>VOFJ01000702.1_pt1 | contig 21602 bp, 41 predicted proteins | sample 5384081 | NCBI WGS metagenome assembly VOFJ01 (sample SAMN12384729, study PRJNA508395) | human gut metagenome | isolation source: healthy gut I | host: Homo sapiens | reverse complement strand
GCTTAGCAAGTGAAGTTGAATGAATCAAAGGGATCGGTTTCTTATATATTAGAACAGGTGTTAAAATACGTTCGTTTGTTCATGGTGGTGCACAGGAAAGAAAAACGTCGTGCAGGTACAGAGAATGTTCCTGGAATCGTAGGAATAGGAAAAGCAACAGAGCGTGCAATCAGCACAATGAAAGAACGTACTGCAAAAAAAAATAGAATTGAGAGATTATCTGATTGAAAGAATTGAAAATGAGATTCCGTATTGCCGCCTTAACGGAGATAGAAAAAAACGTTTACCAAATAATGTTAATGATTTTCAGTTTCCGCTTTGTAGAAGGAGAATCCCTTTTGATCATGCTTGATATGAAAGGTATTTGTGCTTCAAGTGGATCAGCATGTACATCAGGATCCTTAGATCCATCTCATGTACTTTTTGGCAATCGGACTTCCACATGAAATTGCACATGGTTCTTTGAGAATGACATTGAGTGATGAAGTGTCAAAAGAAGATTTGGATTATGTAGTAGACAACTATAAAAGCTGCGTCAGATGTTGTGGAGAACTTGAGAAAAATGTCACCATTATATGAAGATTTTGTAAAAAAACAAAAATAAATTTGACATAGATAAAAAAAAAAATCAGGAGGAAATATAATATGTATTCAGAAAAGTTATGGATCATTTTCAGCATCCAAGAAATGTCGGTGAAATTGAAGACGCCAAGTGGAGTAGGTACAGTAGGTAATGCAAAAATGTGGAGATATCATGAGAATTTATCTTGATATTGATGAAAATCAGATTATCCGTGACGTGAAGTTTAAAAACATTTGGATGTGGGAAAAAGCTGCAGTTGCAACAAGCAGTATGGCAACAGAACTTGGTAAAAGGTAAAAATATCCAGGAGGCAATGCAGATTACAAACAAAAGCAGTTATGGAGGCTCTTGATGGACTTCCACCGGTAAAAGTACATTGCTCACTGCTTGCCGAAGAAGCCATCCATGCAGCACTTTGGGATTATGCAGAAAAAAAATGGTATTAAGATTGAAGGACTTGAAAAACCAAAAATCAGATATCCATGAAGGTGAAAAGAAGAGGAAGAAGAGGAATATTAATGAGCACAGTAGTAGTAGGGAAATGTCCGGTGGCGTAGATTCTTCTGTTGCAGCATATCTGTTGAAGGAACAGGGATATGATGTAATAGGTGTGACTATGCAGATATGGCAGGATGAAGAACAGGCTGTACAAAGAAGAAAATGGTGGATGCTGCGGGGTGAGTGCAGTAGAAGATGCACGCCGCGTAGCAGCAAAATTTGGGAATTCCATATTATGTAATGAATTTCAAACAGGAATTCAAAGAAAATGTGATAGATTATTTTGTGGATGAATATCTTCATGGAAGAACTCCAAATCCGTGTATTGCATGCAATCGATATGTAAAATGGGAGTCCTTGCTGACAAGAAGTCTTTCAATTGGAGCAGATTATATTGCGACAGGACATTATGCGAGAATTGATCAGCTTGGAGAATGGCAGATATGTGATTCGGCGTTCTTGCCACACTGGCAAAGGATCAGACTTATGCACTGTACAATTTGACACAAGAACAACTGAAAAGAACGTTGATGCCAGTCGGACAGTATTCAAAAAAGATGAGATTCGCAAGATAGCAGAGAAGATAGATTATTGGTTGCAAATAAGCCAGACAGTCAGGATATATGTTTTTGTACCGGATGGAGACTATGCTGCTTATATAGAAGAAAAATGCAGGTGTAAAAAATTCCGGAAGGTAATTTTGTAACATTAGATGGGAAGGTTTTAGGGAAAACATAAAGGAATCATTCATTATACAGTGGGGCAAACGAAAAGGTCTAGGTTCAGTCTGTCATTGGGATATCCGGCTTTTTGTATTGGAAATTCGTCCGAGACAAAATGAAGTTGTGGATTGAAAAATGAAGATTCAATGACGACCACATTGAAAAGGCAAACAGGGTGAATTTTATGTCGGTTGAAGATTTGCCGAATCAAAAAAGAGTTTTTGCAAAAAATCAGATATAATCATAAAGGTGCTTGGTGTACGGAAAACAGGTGAAGATGAGATTACCTGTACATTTGAAGAACCGCAAAGAGCAGTGACCCCGGGACAGGCAGTTGTATTGTATGATGGAGAATATGTACTTGGAGGCGGAACAATCATATGATATTAAGCGACAGGCACACCATTTTTTTCTACAGACAGTGATACGCCTGTGGAAAATGATAGATGGTGCAATAGCAAAAGGATTAAGATCAATTTGCATTACAGATCATTTTGATAAAGATTTTTCCTTCTGATACAGAATTTGGGGAAAGATGTTTTCAATTCGATTTGATGAATATATGCATACTATGAAAAAAAAAATACAGAAAGAATATGAAGATAAGATACATATTCGAATTGAATAGAACTTGGACTGCAGACTCATTTGCAAGAATTTATCAAAAACTGACACAACAGTATCCATTTGATTTTTGTAATTGGTTCTGTACATCTGGTAGATGGGAAAGATCCGTACTACAGAGAGGGGTTTGCTGAATTGTCGGACCGCGAATTATATAGAAAAAAGGATTTGAGAATACTTTAGAAAACCTGCAACATGTAACAGCATTCGATGTGCTGGGGCATTTGACTATGTAGTGCGTTATGGGACTTACAAGGAAAAAAGAATATTCACAGACAGAGTTTTCAGATATTATTGATGAAATTCTAAAAACGCGTTATTGAGCTTGGAAAAGGCATTGAGTTAAATACCGCAGGATGGAAATATGGACTTCCGTTTGTAATCCGCACCCGGATGTGTTGAAAAGATACCGGGAGCTTGGAGGAGAAATCATAACGATTGAGCGGACGGACATAAGCCGGAACATATTGCATATGATTTCGAAAGGTAAATGATGTCTTAAAAGGCTTGTGGGTTTAAATATTATACAGAATTTGAAGAAAGAAAACCCGATTTTTAAACAACTTACATAAAAAACAAACAAAATGGATTTAGGACTTGAATTTTTGTTCTTGTTTTAGTACAATAATCTCAGTTGATGAATCTTTAACAAAGTAATTGTGCTTTTGTTAAATGGATATCACCTCATGATAGACTGTATTACAGTTAACAATTTATATAACTTTAGAGGAATTAATCATGGCAGTAAAAGTAGCAATTAATGGTTTTTGGACGTATTGGACGTCTTGCATTCAGACAGATGTTTGGAGCAGAAGGATTTGAAATTGTAGCAATCAACGATTTAACATCTCCAAGATGCTTGCTCACCTGTTAAATATGATTCAACACAGGGAAATATGCACTGGCTGACAAAGTAGAGGCAGGACAGAAGACTCTATCACAGTTGACGGAAAAGAAAAATCAAAATTTATGCAAAAAAAGCCAATGCAGCTGAACTGCCCATGGGGAGAGATTGGTGTTGACGTTGTTCTGGAGTGTACAGGATTCTACACATCTAAAGCAAAAGCTCAGGCTCATATCGATGCAGGTGCTAAACAAGGTTGTTATTTCCGCTCCAGCTGGAAACGACCTTCCTACTATCGTTTACAATGTAAACCATGAGACACTTACAAAAAGATGATACAATTATTTCAGCAGCTTCTTGTACAACAAACTGCCTTTAGCTCCTATGGCTAAAGCATTGAACGATCTTGCAACAATCAGTCTGGTATCATGTGCACAATCCATGCATATACAGGAGATCAGATGACTCTTGACGGACCACAGAGAAAAAAGGTGATTTCAGAAGATCTCGTGCAGCAGCAGTTAATATCGTTCCTAACAGCACAGGTGCAGCAAAAGCAATCGGTCTGGTTATCCCAGAACTGAACGGAAAACTAATGGTTCTGCTCAGCGTGTTCCAACACCCAACAGGATCTACAACAATCCTTAACAGCAGTAGTTGAAGGTGAAGTAACAGTTGACCAGATCAACGAAGCTATGAAAGCAGCTTCTAACAGAATCCTTCGGATACAACACAGATGAAATCGTATCTAGCGATATCGTAGGAATGAAATTTGGTTCTCTGTTCGATGCTACACAGACAATGGCTCTTCTGACAATGGAAATACAGAGGTTCAGGTTGTTTCTTGGTATGACAACGAGAACTCATACACAAGCCAGATGGTAAGAACAATCAAACATTTCGGAACATTACTGCAAGCCGAATTTAGGGAATATGAAACGGATTATGTCCGGGAAATAGTCCGGTCTTATTGGGGCCGGACCCTTTTTTTTTATAAGGAACGATTTTCTATAAATTTAAAAATGCTTTATAAAAAAGGAGAATTACAACATGCTTAACAAAAAAATCAGTAGATGATATTAACGTAAAAGGGCAAAAGAGTTCTTGTAAGATGTGACTTCAACGTTCCATTGATCGATGGAAAAATTACAGATGAAAACCGTCTTGTAGCAGCTCTTCCAACAATCAAAAATTAATTGCAGATGGAGGAAAGATTATTCTTTGTTCTCACCTTGGAAAACCAAAGGGAGAGCCAAAGCCAGAATTATCACTTGCTCCAGTAGCAGTTCGTTTATCCAGAACTACTTGGACAGGAAGTAAAATTTGCTGCTGATCCAGAAGTTGTAGGACCAAACGCAAAAGCTGCAGTAGAAGCTATGAAAGATGGAGATGTTCATCCTTCTTGAGAACACTCGTTACAGAGCAGAAGAGACAAAGAACGGAAGAGGCATTCAGCAAAGATCTTTTTGCATCTCTTTGTGATGTATTCGTTAACGATGCATTCGGAACAGCTCATAGAGCACACTGCTCTAACGTTGGTGTTAACACAGTTCGTTGATACAGCAGTTGTTGGATACCTTATGCAGAAAGAAATTGATTTCCTTGGTAAATGCAGTAAACAATCCAGAAAGACCATTCGTAGCAATCCTTGGTGGAGCTAAAAGTTTCAAGCAAAATTTCTGTAATCGAGAACCTTACTTGATAAAGTAGATACATTGATCATCGGTGGTGGAATGGCTTACATTCAAAAAGCCCAGGGCGGAAAAGTAGGAAAATTCTCTTCTTGAAGAAGATTACTGCCAGTATGCATTGACATGATCAAAAAGCAAAAAAGAAAAAGGTGTAAAACTTCTTCTTCCTGTAGATAACGTTGTCGGAGATGATTTCTAATGATGCAAATACTCAGGTAGTAAAAGCTGGAGAGATCCCGGAAGGATGGGAAGGACTCGATATCGGACCAGAGACAGCTAAGATCTTCAGCGACGCTGTAAAAGATGCTAAGACAGTTGTATGGAACGGACCAATGGGATGCTTTGAGATGCCGAAATTTGCAAAAAAAGAACAGAAACGGTTGCAAAAAGCACTTGCTAACACAGATGCTGTAACAATCATCGGTGGTGGAGATTCCGCAGCAGCTGTTAACCAGCTCGGATATGGTGACAAGATGACACATATCTCAACAGGTGGTGGAGCTTCTCTTGAATTCCTTGAAGGAAAAGAACTTCCAGGTGTAGCAGCAGCAAATGAAAATATCTGAAATAAATTTGAATAAGGAGATTTGGAAAGATGGCAAGAAAGAAAATCGTAGCCGGAAACTGGAAGGAAAATGAACAAAACTCCAAGTGAAGCAGTAGCTTTAGTTGAAGAATTAAAACCATTAGTAGCTAATGAAAAGTAGACGTAGTATTCTGCGTACCTGCAATCGATATCGTTCCTGTTGTAGAAGGCTGCAAAAGGGAACAAATATCCAGGTTGGTGCTGAGAATATGTATTTTGAAGAAAGCGGAGCATACACAGGAGAAATCTCTCCGGCAATGCTTGTAGATGCAGGAGTAAAATACGTTGTTCTTGGACACTCTGAAAGAAGAGAATACTTTGCAGAGACAAACGAAGACAGTAAATAAGAAAATGCTGAAAGCTTTCGAGCATGGTATTACACCAATCATGTGCTGTGGAGAGACTCTGGAGCAGAGAGAGCAGGGCGTAACAATGGACTTCATCCGTCAGCAGGTTAAGGTTGGATTCCAGAATGTTACAGCTGATCAGGCTAAGACAGCAGTTATCGCTTACGAGCCAATCTGGGCTAATCGGAACAGGAAAAGACAGCTACAACAGAGCAGGCTGAAGAAGTTTGCGCAGGAATCCGTGCTTGCATCGCTGAAGTATATGATGAAGCTACAGCAGAAGAGATCCGTATCCAGTACGGTGGATCCGTAAATGCTGGAAATGCAGCAGAGAGTTATTTGCTCAGGCTAACATCGATGGAGGTCTTGTAGGTGGAGCTTCCCTTAAGGCTGATTTCGGAAAGATCGTAAACTACAAGTAATTTATTAAATCATAATTTAATATTTGGCAATTTAACGTTTGTGACTAAATTCACCAGCGGTTTTTTAGCTTTATTAAATGATATTTTTTGTGAGATAGAAAGAGAAATTTTGATATAAAAATGAGTAAATGAAAAAACCAACCGTATTGATGATTTTAGATGGTTTTGGACTGAATGACAAAACTGAGGGTAATGCAGTAGCCAGGCAAACAAGCCAAACATTGATGCACTGATGGCAGATTATCCGTGGGTAAAGGGAAATGCCAGCGGACTTTCTGTTGGTCTTCCGGATGGACAGATGGGTAACTCCGAAGTAGGACATATGAACATGGGTGCAGGAAGAATTGTATACCAGGAATTAACCAAGAATTACCAAATAAATCGAAGATGGAGATTTCTTTAAAAAAGCGAAGCTTGCTTGCCGGCATGAAAAATGTAAAAGGAACAACGGTTCTGCACTTCATTTATATGGGATTATTATCCGATGGTGGAGTTCACAGCCACATTACACATTTATTCGGACTTCTGGAAATGGCAAAAAAAGAAGGCAATTAGACAAAGTATATGTACACTGCTTCCTTGACGGCCGTGATACACCACCGGCATCAGGAAAAGATTTATGAAGAGCAGCTTAGAAGCAAAAATGAAAGAAATCGGTGTTGGTGAAATTGCAACCATCAATCGGACGTTACTATGCAATGGATCGCGATAAACGTTGGGAGCGTGTAGAAAAAATATATAAAGCAATTACAGAAGGAGAAGGCGAAACAGCAACAAGCAGTTGCAGCAAATTGATGGCATCTTATGCAAAAGACGTAACAGATGAGTTTGTTCTTCCAACAGTTGTTGAAAAAATGGTGCTGCAACTGCAACAATCAAAGAAAATGATTCCATTATCTTCTTTAACTTCCGTCCTGACCGTGCAAGAGAGATTACCAGAGCATTCTGTGCAGATGAGATTCGACGGATTTGACAGAGGCGCAAGAAAGAACGTAAGACAACTTATGTATGTTTCACAGAGTACGATGTGACAATTCCAAAATAAAATGTTGCATTCCAAAAGAAAAAATTACCAATACATTTGGACAGTTCCTTGCAGACAACGGACTGAAACAGGCTCGAATCGCTGAGACTGAGAAATATGCTCACGTAACATTCTTCTTCAATGGTGGAGTAGAAGAGCCGAATGAGGGCGAGAGGACAGAATCCTTGTGAAATCCCCTAAGGTTGCTACTTATGACCTTGAAACCGGAGATGAGCGCTTACGAAGTATGTGACAAATTAGTTGATGCCAATCAAATCTGAAAAATATGATGTGATCGTCATTAACTTTGCAAACCCGGATATGGTCGGACATACTGGCGTTCAGAAGGCTGCAATCAAGGCTATTGAGGCGGTTGATGAGTGTGTAGGCAAAAACAGTTGAAGCAATTAAAAAGGTTGATGGACAGATGTTTATCTGTGCAGACCACGGAAATGCAGAACAGTTGATCGACTATGAGTCAGGCGAACCATTTACACTGCTCATACAACAAATCCGGTTCCATTTATTCTTGTAAATGCAGATCCTGCATATAAATTAAGAGAAGGCGGATGCCTTGCAGATATCGTTCCTACATTAATCGAATTGATGGGAATGGAACAGCCAGCTGAGATGACAGGTAAATCTTTACTTGTAAAATAATTAATAGACAAAAATTCGTTGAACGTCCGTGAGACTTGGCGCGTGATTCTGGTCAGCGAAGCTGATATATTCCTATCAGAATCACTGCGCATCCTCGCGGAGCGTTTATCTCCGTCGGATAAAAAGGAGCAGAATTCTTATAATGGAATTCTACCCTTATTTGTTGAGTGTTAAAATATTTTCAGCCATGGCATCTTACTTTCTGTACATGTATCCAGAAAAAATTACCATTCATATATGCAAGTCCATTGACAATTGTCTCAAATTATTTTCTGAAAAAATATTTTTTAATTGAAGAAATTACTTTATTTAATAATTCTCCCTGATAGTTTAAAAAGTTCTTTTGACATTTCTTGGTGTTAATACAAAATCAAACATAATATATCTCCTTTTCTTATCTTACATAATTGGTTTGGAAAATTTCTTTTCCCTTGCTACGTGTATTATAATAGCATTACTCAAATAAATTGTTTAGATATGTTTTTGTGTAAAAAAATAGGTCATTATTGACATTAAAAAGCTGAATAGGACGAATAGGGACGGGGTTTTCCAGCTTTTTCCATCGGAAAAGAGCCGGAAAACTCCGTCCCTATATGATGATTTTCAGCAGGAGCAGAAATAGTACAAGTAAAAATACTAGGACGAACAATTTTAGCTCCACTTTTCATTACCATTCCTGCGCCAAGATAACCTCCAAGCATATTACAAAGGGCAGCAGCAATTCCAAGAGGAATAAGTACCTGCCCGTTTAAAAAAGAATATGACTAAAGAAGTGATATTGGTTGTAAGATTAATAACTTTTGCCTGTGCATTGGCTGTTTAATACTAAGTTTAGCAAATACAGTAAAGGCGATAATTAAAAATGTACCGGTTCCCGGACCATAAAATCCATCATACATTCCAATCACAAAAAGCAGCAATGGAAGCAGTGAGATAAGTACGTTTATCAAGTGTAATAACATCGTTTTCATTATCATGGAACAGCTTTTTGTTTAGTACAAAAACGCAGCAATCGGCAGAATGACAATCAGTACATGCATCATTATTTTTTCGGGAATAATCAGAGAAATATGAGCTCCGATGGCAGAGCCGATAATTGCCACATAATAACGGATGGAACTGCTAATTTAAAATTTACCAGGCCATTCTTGATAAAGCGGGCGGTTGCAAGGGTAGTCCCGCAGGTTGATGAAAGTTTGTTAGTTGCAATCGCAGTATGGGTAGGAAGTCCGGCAATCAAATAAGCTGGAAGCGAGATCAGACCGCCTCCGCCGCCGATTGCGTCAACCAACCCAGCGAGAAATAAAAACGGACAGACAATCAGAAACATAGAAAGCGTCGGTTCGATTGTAATAATGGTATTCATGAAAAATCTCCTTTGTAGTAAAATAGATTTAGTGTCATAATCTGAATAGATGAACATGTCAAAGTATAGCATAAAGAAGGATAAAGTGTAAATATAAGTAGTTGGTTTTGAAGTGTCTGGCAGCTCAAAAATTTGAGATTTTTTAATAAAAACATATTGAATTAAAGAAATTTTTATGTTTTTTTTGAAAAAAAATTGAAAAAAAATCAAAAAAGCTATTGCAAAAGTAGAAATGATATGGTAAGATAAATCTCGGTTCGGAGATGATACGAACTTTGAGCGGATGTGGCGGAATGGCAGACGCACAAGACTCAAAAATCTTGCGTAGGTGACTACGTGCGGGTTCAAGTCCCGCCATCCGCATGAAGCCTGAGGACAGTGATTGTTCTCAGGCTTTTTTATTGTTATGTATACGAAAAAAAGGTCCAATGGACCTTTTTTTATTTTGCATATCATTCAAGTCGAACGTCCGTGAGACTTGGCGCGTGATTCTGGTCAGCGAAGCTGACATATTCCTATCAGAATCACTGCGCATCCTCGCGGAAGCGTTTATCTCAGTCGGAGATAGGACTCCCATTGAGACAAATTTGCTATTACTCACCACCTGAAGATGTGGGAGTCTTCTCGACTGAGATAAAAAGATTAATGGTAAGGGATAAGAGTCATTGCAGTTGTCGATACTTTTGAGGCGTAGATCCTTTCAGCTCTTTAAATTTCCGAATAAAAATAACTTACATTTTCAAATCCGCAGTCCAAACTAATCTCCAGTACGCTTTTAGTAGTATCTCGCAACATTTCACAAGCCTGTTCGATACGGTATTGAATCAGGTATTTCATTGGCGGCATACCGGTGATATCTTTTGAAAAACGGCATAGATATTGGCTGTTACATTCCGCAATTTCAGCAAGGTTATCCAAAGAAATATGTTCAGGATAATGCAATTTCATATAGGAAACAAGTTTTTTGTAGCGTGCAATTTTTCTGGCGTTCACAGGATGAAAGTGTATCGTTTTTTCTGAAGAAAAAAAATGATGCAAATACATCGTGCTCATCAATTCCAATAACTGCAACTTACAGGAAATATACCAATTTTCAGTTTGTAAGAGAGAATCATGCAAAATTTTTTGAATCCGTGGATAAAGCACAGGATAAAGAGCATCATTTGGGTGTAATACGTGAGGAAAAAAAATATTATCATGGTTTATAAATGGCTGCAAGATATCTGTCTGTAAAAGCATCAGAATATTGAAAAGCCAAAAGCTCTGGATTGAAAATGAATACGTCGTGTATGGTGCCTTTTTAAATCCTGTGATTTGATGTAAATCCCCACTATTTAAAAAAAGCAATATCACCTTCGTTTAATATATATTGTTCCAGATTGATTTCAAATTCATAACTTCCTTTGAGGATTAATATGATTTCTACTGTGTGATGCCAGTGGCGCTCCACAAAGAAATGATTTGGATAAAATGAGTTGTTTCCTGATTCAAAGTGGAGTCCGATCATAGGATGTTTTTTGGTTCCGTGAGCTGCATGTTCCTTTAAGGAAGTATCAAGATAAGTTTTATTATACATAAATCAAAGTCCTTTCAAATGTATCAATTAAATTTATAACATCTATAAAAAAAGTCAATAATGTGTTATAATTATAGCGAATATTGCAAGAAATATCAAATTCATAACGATATACTGTGATTATGAAGCGAATTCATTTATCAGATAAGTGACGAAAAATAAAATTCAGGGAGGAATCAAAATGAAGCGTTATGAATATGGAAATCCATTTGACACAGAAGCAATCGTAGAGAAGGTTGATGCAACAAAAGGAAATCCAAAGTACGGAACTATTTCACAGAAAGAAGGATTTGCATTTACTTACATTATGGATGAAGATGATATCGTTTATGGTCTTGGTGAGGCGAATCGAGGAATTAATAAGAGAGGTTATTGTTATATCAGTGACTGTTCAGATGATCCGGAACATACAGCCGATAAACGCTCTTTCTATGCGGCACATAATTTTATTATTGTGAGCGGCAAGCAGACATTTGGAATGTTCTTTGATTATCCGTCAACATTGACATTTGATATTGATATACACGAATGGATACAATGAAAGTATCCTGTGAAAATGCGGATTTGAATTTGTATGTATTTGAAGGAGAAAAATGCATACGATATTGTAAAACAGTTCCGTAAAGTAATTGGACGCAGTTATATACCGCCCAAATTTGCATTTGATTCGGACAGAGCAGATGGGGCTATGAGACAAAAAAGAAGATTTTTGTAAAGTGGCAGACGGGTATCGAGACAATCATATTCCATTGGATATGATATATATGGATATTGATTATATGCAGAATTTTAAAGATTTTACATTGAATGAGGAAAAACTTCAAAGACTTTCCAGGGTTTGTACAGGAAATGAAAGATAAAAACATTCGTTTGATACCGATTATTGATGCTGGTGTTAAAGTCGAAGATGGATATTCGATTTATGAAGAAGGTGTAGAAAAACAATACTTCTGTAAACGTGAAGACGGAAGTGATTTTGTGGCAGCAGTTTGGCCGGGGAGATACACATTTCCCAGATGTATTGAATGCAGATGCAAGAAAATGGTTTGGAGACCAGTATCGTTTTTTTGACAGAGCAGGAATTGAAGGTTTTTGGAATGATATGAATGAGCCGGCTATTTTTCTACTCAAAAGAAGGGCTTGCCGAAGCAAAGGGGGTTTGCAAGACGATTTGCAGATGATGAAGAAGGTAAGGTGAACTTGTGGGAAGTAGGTGAAAAATTATTTGGACTTGCAAATAATCATGAGGATTACCGTAGATTTTATCATCTTGTAAATGGAAAAGAAAGTGCGTCATGACAAAGTGCACAATCTGTTTGGGTATAATATGACCAGAGCAGCAGGAGAAGCATTTGAACGGATTGATCCTGAGAAACGTTTTCTTATGTTTTCACGTTCTTCGTATGTGGGCATGCATCGCTATGGTGGAATATGGACAGGTGATAACAAATCCTGGTGGTCACACATTTTGTTAAATTTGAAAATGATGCCGTCTTTGAATATGTGTGGTTTCTTGTATACAGGAGCAGACCTCGGTGGATTTGGGGCAGATACAACAAGAGATTTGTTGTTACGCCATCTTGCATTAGGTGTCTTTACACCATTGATGCGTGATCATGCGGCAAAGGACACGAGAGAGCAGGAATGTTATCAGTTTGAACAGATAGAAGATTTCCGCCATGTAATAGGTGTCAGATACCGTCTGATTCCATATTTGTACAGTGAATATATGAAAGCTGCATTGAATGACGATATGTATTTTAAGCCATTGGCGTTTGAATATCCAAAGGATAAGAGGGCTGTTCGTGTAGAAGATCAGTTAATGCTTGAAATGAGATTATGATTGCACCGGTTTACGAACAGAATGCACGAGGCCGTTATGTTTATCTTCCAGAGACAATGAAGTTTGTCAAGTTCTTACCAGACGGAACAATCTTGGAAGAAATTTTTGGAAAAAGGCAATCATTATGTTGAGGTTGCATTAAATGAAGTGCCATTATTTATCCGAAGTGGAAAATGCATTCCATTGGCAGAAGCAGCTGAATCTGTGGCAGAGCTGGATACAGAAAATTTGAAAATGATTGGATTTGAAGGTGCACAATATACACTATATGAAGATGATGGAATTCATAAAGATTACGGTAATGTAGAAAATTATCGGAAACTAAAGATGTAAAAAATCATACTGAAAAAATTGTAAAAAATAAAAAAGTGATTGACATACTCAATTACTATGCTTATAATAAAAACAATTTAACAGAGTAAACCGTTGAAGTGGAGATAACAGCACATCGTGCATTCACAGAGAGTCCGGGAAGGTGAGAGCCGGGTAAAACGCAGAGTGTTAAATGGACCGCAGAGGGCATACGGGAAAGAATCTTTCGATTCGAGTATGGTATGACGTGAAGACATACGTTAGTTGTCGGAGATATGTTAGTGTCTTGCTAAGTGCACTGAAAGAATTAGAACGAAGTAGATAATAAAATTTGTTATATTCGGCAGATAAGATTTTTTCAGTGAATCAAGGTGGCACCGCGAATTAGGAATTTAATCCGCCCTTGACAGTATATACAGATAGAATGTGTATGCTGTCAAGGGCGGATTTTGTTATTATAAAGAACACTTAGCGAGGTCTATCGAGCTTAGTGTTCACTCAAGAAAGGAGTTTATATGAATACTTATCCAGATTTACAGATAATCAAACAATACGCACAAACCGGAAAATACAGAACAATTCCGGTCAGCATTGAGATGTACTCAGACATGTATACACCAATCGGTGTTCTTAGAGTGCTGAAAAAAGTAAGTGACCATTGTTATATGTTTGAAAGCGCAGAGGATGCGAAGCAATGGGGCAGATATATAGTTTTCTTGGGTTTGAACCAACGATGGAAATCAGTTGCAGAAATGGACAGATTCGAATAAAAAATAAAACGGTGACAGAAGCACAGGCAAATCATCCGGGGAAGTACATTCGTGAAGTGATAGAAAATCATAAAGCTCCGCAAATCGAAGGATTACCTACATTTACAGGCGGCCTGGTCGGATATTTTTCATATGACTATATCAAATATGTAGAGCCAACTTTGAATCTGGATGCACAGGATGACGCACATTTTCGTGATATGGATTTGATGTTATTTGACCAAGTCATTGCATTTGACCATTTGCAGCAGAAGATCATTTTAATCGTAAATATGCCACTGACAGAAGAGGACGGAAACGTAAAGTCAAAAGAAGCGTTAGATATGGCATATGAAGAGGCAAAACAACGACTTGTCAAAATAAAAGAACTGATTGAAGCCCGTGATTATGCACCACATGTTCCACTTAAGCTAAAGAGTGAATTTACGCCTCGCTTTTCGAAAGAAAAATATTGCGAAATGGTGGAAAAAGCAAAGCATTATATTTATGAGGGGGATATCTTTCAGGTAGTGCTTGCCAATCGTTTGAAGGCAAAGATAGAAGGAAGTATTTTGGATGTGTACCGGGTACTTCGAACGACAAATCCGTCACCATATATGTTTTATTTCTCAAGCAATGACATCGAGATCGCAGGAGCATCTCCGGAGACACTTGCTAAATTAGAGGGCGGCACGTTACATACATTCCCATTGGCAGGGACGAGAAAAAGAGGTAACACTTACGAAGAAGACCAGGAATTGGAGAAAAAGAACTTCTTGCAGATGAGAAAGAACTTGCAGAACACAACATGCTTGTAGATTTAGGGGGAGAAATGACATTGGAAAAATCAGTCAGATTGGAACTGTGGAAGTGGAGAAATATATGCAGATTGAACGGTTCTCGCATGTAATGCATATTGGTTCAACCGTGAAAGGACAGATTCGAGAAGACAAAGATTTCGTAGACACAATCGATGCCATCCTTCCGGCAGGAACGTTGTCCGGGGCTCCAAAGATTCGGGCATGCGAGATTATCAATGAATTAGAGGATTGCAAGCGAGGTATTTACGGAGGCGCAGTCGGATATATTGATTTTGCGGGAAATATGGATACCTGTATTGCAATCCGCATGGCATATGCAAAAAGAAAATGTAGTTTATGTGTGTTCCGGTGCAGGAATTGTTGCCGACAGCATTCCGGAAAATGAATATCAGGAATGTATCAACAAAGCAAAAGCAGTGACCAAGGCAATCGAGCAGGCTGGAAAGGGGGATGGAAGTATGATTTTATTAATTGATAATTACGATAGTTTTCATATAACTTGTATCAGCTGATTGGTTCAGAAAAAATCAGATATCAAGGTGATTCGAAATGACGAGAAAACAATCGAAGAAATCCGGGAAATGTCCCCAGACTATATTGTGTTATCTCCGGGACCGGGAAAGCCCAAAGATGCAGGATGCTGTATCGATGTTGTGAAAACATTTGCCGGAGAAATCCCAATTCTGGGGGTATGTCTTGGACATCAGGCAATTTGTGAAGCGTTCGGGGCAACCGTATCTTATGCAAAAGAATTAATGCATGGAAAAACTTCGCTTACAAAAAATAGATACGAAAAGCAAAAATATTTCAGGATATATCGCAACAGGTTCCGGTTGCAAGATATCATTCTCTGGCGGCAAGAAAAAAAACATTGCCAGAGGAACTTCCCTGGATTACGGCACAGACGGAAGATGGAGAAGTGATGGCAGTAGAACATAAAAGTTATCCTGTGTATGGGTTACAGTTTCATCCGGAATCTGTTCTGACACCGCATGGAAAACAGATGATAGAGAATTTTTGAAGAAATAGAAAAGCATTGAAGGACAATTACATGATCCGAGAAGCAATTATGAACCTGGCAAAAAAAAAAAAAACCTCATCTATGACAGAAGCATATACTGTAATGGATGAAATTATGGGAGGGGAAGGCAAGTGGATGTGCAAAAAAGTGCTTATCTGACGGCTCTTAGTATGAAAGGTGAAACGATTGATGAAATCACAGCATCTGCAGCAGCTATGCGAGCACATTGCGTCAAGTTACTTCACAATGTAGATGCATTGGAAATCGTAGGAACAGGGGGAGACGGAGCAAATTCATTTAACATTTCAACAACATCTTCCCCGTGATAGCAGCAGCCGGGATTCCAGGTTGCAAAACACGGGAATCGTGCAGCATCAAAAGAAAGTCCGGAGCAGCAGATGTGCTTCGAAGCTCTTGGTGTTAAGATAACAATTCCACCAGAGAAAAGTGCAGAGCTTCTGGAAAAACATTAATATTTGTTTTCTTATTTGCACAGAATTATCATATTGCGATGAAATATGTTGCACCAATCAGGAAAGAATTGGTAATCCGAACTATTTTCAATATTTTAGGACCATTGTCCAATCCGGCAGGAGCGAATATGCAGGTGATGGGAGTATATGAAGAAGCATTGGTAGAACCTCTTTGCAAGAGTGCTTGAAAATCTCGGAGTGAAAAATGCGTTGGTTGTATATGGACAAGATCAGTTGGATGAAATTTCAAGCTGTGCCCCGACAACAGTTTGTGAAGTGAAAAAATGGAGAGTTCAAAACATATGTGATTAAACCGGAAGATTTTGGATTTAAAAGTGCAGATAAATCGGAGCTGGTAGGCGGAACCCCAGAAGAAAATGCAGTGATCACGAGAAACATTTTAAATGGGGGAAGAGGCAGGAGAAAAAGAAGACAGCAGTGTTGATGAATGCAGGGGCTGCACTTTATGTGGCAGGAAAGGTCCAGAGCATTGCAGATGGAATTAAGTTGGCGGCAGAATTGATTGACAGCAAAAAAAGCACTTGCAAAACTAGAAGAGTTTATAAAGTGTTCAAATGAGGAGTAGTCAGGATGATATTAGATGAAATTGCAGCAAAAACAAGGGAGAGAATTGAAAAAAGAAAACAGAAGATTGCACCGGAAACAATAAAAATAGCTCAGGCAGAGAAAAATTGCAGAGAAGGAAAAACAACAAGGGGAAATTTACATTTCCTTTGAACAGGCGTTGAAAAAGAATGGAATTTCATTTATCTGCGAAGTGAAAAAAGCTTCTCCATCCAAAGGTGTGATCGCAGAAGATTTCCCATATCTGGCAATCGCAAAGGAGTATGAAGCGGCAGGAGCTTCGGCACTGTCTGTGTTGACAGAACCATACTATTTTATGGGAAATGATACATATCTGAAAGAAATCGCAAAATCAGGTACAGATACCGGTTTTGAGAAAAGATTTTACAGTTGATGAGTATATGATATATGAAGCAAAAGTGCTGGGAGCTTCGGCGGTATTGCTCATTTGTGCAATCCTTTCAGATGAAGAGTTGGAACGATATGCTAAGGTTGCACAAGAACTTGGCTTGTCGGCACTTGTTGAGGCACACACGGAAGAGGAAGTACAGCGGGCTTTGAATGGCAAAGCGAGAATTATCGGTGTGAACAACAGAGATTTGAAAAACATTTACTGTAGATATCCATACAAGTGAGCGGCTTCGCAGACAAGTTCCGCAAGACATTGTGTATGTATCAGAGAGTGGAATTAAGACACCGGAAGATATCAGACGACTTCGTGAAAACGGAACGGATGCGGTGCTCATTGGCGAGACATTTATGCGGGAGTGAAGATAAGAAAGCAGCACTTAGATGGCTGGCAGGTGAAGTTGAATGAAAATAAAATTATGTGGGCTCAAAAAAACATGAATAAGAAGATATCGAGGCTGTCAATGAGGCAAAACCAGATTATATTGGATTTATTTTTGCTAAAAAGAGCCGCAGATATGTTTTTCGACAGAAACGGCAGAACGACTGAAACAACATTTAAATCCTGATATAGAGGCAGTTGGAGTATTTGTAAATGAAGATATAGACAAGGTAATCGAACAGGCAAAAAAGCAGGTAATCGATGTAATCCAGCTTCACGGAGAAGAAGATGTTGCATATGTGAAAGATCTGAAAAAAGCGGTTGATGTGCTAATCATAAAAGCAATTTCAATGACAAAACCGGATGCCAGGCAACAAATTAATATGTGGGAAATATCAGATGTTGATTATTTACTGTTAGACAGTGGAAATGGTGGAACAGGAGAGCAGTTTAGTTATAAATTATTACAAGAAATTGGAAATTTAAAAGCCATATTTTTCTTGCAGGAGGCTTAAATCCGGAAAACCTGGAAAATGCAGTTCAACAGCAGCAGAACAATCAACCTTACGCACTGGATTTGAGCAGTGGTATCGAGACAAATGGAATAAAAGATTTGGATAAGATAAAAAAGCAGTGGAAGCTGCAAGAAGAATATAGTGACAGTAAAAAAGAGGAACTTAAGATGTCGAAAAAGAAGATTTGGACAATTTGGCGGTCAGTACATTACTGAAACACTGATGAACAATTGATTAATTTGGAAAAACAGTATGAATTTTATAAAAATGATCCGCAGTTTAATGCGGAGTTGAATCAGTTGTTAAAGGAGTATGCGAATCGTCCGTCACTTTTTATATTATGCAGATAAAATGACAAAGGATTTAGGAGGAGCAAAGATTTATTTAAAAAAGAGAAGATTTAAATCATACAGGCTCTCACAAAATCAACAATGTTTTTTGGGTCAGGTATTAATGGCAAAGAAAATGGGAAAAACACGCGTGATCGCAGAGACCGGGGCCGGACAGCACGGTGTGGCAACAGCCACGGCAGCAGCCCTTCTTGGATTGGAATGTGAAGTGTTTATGGGAAAGGAAGATACCGACAGACAGGCGTTAAATGTATATCGTATGGAATTGCTCGGAGCAAAAAGTACACGCAGTTACGAGGGGAACACAGACTTTGAAAAGATGCGGTAAATGAGACAATGCGAGAATGGTCTTGTCGTGTGAATGACACACATTATGTACTTTGGTTCAGTAATGGGGCCGCATCCATTTCCAACTATTGTGCGTGATTTCCAGAGCAGTAATCAGTAAGGAAAGCAAGAGAACAGATACTTAACGCAGAAGGAAAACTTCCATCGGTAGTACTTGCATGTGTTGGCGGTGGAAGTAATGCGATGGGAATGTTCTATAATTTTATCGATGATAAAGAGGTAAAACCTTATCGGATGTGAGGCAGCAGGACATGGAATTGATACAGATAAACATGCGGCAACTATCGCAAAAGGAAACTTGGTGTATTTCATGGGATGAAATCTATTTTTTGTCAGGATGAATATGGTCAGAGATCGCACCGGTTTACTCTCAATCTCAGCAGGTCTGGATTATCCGGGGATCGGGCCGGAACATGCATACTTACATGACGGGGACGTGCCTCAATATGTTCCAGTTACCGATGATGAAGCAGTCGAAGCATTTGAATATCTTTCAAAACAGAAGGGATTATCTGTGCGATCGAGAGTGCCCATGCAGTGGCGCAGGCAATGAAAAATCGCACCGCAGATGGGAAAAGATGAAAGTATGATCATCTGTCTTTCAGGGCGTGGAGACAAGGATGCGCAGCAATCGCAAGATACAGAGGAGGGAGATTTATGAGTAATTTTAAAACAAGTATTTGAAAATGGGAAAGCATTTATTGCATTTTTGACAGGGTGACCCCTATGCAGACAAAACGGTAGATTATATTCTACAATGGAGAAGCAGGGGCAGATCTGGTGGAAATCGGTATCCCGTTTTCAGACCCAACAGCAGAAGGTATTGTGATTCAGGAGGCAAGTATCCGTGCATTGCGTGCAGGAATGACAACAGATAAGGCCTTTGGAATTGTAGAGAAAAAGTAAGAGAAAAAGTCAGATTCCATTAGTGTTTATGACGTATTTAAATCCAGTATTTCATTATGGATATAAGAAATTCTTTACACGTTGCGAGCAGCTTGGAATTAGGGAATTATTATACCGGATATGCCATATGAGGAAAAAAAGGAGAAGCTGGATGAGATCGTGCAGGGAGTCATGGAGTGGATGTGATTTCAATGATCGCGCCGACTTCAAGACAACGAATCCAGATGATTGCAAAAAGAAGCAAGAGGATTTATTTATGTAGTATCATCCATGGAGTGACCGGTGTACGTGCAAAATATTATGACAGATATTGAGCAATGGTGAGGCATCCATAGAGGAAAAGACAGACGTTCCGGCGGCGGTCGGATTCGGAATTAGTACTCCTGAACAAAGCGGTGAAAAATGGCAGCGGCATTCTGATGGTGCTATCGTTGGAAGTGCAATTGTGAAGATAATTGAAAAATATGGTGACAAGGCAGATGATGCAGTCAGAGATATCATGAAAAAGATGCATTGAAACATTGAATAGGGAAATACATAAAAGGTGCAACAAATGAAAGGGTAATATTTGTTGCACCTTATCCGGCAGAATTAAAAAAGTGTTGTCAGGTCTGTGATGTCTTTAATTCTTGTCTTTGCATCAGAGAACATCACCAAATCCATATTCTGCAAAAATAAAGGGAACATCAGCTTTTTGCATGCATCGGCATCGCCTTGTGTGTCACCGACATAAACAGCATCTTTCAGGTTGTTACGTTCCATTGGGTACGGATCGTTTTGCCTTTGGATGTTTGTCCTGACCAAAACAAAGCGTGTCTGTAACATATTTATCCAGACCGGAAGTAAGCATAACTTTCTAGAGTATAACCACAGGCGCAGTTACTGACAATAAAGAGTTTGTGCTTTGGAAAGTTTTTTGAAATGTTTCTACAACTCCATCGAATACAGGACAAGGCTCTTTTTGCAAGCAGTTGATTTTCGTATTCAAAGCATAATCTCAAGGTGAGTGCGTTCTTTTTGGAAGGAAGATAGGAAAAACAATGTCACAGATTTCATCCATTGTTTTGCCAAAAGATTCTGTTTGAAGCGGTGCATCAACGATTAAATCAAGATCCGAGTTTTCCTGAATTGCTTTTGTCCATGCTTTTGACAGCATCAGTTGAGTTCCAAAGCGTTCCGTCTACATCAAAAATAATTCCATCCATTTATAAGAGTCTCCTTTTTATTGTGGTAAAAATCTAAATTTATGGATTGCAGTCATAAGAGTAAGAGACTGCAATTATTACGCAATATAATATAGCAGAAGGACTTAAAAAATCTTCAAGTTTTAGAGAGTACTTTCTTGTTAGAACCTCCCTTTTAAAAACAAGCGATTTAGTGTATACATCATAAAAAGCGAAAGAATTGCCTTTTTGAATTTAAAAGGCCATTGAATGGAGAAGATGATATGCGTGAGAAAATTGTTTTGATAGACGGACACAGTATTTTGAACAGAGCATTTTTACGGTGTTCCGGATTTGACAAATGCGGGAAGGACTGCATACCAATGCGATATATATGGATTTTTGAATATTTTGTTTAAAAATATTAGATGAAGAACAGCCGGAATATCTTACTGTTACATTTGATGTACATGCGCCGACATTTCGCCATGAGATGTATCCGGAGTATAAGGTTTTCGAAAACCAATGGCAGAAGAACTAAGACAGCAGGTTCCTGTTATTAAAGAAGTACTGCAGGCAATGAATATTGCAAACGATCGAGAAAGAAGGTTTAGAGGCAGATGACCTGCTTGGAACAATATCACATTCTGCGAAGAAAAAGGGATGGATGGGCGATTATCTCGGGGGGGATACTTTGCAGCTGGCAACAGAACATGTCAAAATCAGGATTCCAAAAAGACGAAGTAGGCCGAGCACACGCAACTGAACGAAGTATTACCTGAA
>VOFJ01002148.1_pt1 | contig 21607 bp, 18 predicted proteins | sample 5384081 | NCBI WGS metagenome assembly VOFJ01 (sample SAMN12384729, study PRJNA508395) | human gut metagenome | isolation source: healthy gut I | host: Homo sapiens | reverse complement strand
CGGATTATGCGCTGCTGCCGGTGGAAAATTCCTTTGCGGGCGCGGTGCTGCCGACGTATTCGCTGCTGGAAAAGCTGCCGCTGCATATTGTCGGGGGAGACGATGAAGGCGGTGCGCCACAACCTGTTGGGTGTGCCGGGGGCGACACTGGCGGGGATTCGGCGGATTGCGAGCCATCCACAGGCGATTGCACAGTGCGACGTGTTCCTGCAGGGAATGAAGGGCGTGCAGATTACGCCATCGGAAAACACGGCGATTTCCGCGCGGGACGTGGCGGCACAAGGCGACCCGTCATATGCGGCGATTGCGAGCGAGGAGGCGGCGCGCAGCTTCGGGCTGATTGTGCTGGCGAAAAACATACAGACCAGCAGTGCCAATACGACACGCTTCCTGATTCTTTCGCGCACTGAAACGCCGCTGGCAACGCCGAGCAAGGCGACTGTCGTCTTTACGGTCAAGAACGAGGTCGGCGCGCTGGTGCGGGTGCTGGCGTCATTCGCGGAAAGCGGGCTGAACATGTCGCGCATCGAGAGCCGCCCCATGCCGGAAACGCCGTTCCAGTATTTCTTTTCCGCGGATTTTGAGGGCAGCATGGATGCGGAACACCTGTCACGCGCCATGGAAGCAGCCCGCCCGTACACCTGCGAACTGCGGCTCTTAGGCGTCTACCCGAAGGCAATTCCACCGAAAAGGGAAAATGAAGCGAATAATTCGTGAAAAAATTGCAAAAATGGGGTTGACAAAGCCGAAAAAAAGTGCTATTATAATATAGCTGTCAGGAACGGAAACGCTTCCAAACAAAGCGCTTTCGGCACAGCGTGTGGGCCCGTAGCTCAGCTGGATAGAGTGTTTGACTACGAATCAAAAGGTCGTGGGTTCGAATCCCGCCGGGCTCATCACAGAGGCACAGCATAAGGCTGTGCCTTTTTGCGTGCTGTAATGGCGTACTTCCGCTGTATTCTTTTGCCGCATGTGTTGACGCTGTCCGCTGAAAATGCTACAATAGAAACAAACCATAGGGGAGGAAACAGCATGAACATCGGGATTCTGGGGGCGGGCAATATCGCCGGGTCGATGGCGCGCACGATTTGCGGGATGGCGGCGCAGGGACGTCCTGTCACGCTGTGCGCGGTCGCATCGAGGTCACAGGAGAAGGCGGATGCGTTCGCCAAGGCGTATGGCATCCCACGTGCGTACGGCAGCTATGCGGCGATGCTAAACGACCCCTTGGTGGAGTTGGTTTATATCGCCACGCCACACAGTCATCACGCGGAGCAGATTCGCCAGTGCGTCGCGGCGGGGAAGCCGGTGCTGTGCGAAAAATCGTTTACGGCGAACGCGAAGCAGGCGGAAGAAGTCTTGCAGGAAGCGGAAACGGCGGGGGTGTACGTCGCGGAAGCCATCTGGACGCGCTATATGCCCGCGCGGGGGATGATTGCGGACATCATCGCGTCCGGCGAAATCGGCGAGCCGCGGTTCCTGTCCGCCAATCTGGCGTATGATGTGGAGCACAAGGAGCGTATTAGCCAGCCGGAATTGGCGGGCGGCGCACTGCTGGACGTGGGCGTGTATCCGCTGAATTTCGCGTCGATGGTGTTCGGCAACGACATTGTGCGCGTTGAAAGCAGCGTGCAGAAGCTCGGTACGGGCGTTGACCGTACGGAGAACATCACTTATTTCTACCGCGATGGCAAAATGGCGCAGTTGATGGCATCCGTTGCCTTCAATTCTGACCGGCGCGGCATCGTCTATGGCACGAAGGGCTTCCTGACGGTCGATAACGTCAACAATCCGCACGAAATCGCGCTGTATGACAAGAATCAGCGGGAAACACCACGGGAGGTTCGCACTGTGCCGGCGCAAATTACGGGCTATGAGTATGAGGTGGAGGCGTGTCTGCGCGATATTGCCGCCGGACAGCTCGAACCTGCCGAAATGCCGCACGCGGAGACGCTGGAAATCATGCGGCAGATGGATGCGCTGCGGGCCGCGTGGCAAATCCGCTATCCGTTTGAGTAATCAATAACTGCAAGGGAAGAATAATGTGGAAGAATTGATGATTCGCCGGGCGGTGGATGCCGATATTCCGGCGCTGGACAGGCTGCTGTTTTCAGGTGCATCAGGTGCATCACGAGGCGCGTCCGGATTTGTTCAAGGCGGGCGCGAAGAAGTATACCGACGCGCAATTGAAGGCGATTCTGGCGGACGACAAAACGCCCGTGTTCGTTGCGGAGCGCGGCGGCGCGGTTGTGGGCTACGCGTTCTGCATCCACAAGCAGTTCGTGAACGACAACAACATGACTGACATCAAAACGCTCTACATCGACGACCTGTGCGTGGATGAGCGGGCGCGCGGCGGGCATATCGGCACGCGCCTGTACGAATATGTGCTGGACTTTGCGCGCCAGCAAGGGTATTACAACGTGACGCTGAACGTGTGGGCGGACAACGTGAACGCGCGCAAGTTCTACGAGAAAATCGGGCTGCGCGTACAGAAAATCGGGATGGAAAAGATTCTATAAGAAAAGGGAGCGTCCGCGAAAGATGCTCCTTTTTGCTATTCTGATTTTTCTTCCTGCTTCCGTGGCTGATCGCGCATTTCGCTCGGCGTCATGCCGTAATACTTCTTGAACGCGCGGCGGAAGCTGGTCGGGTTGGTGTAGCCGAGGTCGGCATAGAGGACGGTCAGGTTGCAGTTGCCGCTGGTCAGCCGCCGCGCCGCTTCGTTCATACGCAGGCGCTCCAGATAGACGCTGAAATTCTGCCCGGTTTTCTCCTTGAACATATGGCTCAAGTAGGTGTCACTGATGTTGAAGCGGTCGCCGACTTTACTCAGGCACAGGCTGGGGTCGGTGTAATTCTCCTGCAAGTAGCGCTCAACATCGGGAATCGGCGTGGATGGCGACGATACCTTCACAAAAAACTCGCACAGGCACAGCGCGTCATCCTCCAATTGCGCAAACGTCGGCGTCGGGCTGTACAGGCGCTCGTCCAGCTTCTTCAATTTCGCCGCCATCTCCTCCGACTGCGGCGGAAGCACCTGAAAGCGCGCCTTGAACAGCGTGTTCTTCAGGTCGGAAAGCAGCATGTTCAGCAGCGGCAGGGGCAGACTGCGCTCCTCAACGTTCTCGCGGTGGATGAGCGCGAACATGTCCGTCGTCTGATCCTTGTTGCCGGTGGTGATAAAGTGCAGCAGCTTCGCCGAAATCTCGATGGGGTAGTACCAGCTCTGCGTGTCTTTGCGGATGAAGTCGTAGGGGAGGAAGATATGGTGCTTGGCGGTGTAACGGGAGGCGGCGCGCGCCTGCTCGTAGCTTTCCCACAGCCGAGACGGCTGCGTGCAGCGGCTGCCCACGCCTGCGTAGAACCACAACCCGGCATCCGCCAATTCGTCGTGCAGCTGAACCACATGCTGCTGGAGTGTTGAGAAGGAATCTGCGTCGCTATTGGCATATGTGACCAGCACGACAAAACTGCCAAACAACGTCGCGTAGTAATACAGCGGATATGCGCCGGACAAGTGCCGCTCCATCGCCGCTGTGATGGTGTCGTACTCCGCATTCGGGTCGGCAACTTCCGAATCCTGCCGATTCGCAATGCAGAAGAGCACATAGTGGTGGACGTCGCCCGTCAGCCCGAGCGAATCCATCATATATTGGAACTCATCCTGCGACGCGACATGCCCCGACAACAACTTGCGCAGGTATGAGGCGTTAATGACCGGGCGCTGTGTGTCGATTTCGCGCTGCAGCTGCGCGTTCGCATCCTCCGCCTCGTCAAGCTGCGTCGTCAGCTGGCGAATCGGCTTCATGGCGCGGCGAATCAGCTGGATGATGACCAGCGCGCCGACCACGAGCGCGGCGAGAAAAATCAGCAGATAGATGCGCAGAAACTGTCCTGTCGCCTGGTTTGCCAGACTGTTCGGCAGCTGCAGCAGATACTGCCGCCCGGAAGGGCTTACGCGGCGAAGAATCCGGTAATCGCCTTGAAACGCCGTTTGATTCGCATCGAAGGTGAGGGGAGACAGCGCAACCGCATTGCCGACGCTGAAAAGCGGCGTACCATCTGCAGAAAGCACATACACGGCGGCATCCGCGATATTTTCGGGCAGCAGATATTCCCGGAGCGCACTGCCGTCCAGCTCAAACGCCACGACGACGGGCATCGACGGCAGCTGTGCGCCGCTGATATCCATCAAGACCGCCAACTCGCCGCTTCGTCCGGAAAACTGCCCGTAATCAACAAACGTCGGTTTGGCGGCCGCACTTTCCATTGCCGCAAGCCAATTTTCGTACTCGCTGGCGCGGAAAGAGCGTGTGCGGCGGTAGTACAACTCCGCTGGAACGGACTCACTTGACGTCAGGATATGGTTGGATTCCTTCAAGTACAATGTCGAGCGGATGACGGGCAGGCTGATCAGCCCGTACTGGCGGATGGTCAGGCTCTGCATCATGCGGTAGGCGGCGAGAACGTAGTTTGCATCCGTCTCGTCGTGCATGTTGGATAGGCGCAGGAGCGTTGTGTCCGTGCGCAATTGCAGGGAGTAGTCGCTCATCAATTGCAGCTGGCTTTCCATGCCGCTGGACACGCGCGTGAGGTGGCTGCGATGCTGCTGCCAGTAGCTGTCGCGGACGCGGCTGTCATAGGTGAAGCCGATGATGACAAGCAGCGCCAGGCAGACAAACAGGAACATCGTATAGGAAAAGGCAATCCCAGAGGCGCGTCCAAGGCGCGCGCGAAGGGTCTGCCACGGTTTCTTTCGGGTCAAGAAATTCACCCTCGTCTCTCAAAAATTCGGGAGGCAACCAGTTTTTCAGCAGAAAGCGAAAAGATACTTTCCATTGTTATTATACCAGAAAACTCGGATTTTTCAAGGGGTTGCGGGGGAAGGGTACAATTTTTGACCCCTTGAATCACCAGAAATGTACCCCGACGGAAAGAATTGTGCCTTGCGCGGAAAGCGCTTTCATGCTATGATGCAATCAACGCAAAGGCGACGGCGGACAACGCCGGGGCAAGCCGATGCAAAAAGAAAGGAAGGGTTCCAAGATGAAGAAGCTCCTCGCAATGGCGACCTCTCTGGCGCTGCTGGCTACGAGCGCGATCGTTCCGATGACGGCGGCTGCCGCAGAGGAAAAGGAAGTAACCAAGCCTGAAAAGATTACCATCATGGTTGACACCACGCTGGTCAATCAGGCGAATGGCCGCGACGCTTTTGAAGCGCGCTGGGAAGAATTGACGGGCATCGATCTCGTCATCAACCAGCCTGACCACTCCGCTTACTACGACGTCATGCAGCAGACGATGGCTGACCCCGACCAGTGGCCGGACGTCCTCATCATGTCTTCTACCTATTATTCCGACTTCGCGGCGAACGGTGCGCTGTGGGATATGACCGAAGCGTGGGAGAATTCCAACACGAAGAACTCCGGCCGCTTCACCGGCGACAGCGTTATCGAAGGCTTGAAGATTAACGGTCGCCTCTACGGCTTCTCTCCTGCCCGCGGCAACGGTTGCGTCACCTACGTCAAGAAGGCGTGGATGGACAAGGCTGGCATCACCAAGGCGCCTACCAATTGGGAAGAATACGCTGCCATGCTCGACGCCTTCTCTAAGCTGGGCGTGGATGGCAAGACCACTTACGGCACCTCTGCTGCCGGCTTCATCGGCAACGAAGCGCCCTACACCAACTACCTGCCGGAATTCTATCAGGATGCGTACCCGTCTTTCATCCTCAAGGATGGCGTGTATGTTGATGGTTTCACTCAGCCGGAAATGGAAGCTGCGCTGGCACGCCTGAAGGAAGGCTACGACAAGGGCTGGATTGACCCCACCACCCTGACCAACTCCACCAAGGACTGCCGCAATAAGTTCTACGACGAGCAGTTCGGCGTGTTCACCTACTGGGCGGGCACTTGGGCAACCAACCTCAAGACCAACCTTGAAGCGAATGGCCATGACTCTGAACTGATTGCGCTGCCCCCGATTGCGGAAGTCGGCGCGTACTTCGACCGCATTCCGCCGGTCTGGTGCATCACCTCTACCTGCGAGAATCCGGAAGGCGTGTTCGCCTATTTCATCGACACCATGCTCGACGGCGGCGATATGCAGATGCTGTGGACGTATGGCGCGGAAGGCACCCACTGGTCTCGTGCGGCGGAAACCGTGCTGGACAAGACCTATGAAGAGGGCACGTTCCACTTCCTCGAAAACCTCGAAAAGGCTGGCACCCTGTACACCAAGAACCACATCGACCCGATGCTGAGCCTCGCTTCCTTCGCGGAAGGCTACCCGGATCCCAAGTCCGTCAAGGAAGAAGCTCGTGCGGCATCCGAACTGTTCAACGCCAACTCCAAGCTGGCCGCCATCGTGCCGACCACCGAAGAAATGGGCGAATACGGCGCGGAACTGACCCAGAAGAAGAACGAACTGATTGCCAACGTCATCATGGGCAAGCTGACCTATGAGCAGGCGATGGAGCAGTTTGAATCCGAAGGTTACGCTGCGCAGTCTCAGGAAATCGTTGATAGCCTGAACGCGCTGCTGAACAAGTAATCACAACGCATTCCGCCGGGGACGGTTGGCATCCGCTGACCGTCCCCGAGACGGGCTAAGACAATCAGCACATTTTTTTCATGGAGGGGGACTACCTGATGCAAGCGCCAGCGCAGATAAAGCATCGCAAGGCACCGCTGAAAACGCGGCTGTGGAACTACAAATGGTTCTATGTGATGTTCCTACCGGTTTTTGTGGCACTCATCGTTTTCCATTACCTGCCGATGTTTGGCATTTCGCTTGCCTTCTTCCGGTATCAACCCAGCAAAATCGCGAACCCGCTTGAGTTCACCGGGCTGGCAAACTTCCAGAAGCTGTTCAGCCGTCCGCAGTTCTGGTCGTCCTTCACCAACACGCTGGAAATCTCCATTATTAAGCTGCTTCTGAACACCTTCATGGCGGTCATCATTTCGCTGCTGCTCAACGAAATGGTCTCCACGAAGATGAAGAAGCTCTCGCAGACCATCATCTACCTGCCGCACTTCATGTCGTGGGTCGTTACCGCCGGCGTCTTCGGGATGCTGTTCGCGCCCACGTCCGCAGGTCTTGTCAATCAGGTGCTCATCAAAATGGGGGCTGATTGACAAGGAAATCTACTTCTTGGGTGACAATGACTGGTGGCGTTTCAGCTACTACATCATCAACATTTGGCATGACACCGGCTGGGGAACGATTATTTTCATGGCGACCTTGACCGGCATTGATCCCGGCATCTACGAAGCCGCCTCGATTGACGGCGCCGGCCGCTGGAAGAAGATGCGCTACATCACCCTTCCCGCGCTGGCAAACACCATTGTGACGGTGCTGGTCTTGAATCTGGCGAAAATCATGAACCTCTTCGAGAGCGTGTTCGTGCTGCAGAATGCCGCCGTCTACAAGACCTCGCAGGTGCTTCAAACTTACGTCTATTACCAGACCTTCAACAGCGGCGGCAACGTCAACTTCGGTTATACCACCGCAATCGGTCTGTTCCGTTCTCTTGTGGGCATGGCGCTGGTGCTGATTTGCAACCAGGTCAGCAAGAAAAAAATTCGCGGCCGCGGCATTGTGTAAGGAAGGAGGAACGCCATCAATGCAAGCAACCGCAAAGGAAGTAAAACTTTCCCCTGTCAAGAAGGGAAAGAAAAAACTTTTCCGTATTCCCGTTTGTCAACGGCCTCTTCTTCCTTCTTTTTCTGCCTGTTTATCCTTGTTCCGCTGTGGAAGGTGCTGGTTGACTCGCTTGACCTGACCACCGGCTACGGCATGAAGCTCTGGCCGGAAAACTTCGGCCTTGCGGGCTATCAGTCCGTATTCTCGAACCCGACGCTGCTGCGCCCGCTGATGATTTCCGTCGTCACGACCGTCGCGGGTACGTTCCTCGGTCTGTTCCTCTCCACCGTCGGCGCGTATGTGCTGATTCAGTGGGACATGCCCGGCCGCAACTTCTTCGCCGGCATCATGCTCTTCACGATGATTTTCCAAGGCGGCATGATTCCGACTTACCTCGTCATGAAGAACCTGCACCTGACGAACACGCTGTGGGTCGTCATCCTGATGCCCGCCATCAACATCTATAATTTGGTGCTGATGCGCAACTTCTTCGAGGGCATCCCGACATCCCTGTTCGAGTCCGCGACGCTTGACGGCTGCTCGCCGATTCAGATTTTCTACAAAAAAATCGTTCTGCCGCTGTCCAAGGCGGCGCTGGCATCCATCGGCCTGATGTTCGCCGTCTCCTACTGGAACGATTACACCAACTACAAGCTCTACATCACCACCGACCAGAGCCTGTACAACTTCCAGATGAAGCTGCGTTCCATCATCATGGGTTCTGACCTGCCCGCTGCCAACGGCGGCGCAGCGGAGAACACCGTCACCAACGCGGCGGTTATCGTGGCGATTCTGCCGTTCATGATTCTCTACCCCTTCCTCCAGAAATACTTCGTCAAGGGCATCAACATTGGCGCCGTGAAGGAGTAATACTATTTCCCAATTCACCTGCGCCATTTGCTTGCGCCTTTTCCGTTCTGGCGTCCGGTCGTTCCATTTAGCGTAGCGCTGCTACGCTGCATTTCACTCCCGTTAGCCAGAGCGAAAAATTCGCAGAGCATCTTGGCGCATTTTCATTTGGAAATAGTATAACACACGACTTCTTAGCCGCACGGGGCAGTTTTGTCCTGCTGCGGCCATTTTTACTGAAAAGGGTGAATGATATGACCACAATATTCTGGGCGGGCGACTCGACTGTCAAGCAGAATTCCATCGCAACGTACCCGCAGACGGGCATCGGGCAAGTGTTCGACCGCTACGTCAAGCGCTATCAGGTGCAGATTGAGAATTACGCCGAGAACGGGCGCTCGACGAAGCAGTTCATCGACGAAGGGCGCTTGGCGACCATCTACGACCGCATTCACGCGGGGGATTTCCTCTTCGTGCAGTTCGGTCACAACGACGAGAAAGCATCTGACCCGGCGCGCTACACAGACCCGGAGACGGATTTCCCGGCGAACTTGGAGCGGTTCGTCAACGTTGCGCGGAATAAGGGCGCAACGCCTGTGTTCATCACTCCGCTGACGCGCTACGACCGCAACGCCCCCGGCGCGCAGTTCCACCACGACCGCTGGGCGGAGAGTATGCGCCGCACGGCGGAGAAGCTGCATGTGGCGCTGATTGACCTGACCGCCATGTCCGAAAAGCTGGTGGATGAACAGGGCGAAGCGGCGCAGACGGCGTACTACATGAACCTGCCTGCCGGGATTTACCCGCATTTCCCGCTGGGGCAGCACGACAACACGCATTTGCAGCCTGCGGGCGCATTGGCGTTCGGCGGACTGATTGCCAAGGGCCTGCACGATTTGGGCGGGGCGTATGCGGCGCTGCTGTGCGACGAATACGCCCAGTGGGAGAAGGAAACGGCGCAGTTTGGGCAGATTGCAACGTCTGCTGCGGAGGATGTAGAGGCATGAGTGAGATTCTCTGGTGCGCCGACAACGGTGACGGAACGTACCGCAATCCGGTGCTGTACTGCGATTATTCCGACCCGGACGCGATTTGCGTCAATGGCACATATTACCTGACCGCCTCGACGTTCAACTATGTGCCGGGACTGCCGATTCTCACCAGCCGTGATTTGGTGAACTGGAAGCTACGCAACTATGCCGTCAAGAACATCCCCGAAGCGCGGTATGCCGCGCCGCAGCACGCGCAAGGCATCTGGGCACCCGCCATCCGTTTCCAGAACGGGCGGTTTTATATCTACTACGGGATGCCGGACGAGGGCATCTACATGGTCAGCACGGAAAATCCGCTGGGGGATTGGGACACCCCGGTGCTGGTGAAGCCGGGCAAGGGACTGATTGACCCCTGTCCCTTCTGGGATGACGACGGGCGCGCCTACATCATCCACGGGTACGCCAAGAGCCGAATCGGGTTCAAGAGCCGGCTGGGGATTTTCCCGATTTCGCCCGACGGCAAAACGGCGCTCGGCGATGATCACCTGCTCTACGACGGCACGAAGAAGCACCCGACGATTGAAGGCCCGAAGGTGCACAAGCGCGACGGCTGGTACTACATCTTTGCGCCCGCGGGCGGCGTTGCGACGGGGTGGCAGGTGTGCTTGCGCAGCCGGAGCATTTCCGGCCCGTATGAGACCCAAGTCGTACTCAAACAGGGCAGCAGCGAGACGAACGGCCCGCATCAGGGCGCGTGGGTCGAGACACCGGAGGGGGAGCATTGGTTCCTGCACTTCCAGAGCCGTGGGCTGTACGGGCGCGTGACGCATTTGCAGCCGATGACGTGGCAGGCGGACGGCTGGCCGTACATCGGCATCCCGGATGAAACGCCTGTGCCGCCGGATGCAATCGCGGTGGGCGAGGAGTGCGCGGAAGCAGCGCCGATTGCGAACGCGGCGGACTGCGGCATCGCGGTTGAAACGTACCGGAAGCCGAAAGCGCCGGAATGTGAGCCGTCGGGCGAAATCGGGGATGATGATTTCAGCGGCGCACTGGGGCTGCAATGGCAGTTCATGGGCAACTGGCAGCCTGATTTCTATGAGGTCGGCGGCGGCAAGCTGCGGCTGTACGCGCGGAAACTGCCCGATGGCGGCGATCTGCTCTGGCAGTGCCCGCAGACGCTGACGCAGAAAATTGCGTGCCCGGCGTTCTTCGCAACGACGACGCTTGATGCGGCGCATTTGCAGGCGGGCGAACAGGCGGGTGTGGGCTTCGTCGGCGGACAGTACGCTTACGCGGCGGTTCGGCGGACGGAAAACGGCGTATCGCTGGTGTTCGTGACGAGCGATGGCAAGGAGCACACGGAGTCAGCAACGGAAACCGTGCCGATTCAGGACGCGCCCGTGACTTTTCGTGTGACGCTGCTGCCGACATCGAGCAGCACGGCAGTCGTGTCGTTTGAGTACGCGCAGGGCGGCGAATTTCACCCGATTGGGCAGCCGTTTGAACCTGCGCGCCACACATGGGTCGGGGCGCGGCTGGCGCTGTTCTGTATGCCGATGAATGGCGGCGACGACCGCGGCGGCTGGGCGGACTTCGGCGCAGTGCGCGTGGAAGCCATCGAAACATTGTAATACTATTTCCAAATTCACCTGCGCTATCTGCTTGCGCCTTTTTGATTCTGGCGTCCACTCATTCCACTTAGCGTAGCGCTGCTACGCTGCGTTTCATTCGTGTTAGCCAGAATACAAAAAATCGCGGCGCATCTTGGCGCATTCTCATTTGGAAATAGCATAAAAACCGACTTTCGGTCTGAAAAAACCGGATTCTGGTCGGAAATCGGTAGAAAGCCAAGAAAAAAAGCGCCCGCAGACGCTTTTAATCGTGAATCTTGATGGTCGATTTCCGCCAAATTCCGGTGAAATACAGCACCAACAGAATCGCCGATGCAATCCCATTCGACACCACGACTGAGTACCACACGCTCCGCACACCCAGATGCAGCACCTGCTCACAGAATGCAAGGGTCGCGAAACGCAGCACCCATAGGCGTGTCATATCCACTGCAACGGGCAGAAATGTGTGCCCACTCCCTTGAAACAGACCGCGGGTCGCATCGTGGATACTGTTCGTCCAGCACCAGAACGCCATGATGGACAGATAGTCTGCTGCCATCGGGATGACCTCCGCCTCGTCCGTGAAGATGCTGACGATGGCAGAAGCGACCGACGGTCGGGAAAGGACAAATCCACCGAGGAGCAGAAACAGAAGCGCCATTCCCATGCTCAATTTGTACCCGCGTTCGGCACGGTCAACCTGCTGCGCTCCCATGTTCTGCGCGACAATGGTGCTGACGGCGCTGCCGATGCCGGTGGAGGGAAGCGAAATCAGACCGTTGACCTTGTTGCCGATGCCGTACGCCGCCATGGCCATCTTGCCGTACACATTGACGTTGCGCGACATGAGGATGAAGCCGAACTGCATGAAGCTTGACCCCAAGGCAGTCGGAAGCCCGATACGCACGATGTCGCGCAGGCAGGCTGCATCCGGGCGAAGGAAGCGGCGATCGAAACAAATTGCTTCGTCACGGCGGGTGCAGAGCAGGAAGAACGCGATGCACGCGGGCACCATCGCGAACACGGTCGCCAGCGCGGCACCGGCGGCGTTCCAGTGCAGGACGACCATCAGCAGCGGGTCAAGCACCATGTTGACGGCAATGCCCAGCAGGTTCAGCAGCATTGGGCGGACGGTGTCGCCCTGCGCCTGCCGAATGGACTGGTAAATGTTGACCATGAACAAAAATGGCATGTCAAGGACGACGAGACGCATGTACGTTACCGCGTGGTCGAAATAATCCGGCGCGGCGCCCATCCATCCGACGATGCCCGGCGTTGCGACCGCCATCACCGACGCGCACAGGAGCGAGAAGAGCATCGCGACGGTGAAAATCTGGTTGGCGATTTTCCGCGCCATTTCCGGCTTGCCCGCGCCGATGTACTGGCTGATCATCACCGCGCCCGCGACGGTGACGCCGCTGCCGAAGTTGATGACCGTATTCTGCACGGGGCTGACGAGGTTGATGGCGGCGAGGTAATCGACGCTGAGCTGCCCCAGCCAATAGGTGTCGGTCAGGTTGTACATCGTTTGCAGAAAACTGTTGACGACGACGGGAATCGCAATGGCGAACACTGCCTTGACCAGCGAGCCGTGCAGGATTAAATCGCGATTGCCTTTGCTGAGTTTCATGGCGATGAACCTCCTTCATCGGGAGAATAATCCCATTATAGCGCATTTCCGACCAAAATGAAAGCGCTATCACAAAAAAGTTTCCAAGTGTCTTTTGGAATTGGTTGACACCTGTCAAAATTCCTTATATAATGAAGCGGAAATATCCGCAGAAAGGTGCATGACAATGGATATTCAGCAGTATTTTCAACGCTTTCTGGCAAATTACACACCCTACAAGAAGTATTGGAACTATGAGGATGGCTGCGTGCTGAAGGGCTGCATCGACCTCTACCACGCGACGGGGGACGTGCTGTATCGCGATTTCGTGCTGGATTACGTCTCGGCGTATGTCGCGGCGGACGGCAGCATTCCGAATTATGAGATGCGGCAGTACAACATTGATTCCATCAACAGCGGCAAGGCGTTGTTCTTCGCCTTGGAGGAGACGGGCGAGGAGCGCTATCGCAAGGCGATTGAGTTCCACATGCAGCGGCTTCGGGAGCATCCGCGCTGCCAGTGCGGCAATTTCTGGCATAAGCAGCTGTATCCGAACCAGATTTGGCTTGACGGGCTGTACATGGCGCAGCCGTTCTACATGGCGTACGAGGCGAAGTTCGACGGCATGGCGCATGTGGCGGATATTATCCGGCAGTTTCAGAACGTGCGCAAGTACCTCTACAACCCGGAGAAGGGGCTGAACTACCATGCCTATGACGAAGCGCGCGTGCAGTTCTGGGCGGACAAGGAAAACGGCTGCTCGAAGAACTTCTGGCTGCGCTCGACAGGCTGGTACTTGATGGCGCTGGTGGACTGCATTGCGCTGTGCTCGGAGCAGCTCTATGAGCATTACCGCGCGCTGGTGGACATCTTCCGCGAGAGCATCCGCGGCGTGCTGCCATACCGCGCGGAGGATGGGCTGTTCTATCAGGTGATTGATCATCCGGAGGCAGAGGAAAACTACACCGAAACTTCCGGTTCCGCGATGATTGCGTACAGCCTGCTCAAGGGCGTGCGCATCGGCGTGCTGGACGCGGAGAAGTATCTGCCGATTGCGCTGGATGTGTTCGAGAAGCTGGCGGCAAACAAGCTGCGCGCGGAGGAGGATGGCGTCGTCCGCCTGACTGATATCTGCTGGGTGGCGGGGCTTGGCCCGGACAAGAATCCGCAGCGTGACGGCTCGGTGGCGTACTATCTGTCTGAGCCGAAAAAGTCCGACGACAGCAAGGGCGTCGGGCCGTTCATCATGGCGTACAGCGAATACCTGCGGGCGAAGCAGGCGTAAGGAGCGGAAAAATGGAAATCAGCAAGCTGTTTGTGCAGGCGCGCAGTGCCACGGTGCAGATTGCGGACGGCGGTCTGTACCACACGAAGGCGGTCTATCAGCTGTTTCTGAACGGACAGGCGGCGGGTACGGCGGACACGGCCGTGACGTCGCTGTATGATTTGCAGCCGGAGACAGAGTATGTGCTGTCCGTCCGCCTGGGGGCGGAGGAAGTCGGGCAATGCGCGTTTCGCACGGCGCGGGAGAGCTACACGCTGAACGTCCGGCAGTTCGGCGCGGTCGGCGACGGCGTGCATGACGATACGGCGGCGATTCAGGCGGCGATTCTGCATTGCCCTGCGGATGGGCGCGTGCTGATTCCGGCGGGGCGTTATCATGTGCTGCCGCTGATGCTGAAAAGCCATGTGCGCATCGAGCTTCGGCGCGGCGCGACGCTGCTGCTGGAAACTGACCGCAGCAAATTCCCGATTCTGCCGGGGATGATTCTGTCCACCGACGAAACGGACGATTTGAATCTCGGTTCATGGGAGGGCAACCCGCTGGACATGTACGCCGCGTTTATCAGCGGGATGGACGTCGAGGACGTTGTGCTGTACGGCGAAGGTGTGCTGGACGGGCAGGGCGACAAGAGCGACTGGTGGCAGAACTGCAAGGTGCGGCGCGGGGCGTGGCGGCCGCGGATGCTCTTCCTCAATCACTGCAAGAACGTGACTGTGCAGGGCGTGACGTTCCAGAATTCGCCGTCGTGGAACTTGCAGCCGTATTTTTCTAAGGATTTGCGCTTCCTGAACATCCGCGTCAACGCCCCGGCGAACAGCCCGAATACCGACGGCTTCGACCCGGAAAGCTGCGATGGCATTCTGCTGGCGGGCGCGCATTTCTCCTTGGGGGGATGACTGCATTGCACTCAAATCTGGCAAGCTGTACATGGGGCAGCGCTACAAAACGCCCTGCCAGCACATCGAAATCAGCCACTGCCTGATGGAAAACGGGCATGGTGGCATGACCTGCGGCAGCGAAATGGCGGGCGGCATCGCGCATGTGCGCCTGCATGACTGCCTGATGCGCAACACCGACCGCGGCCTGCGCGTCAAGACCCGGCGCGGGCGCGGGCAGCAGGCGTGATTGACGACATTGTGTTTGAAAATGTGCGCATGGAGCACGTCGGCACGCCGTATGTGGTCAACTGCATGTACTTCTGCGATCCGGACGGCAAGAGCGAGTACGTCCAGAGCCGCGAGAAGCAGCCGGTGGACGAACGTACGCCGCGCATCGGGACGGTCGCGTTCCGTCATGTAACGGCGACGGACGTGACCTGCGCGGGCTACTTCCTTGGTCTGCCGGAGCAGCCGATTGAAGCGGTTGTGATGGAGGACGTGCACATCTCCTGCGACAAGGACGCCAACCCCATGCAGCCCGCAATGGCGCAGGGCATGCCGTATCTTGCGCGCAAGGGGCTGACCGCCATCAACGTGGCGAAAATCGTGCTGAAAGATGTGACCATTACCGGGCAGGACGGCGCGAAGCTGGAATGCGACGGCGTGGGCGAAGTAGAAGGATAAACATCGGCGGACGGAAGCAGCGGCTTTCGTCCGTTTTTGTGTTCGATTTTTCACAATTTTTATTACGGGGGATTCACAGCAGAGTATCTGTATGATATAATAGGAAAGGATTCTATGAAAATGGGGGAATGTTTTCATGAATGCGCCGATTCGCAAGACGAAAATCGTCTGCACGATGGGGCCGAACCTGTTTGAGAAGCACCTGATTGCGCCGCTGATGAAAGCGGGCATGAATGTCGCGCGCTTCAACTTTTCGCACGGCACTTATGAAACGCATCAGCATTATTACGATGAAGTCTGCCGCATCCGCGATGAACTGGGGCTGCCGGTCGCCACGATGCTGGATACCAAGGGCCCGGAAATTCGCGTGCGTTCGTTCAAAAATGGGCGTGTCACGCTGCAAAACGGCCAGCTGTTCACCCTCACGACTGACGAGGTGGAGGGCGACGAAGAGCGCGTGTCCATCACCTACAAGGAATTGCCGCAGGACATTGCCGTCGGCAGCAGCATTCTGATTGACGACGGTCTGATTGGGATGCAGGTGGAGCGCATCGATGGGGCGGATATCGTCTGCCGTGTGCTCAACGGCGGCGTGGTGAGCAACAACAAGGGCGTCAACATTCCGAATGCGCACCTGTCGATGCCTTTCATCAGCGAAAAAGACCATCAGGATATTCTCTTTTGCCATCAAGAATGGTTATGATTTCATTGCGGCTTCGTTCACGCGCTGCGCGGACGATATTATGCAGATTCGTCACATCCTGCAGGAGAATAACTGCCATACCATCAACATCATTGCCAAAATTGAGAACATGGAGGGCGTGGAGAACATTGATGAGATTCTCCGCGTGGTGGACGGCGTGATGGTGGCGCGCGGCGATTTGGGCGTAGAAGTGCCGCTGGAGGACGTCCCGAGCCTGCAGAAGAAGCTGATTCAGCGCGGCATTGCGGCGGGCAAGCCTGTTATCACCGCGACGCAGATGCTGGATTCGATGATTAAGAACCCGCGCCCGACCCGTGCCGAAGCGACCGATGTTGCCAACGCGATTTACGACGGCACGAGCGCCATCATGCTCTCCGGCGAATCGGCGGTCGGTGCGTATCCGGTGGAGGCAGTGGAGACGATGGTGCGCATCGCCCTGCGCGCGGAAGCCGATATGGACTACATCCGCCGCTTCTCCCGCGACACGTCCGCTTCGACTGACGTCACGAATGCTATCAGTCACGCGACGGTCACTTCCGCGCACGACCTCAACGCCAGCGCAATTATCACCGTCACCAAGTCCGGCTCGACGGCGCGAATCCTCAGCCGCTACCGCCCCGCGTGCGTCATTGTCGGCTGCACGACGGAAAAGCACGTCTGGCGCCAGCTTGCGCTTTCGTGGGGCACAGTGCCGCTGATGATTGCCGAGGAGAGCAACACCGACGACCTGTTTGAACACGCGGTGGATGCTGCCGTGCAGAACGGGCTGGTGCATGATGGCGAACTGGTTGTGCTGACGGCGGGCGTTCCGCTGGGCATTTCCGGCACGACAAACCTGATGAAGGTGCATGTCGTCGGGCATTTGCTGTCGCGCGGACTGGGGCTGCATGGCGGCAAGGTGGTTGCACCGCTGTGTGTCATCCGCAATCTGGAAAAGGACGCGAAAGACTTCAACACCGGCGACGTGATTGTCTGCCATCAGACGACGCGAGAGATGTTCTCCATGCTGCGCAAATCCTCCGCGATTGTGCTGGAGGACGACAACCCGGAGGGACACGGCGCGATTGCGGGCATGTCGCTGGACATCCCGGTCATCATCGGCGCGAAGAATGCCACGAATATCTTAAAATCCGGCGCGGTCGTGACTGTGGACGGTGAAAAGGGCACGGTGAGCGCCAATTGACGCACGTTCTGACGATTGACGGGCGGCAGTTCTCGGACGGGAAAGCCGTCCACCGGATGCTGAAAAAGCTGCTCTGCCTGCCGGACTACTACGGCGGTAATGCGGACGCGCTCTATGACGCGCTGGACGAACGCGGCGAACGCATTGACCTGCGCCTGCTGTCGCTGGGCGGGGAGGATACGGCGAAAACGCTGCGAAAAGTGGCGCGCGTGGTGCAAGACCTCGGCGGCACGGTGATTTGGGCGGACGAAAAGCAAGAAAGGAACTGAAAGGCAATGCGCTGTTCCTGCAAGGAATGCAGCACCTACATGATTCAGGCAGAAAGCGACCATCTGGGCTGCGTCTGCCCGGACTGCGGCTATCGCTGCAACGACTGTCTCGGCACGAACACCGTCGTTGGACGGGAGAGCCTGAAAGCGCTGGCGTTTGACCCGCGCTTTGACCCGGATACGATTTTCCGGGAAGCCTTCTTGAATCAGGAAGAGGACGAAGAAGAATAATACTATTTCTTGCATTCTCATTTGAAAATAGTATAAGGGAGAAACGCACGATGAATGAGATTATCAAAGCGATGGAAGAGCGCCGGAGCATCCGCAAATTCCAGCCGACGATGCCCGCCAAAGAAGATTTGGCACAGATTGTGGAAGCTGGGCTGTACGCGGCCAGCGGTATGGGCAGGCAGTCCGCCATCATCGTGGCGGTGACGAACAAGGAACTGCGCGACGAGCTGGCGAAAACGAATGCGGAAATCATGGGCAAGCCGGATTTCGACCCCTTCTACGGCGCACCGGCGATTCTGATTGTGCTGGCGGACAAATCCTGCCGCACCGCCATCTACGATGGCAGCCTCGTCATGGGCAACCTGATGCTGGCGGCGCATTCGCTGGGGCTGGGCAGCATCTGGATTCACCGCGCGAAGGAAGAATTCGAGCGGCCCGAATATCAGCAGCTGCTGAAAAAGCTGGGTATCGAGGGCGAATGGGAAGGCATCGGGCACTGCGCAGTCGGTTACATCGACGGCGAAGCACCGAAAGCGGCGAAACGCAAGGACAACCGCGTGTTCTGGATTGAGTAATCGAACCCAATAAAAAACATCCCGGCGAGTGAAAATGCTTGTCGGGATGTTTGCGTATTACAGCGTCACGCCCGTTTTGAAGATGGCAAGGTCGTGGAAACCATTGCGCTCCGAGCAGACCAGCCGCCCGGATGCCGTCGCCAGCACGTCCTCCATCAGCGCCTGTGAAAGCTCCGGCAGCGTCTTGCCGTCTGTCAGCAGCTGACCGGCATTGAAGTCAATCCAGCCGTGCTTCTTCGTGGCGAGTGGCGTGTTCGTGGCGATTTTCAGCGTCGGCACAGGACACGCGAACGGCGTGCCGCGCCCCGTGGAGAACAGCACAATCTGCGCGCCCGCCGAAGCCAGCGCCGTCGCCGCCACAAGGTCGTTGCCGGGGGCGGAAAGCAGGTTCAAGCCGGGCGTGTGGACGCGCTCGCCATACGCCAGCACGTCGCGCACGGGGGAGAAGCCGCTCTTCTGCGTGCAGCCCAGCGCCTTGTCTTCCAGCGTGGAAATGCCGCCCGCCTTGTTGCCGGGGGAAGGATTTTCGTAAATCGTCTGATGATGTTCCTCGAAATAGCGCTTGAAGTCGTTAATCAGCCGAACCGTCTTGTCGAACAGCTCCGGCGTGTTGCAGCGATCCATCAGGATGGTTTCCGCGCCGAACATCTCCGGCACTTCGGTCAGAATCGTCGTGCCGCCCATGCCGCACAGCAGGTCGGAGAAGCCGCCGATGACCGGGTTCGCCGTGATGCCGGAGAAGCCGTCCGAACCGCCGCACTTGAGGCCAATCACAAGTTTGCTGGCAGGGCAGGGGACACGCTGCTCATCCCGCATGTTGTCCGCGAGTTCGCGCAGCAGCTTCATCGCCTCGGTAAATTCATCTTCCACCTGCTGGCAGACGAGGAAACGCACGCGCGACTTGTCGTAGTCGCCCATGTGCTCCTCGATGATGGCGGCGCTGGAATTTTCGCAGCCCAGCCCCAGCACCAGCACGCCGCCGACGTTGGGGTGCGTCGCCAAATCTGCCAGAATCGTGCGCGTATTCTCCTGATCATCGCCCATCTGCGAGCAGCCATAGGGATGCGGGAAGGCACAGACACACTCCACACCGCCGCCGACAAGCTCCTGCGCCGCGCGCTCCAGCTGGCGGGCAATGTCGTTGACGCAGCCGACGGTGGGCAGAATCCACAGCTCATTGCGCACGCCGACGCGCCCGTCTTTGCGCGGATAGCCCATGAACGTCGCTGCCGGAATTTCTGGAATCGTCGGGTACGTCGGGTGATATTCATACGTCAGCTCGCCGGACAACCCGGTGTGCAGATTGTGGACATGCACATGCGCGCCGACGGGAATATCCTCCTTCGCGTAGCCAATCGGGAAGCCGTACTTGATGACCTTTTCGCCTGCCCTGATGGGGAAAAGCGCCACCTTGTGCCCGGCGGGAACGTCCGTGACCGTGGTGAGCGTGATGCCATCCACCGTCACGGTCTGCCCGGAGGAAAGGGCGGTCAGGGCGACCGCCACATTGTCCTGCGGGGTGATGCGAAGCAGTTCAGCCATTTTTCACACTCCGAACTTCTCGTTCATGACCGTGCGCATCCCCTTGTCGAGGATTTCGCGCAGGGACGCGCCGACGGACTCCACCAGACCCGGCACTTTGCACAGGTCGGGTCCGAAGAAAGTCTCGTCCGAGAGGAACGCCTTCGCCTGTTCTTCTGGGGATTCGCTGGAAGTCTCGGCGAAGAAGTTCAGCACGGCGGCGTCATCCTGCAGGTAGTAGGGCTGACCGTTGCGCTGGCATTCCAGACGACCGTCGCCGGTCAGCTTGCCGCCGCGGTACAGGCTCATCAGGCTCGCCAGAGAGAACGTCAGGTGCGCGGGCAGCTTGCCGGTCTTCTCCACATAGCCCAGCAGGGAAGGCATGCAGCGCGCGCGCCACTTCGACACGCTGTTCAGGCAGATGGAGAGCAGCGCGTGCTTGATGAAGGGATTGCGGAAGCGCCCCGTGACCGCCTCGGCGAATGCCATCAAATCCGCCTTGGGCAGGGACAGCGTCGGGATGACCTCGTCGTAGAGCGTCTTCTGCATGAAGGTGGCAATCATCGGGTCGTTCATCGCGTCCAGCACGATGTCGTAGCCGCACTGGAAGGCAGCGGGGACGAAAGACGTGTGCGCGCCGTTGAGGATTCGCACCTTGCGCTGCTTGTAAGGCTTCTGATTATCAGTATAGATGACGGGCAGCCCGCACTGCGGCAGGGGCAGTTCGTCGGAAAGGTCGCGGGGGGATTCGATGACCCACAGACCGAAGGGTTCAGCGGTGTCCAGCAGGTTGTCCTGATAGCCCAGCTTCTCCCAAATTGCCTGATCCTCGCCGCGCGGATAGCCGGTCACGATGCGGTCAACAAGCGTGGAGGTGAACACGCACGCCGTCTCCAGCCACTGCTCGAACTTCTCGCCCAGCGCCCACTGCTTTGCCAGCGTCTTGACGCACTTTTTCAGCATGATGCCGTTGTCGTCAATCAACTCGACCGGCAGGATGATGAGTCCCTTGTCCTGCGCGTAGTCGAATGCTTCGGCGCGCTCGAAGAGGAACTTCGTCAGCTTGCCGGGGTAGGATTTGGGCGGGCAGAGGGAGAAGTCGTCCGTCTCGTCCAGCACGATGCCGGCTTCGGTCGTGTTGCTGACGATGAAGCGCAGCGACGGCAACTTGGCGTAATCGGCATAGCGGGCATAGTCCGCATACGCATCCACGGCGTCGGACACGGACGTGACCACGCGCGTCTGCTCCACCGCCTGACCGTCCACCAGACCGCGCAGCATGACCGTGTAGCGGTAATCCTGCTCCTTGAACGCCGGGAACAGCGTACCCATCTGAATCGGCTTCACCAGCGCGACAGAGCCGTTGAAGTCGCTCTTCTCGTTGGCAATATCAATCATGTAATCCACAAAGGCGCGCAGGAAGTTGCCTTCCCGAACTGCAGCACCTTGACCGGGCGGACAGGCGCGGGCGCCATTGCAGCATTCAAACGTTCCATTTCGATGTCCCTCCATCTATTCATCAGGTACAAGCGATTAAGCAATGTAACTCGAACGAAGTACAACAG
>VOFJ01003632.1_pt1 | contig 21608 bp, 36 predicted proteins | sample 5384081 | NCBI WGS metagenome assembly VOFJ01 (sample SAMN12384729, study PRJNA508395) | human gut metagenome | isolation source: healthy gut I | host: Homo sapiens | reverse complement strand
ATGATGCCGCCGCCCATGGAGAGCACCTTGACGTAGATTTCAGCGCTCTTCTCGATGGTGTGCGCCAGACCAAAGGTGATGTCAAAGTCCGGGCCGGAGGCAAACAGACCGTGCTGTGCCCAGATGGCGGCCTGATAAGTCTTCATCAGCTCGCTGGTGGCCATGGCGATATCTGCCCCGCCGGGCACCATCCACGGGCAGACACCCACGCCCTCCGGGAACACCACCGGGCACTCGGTGGCGCTCTGCCACAGCGCACGGGTGAAGTCCCGGTCGGTCAGGGGCAGGATGTAGGTCATGGCAATCACGTTGGTGGCGTGGCAGTGGTAGATAACGCGGTTTGCGCCATTGGTGGCTGCCTTGCGGACGCTGTGGTTCATAAAGTGGCTGGGGAACTCACTGGTGGGCTTTGCGCCATCTTCCAGACCCCAGACGATGCGCCAGCTGTCGCCCTTGTCGTTGATCTCCACAATACCGATGCTGTGGACAGGGTCCGGCTCTACGTTGCGGAAGAATTTGCCGGAGCCTGTGGTGATGAAATACTCCCCCGCCAGATTGTCCGCCTGCACGCCCATGTTCACCCATTCGCGGGGCTGCTCGTCAAAGAAGGGACGGCACACTGTGCCACTTCCTCTTCCTTCATGCGGTAGGTCAGGTTGCCGCCGTTGCGCTCGTGCCAGCCCTGTAGCCAGCCATCGTTGCACATCCGCATAAAGCCTTTTACGATCTCAATATCCAGAATACCCATCTTCAAAAACCTCTCTCATTCAAATGCGCTTGCTCAGCACGTTCTGCTCGTATTTCTTTACTTCCTCAAACCATGCGCCGTCCACCGGCACACCGTTCCGGCGGCAGTATTCGTCCCAGACTTCCCCAAAAGGCAGGGTCTTCAGCTCCTCTTGCCGCACCATCAGCTCGGTAAACTGATTGGTGTCCTGCAGCTCCTTCAGTACCGTATGCGGGGTGCACAGGGCAGACAGCAGCGCCTTTTCCACGTTGCGGAAACCCACCGTCCATGCGGAGATGCGGTTGATGGAAGCATCAAAGTAATCCAGTGCAATGTTCACCCGGCCGTCCAGACCGCCGCAGCGCACGATTTCCTTGCAGATTTCCTTCTTTTTCGTCTCGTCGTCCAGCAGCACCACATGGTCGCTGTCCCAGCGGATCGGGCGGGTGACGTGGAGGGCGATTTCCGGGAAGAACGCCAGCAGGGCGGGGATCTTATCGCTGACCACCTCGGTGGGATGGTAGTGGCCGTTATCCATCAGCGGAATGCACTTTTCCCGGTTGAAGGCGGCGTAGCTCAGGGCAAACTCGGCGCTGCCCACGGTGTACGCCTCCGCACCGATGCCGAACACCTTGCTCTCGATGCAGGGCTTCACCAGCTTGAAGTCGTAAGGCTCGCTCAAAATCTCGTCGATGCTGGCCTTGTAGCGGTCGCGAGGGCCTTTGCGATCCGCCGGTACGTCCTTAAAGCCGTCGCCCGTCCAGATATTCATCGTGCAGGGCTGACCCAGCTCCTCGGCGAGGTACTGGCTGATGCGGATGCACGCCTTGCCGTGTTCCACCCAGAATTTCCGGGTCTCCTCATTAGGGCTGGCAAGGGTCAGCGGGTCGTATACGAACTTTCGTACGCATGCGGAACTGGATCTGACGGATCAAGCCGCTGTGAAACGAGTTTTTGCCGCCGAAATCCGCCGGACTATGTGTTCTTGTCGGCGCACGTCGGCGGTATCAAGGCGAACAGCCCTGTACTGCGCCGATTTTATTCACAATAATTTGATGATCCAGAATAATGTCATTCATGCCTTTGAAAACAATGTAAAGAAATTATTAATTTTGGGAAGCACCTGCATCTATCCTCGTGAGGCTCCGCAGCCGATGCCGGAGGATTGCTTGCTGGACATCTCCTTGAATATTCCAACGAGCCTTATGCGATCGCTAAGATATGGGTATCAAGATGCGAGGAGTTACAACCTGCACATGGTACGAACTATATCGCCGTGATGCCTTACTAACCTCATTACGGGCCGAATGATAATTTCAATCTGGAGACCTCGCATGTGTTGCCTGCCATGATCCGTAAGATCCATTTGGCGAAATGCCTGCATGCGGAGGACGGGAGGCCTTGCGTGCGGATATGGACATTCGTCCGGCAGAGGGCGTGTCTGGGAAGGCCTCCCGAGCCGGAGATATGCTCTCCGTATTGGATAAACAGGCATCCGTCCGGGCGAGGTGGAGCTGTGGGGAACCGGGCAAGCCGCTTCTCGTGAGTTTTTATGGAGCGAGGAGATGGCCGACGCTTCTGTTTATATCATGGAACACGTGGATTTTCGAGGATGTCCGGCTGCTGGGCTCTACCTCGGGAACGATATCACTCCTTTGACAGAGGCGCTATTTCAGCCGGCTTATAGCCATCATACATAAAGTCTACTCCGGCCCATGGATCCTCTTCGTCCACATAATCCCTAAGTACCAGATTCATAAAACTATCGTATGCGCCCTGATCAAAAACACCAAGCCCAGTGGCCGAGTGGCCAAGAAGTCTAGGCATCTCTCCAGTTTTCTTCATGCCTTCAAATACATCCGCAAACGTATCGTCGGCATCTGCTTTTACCGCACATCCACCTGCGTCAATGGTATATGTATAATTGTTGGCAGTAGAACCTTTATATGTAGCCAGAGGGATCGAGGCGTCTATCCAGATACCAACATCAATTCCTAAAGTAAACTCCTCTTCCTCCCCATTCAGCTTACAGATTACTTCAATCTCATAGCTGCCGTTTTCCAGAGGCTTCTCAGCATGAAAAACACCATTCCGGCTGATCGAGAACAGCTTTTCGTATACCGGTGAATCATTAAACATCACCGACTGGATTTCCAGATCCTTTACGCCTGAATACCCCAGATCCTTCCCTGCTTTTATAATTATAAATGGTCAGCTGCTTATCCGGAAGTGTTCCCGCACCATACATTCCGGTTGTATCAGAATACCATCCTCCAGTATTCTTGAAACAGAGAAAATCTCTTGAAACAGTCTGCTCCTTCTGGAGCATCCCCTTAAATACTGCATCAAACTCCAGGTCTGAATCTGCATCTATCTTCCAGCTCTGATTTGTACCGTCCGTTGATTTCCAGAGGTTTTTCATTCACAGAAACTGAAAACGGAAATGCTGAAATGTATTCCTCATTGGATAATTCATAGTCGCATCCAATCGTCTTTACATCCAGAACAACTCCCTTTGGGACCTCGCTTGCTTTTCCGACCGGAAGATACGTGTCTGTCTCCCCATCATGGTAATGAACCCGTAAAATTCCCCCCCCTTCACATTGGGAACCGTGACCTTCACAGTCTCCGCCGCCAGGGAAGAAAATCCGGCTGCCAGCGTCATGGCTGCTGCACACACCGGCAGAAGCCATCGCTTCGTACATTTTTTCATAACCCTTCCTCCTTGTACTTATTTTGACGTAAAAATCAGAATTTCCAATTTTTACATACTATTTTAAGTATAGTCGGAAGGTTCCGGTCTATCAAGGTGTACCGGCAACTGTACCACCATCTTTCAGACCATCCCTGTATTTTCTGACGATGGCCTCCGTCTCCTCCCTGGAGTACACCTCCCCATGGTCCCGCATTCCACGGATATATGTGTCAAACGCCTGGGTAATGGACGGTTCCTGGATCAGGAGCTGATGGAAGCCCTGTTCCGGGTCGTACAGGACCAGACTGGCTCCCACGGCGCTGCTGACAAAAATATTCAGCATTTTTGTCAGATGAAGGCTCTGTTCCTTTACGATCCCCATATCACAGCCCGGCCGTTCCATATCTGCCAGCATCCCATCCAGGATCCTAACCCTTTCCTCCCTTGTCAGCGCCCGGACGTACTCCTCCGGATAATCGGCGAACCGGCCGTTTTCTGCAAATTCCCGGAGCCCGTCCTCCGTAAAATAATGGATCAGCTCTGCTCCGGAAGCAACCTGCTCCCTGCGTTTCATGATCCCATCGATCACCAGGCTCCTGCCGGGAAGCCCCGGCGCTGCCACACGCTCTGCCAGCTCCCGGTCTGCCCAAAGGACAAAGCATGGCTGGTATTCCAGAAAACAGCGGCTCACGGGGACCATTGTCGCTTTTCAGCATCCAGTCCAGTACCTGGAAAATGTCACGGAAGTATCTGGCAAGACAGCCGTTCCTGCCATTTTTATACACCTTAAAAAAGCTCCTGCGGTACGCGTCCGTCACCTCCGGCTCATAGGCCACCACCGCCTGGTCCATATTGCCGGAAAACAGGATCACCCGATCGTCCAGGATCCCATAATACGGATATAAAACTGCCTCATCCCGGCCGCCGGATGGATGATCATGATAATAATACCAGGTTTCATAAGCGGCACCGGCCTGGTAATAGGTGGGGATCAGATTATAAACGGCCCTCAGGTTATGATAGTCTCCGGCGCTGTCCTCCGCTCTCTTGGAAAGCCTCACCAGCTGGACGATATTCAGATGCCCCATGGCAGAGCGGCCGTCCAGTGAAAACGCCGGCAGCAACCTGGCCAGGATACAGCTTTCCGCAGGCACATAAAAATACGCATTCTTTCTCCCGGCGCTCAGATTCTCCCCAGATGGCACTCCAGAGATACCGTTCCACAGCGATCACTCCGTTTATGGTACGCATTCCCGGAGCGCTGATCTGTCCCGGAGGTTCCGGAGTCGTTTCAAAGCCGGCCTCCATCCCGCATATATTTCCCGCCTCCTCCAGCATCCGGCGGATCATGCACCGCATAAAATAAACGTCGTCTCCATCCATAGCCCGGTAATACGCCTCCTGCAGCTCCCGGTGCTCCCGGACCCCCAGCCGCAGCTCCCGGCGGATCGCTTCAAAGATCTGCGGATCCGGCAGCCTCGTTCCGGCCAGATACCGCTGGATATTCACCCGGTTGATGCCCGTGATCCTGGCAAATTCATAGTTGGTATATCCGCTGGCCCTTAAATGGGCCTCCAACAGCTCATGAAATCTTCGTTTTTCCATACTGGCTCCCCCTCCCCGCAATTAAAGCTCCCAAAACGCCTGCCGGAAGACGTATCTTACCGGCAGGACATTCTATTCTAGCAGCATAATTCAGTAATCACCTGCGCAAAGATCTTCGCGCTCATTAAAAGCTCATCGATCACCGCAAACTCGTCGGGACCGTGCATGTTATTTTCTGTTTCCGGCATGGCCGCGCCGAAGGCAACCCGTTCTTTAAGTGGTGGACATACGTTCCGCCTCCGATGGCGATGCACTCTCCCTTTCTTCCCGTATACATCTCATAGCTCTTAAGGAGCGTCTGACAAACTGGGAATCTCCGGGGAACGTGGTGGGGCGGGTTCATGGAATCATTGTTTAAAGAGATCCCGTACCCGGCCATGGCCGCCTTCGCCGGCTTTAAGGTATTCTCCTCATTGAGCAGATGGGGCAGCGGCTGTCAAAATCACCGGAAAGGCTGGTCTCCGTGATCTCCAGCATACTGAAGGTCAGGGTCAGCTGGCCGGATTCCTCGTCCTCCATGGCGATCCCCAGGTTCTTTCCAAACCAGTCGCCGTGGGGCATCAGCTGATTCAGGGCACGGATCTTTCCACCTGTCCGCACTCAGCCAGCTCCAGCTTTTCGATCAGTGAAAGAAGTCCTGTCAGGGCATTTTTCCCCTTCCAGGGGGTGGAAGCATGGCCGTTTTCCCCCAAAGGCCTCGATCTTCATATAGCCGCCCTCAGAGGTCACGTCAAAACGGATCCCCAGCTCGGCCTCTAAAGTGTGGGCAAAGGCCTCTGTATCGGAGCCGTCCAGTCCCTCAAATAAGGCCTCTGCCTTGAGGGGACCACGTTGACTTGGTGCCGCTCTTAAAGGATACCATTCTGGGAAGGGCCTGGCTCTTTCAAACTCCGCCGTGAACTGGCCGTGAAGGCTGCCCTTTTCAATGTTGATCACCGGGAAGCTGGCGTCCGGAGAGAAGGTCATGGGGGGCCTCCTCCTCCACACTGTAATAGTGCCGGATATCGGAGCTGCCGCGCTCCTCGTCGGTTCCCAGGATCAGACGCACGTTCTTCTTCGCCGGGATCCCCAGCTCCTTCACAGCGCGCATGGCGTAGAGGGCTGCGAGGGCCGGACCCTTATCGTCGGCAGTTCCGCGGCCATAGATCTTTCCATCCTTTACCACCGGTACAAAGGGCTCTATCACCGTCCATCCGTCTCCCGCCGGAACGATGTCCAGGTGGGCTAAGATATCCAACTGCTTTTCCTTATCGTTCAGATCCACCGTTCCCACATAGTTGTCGTAGTTGTTGATGGAAAATCCGTAGCATTCTGCAATGTGGAGCGCTGCGCCCAGAGCCTCAAAGCAGCTGTCTCCGTAGGGCCTTCCTGCCCGGTAGGAATCTTTGGTGCTGTCGATCTTACAAAGCTCCGCGATATCCTCCAGCATTTCTGTTTTATGGGCGTCGATAAATTTGTCTATTTTTTTCTCTGTACACGTTTCTGCCTCCTATTTCATCATTCCGGCCAGCACTTCATTGACCACTTTTCCGTCTGCCTTTCCCTTTACCAGGGGCATTAAGATCTTCATGATCCGTCCCTTATCTTTTGTGGCCGTCGGCGCTTCCATCTCCAGTTCCTTTAAAACTCCGTTTATGATCTCTGTGATCTGGTCCACAGTCAGGTCTGCCGGAGCAAACTCCTGGTATACCTCCATCCGCTTTCTGGCCTCTTCGATGATGTCGGTCCGGTCTGCGGGAGCCGTATCCATGGTCTCCTTGGTCTGCTTTTAATTCCTTTTTGATCACTGCATTGGCCTCGTCCTCGGTCAGGGGAGAGCGCTTGTCGATCTCCGCATTCTTTAAAGCAGATAAAAGCATGGACAGAGAATCCTTCCTGTCCTTATCCTTGGCCTTCATGGCCTCTACCATAGCTGCACGTACAAGCTCGATCTTGCTCATAGGATCCCTTCCTTTCCTTATTAATATCAATTAATTCCGTCCGAACTCAGCCAGTCTTAAGCCTGGGTTTCTCTCTTCCACCATCCCGACGCTCCAGCTATTGATGAACAGGAGCAGCGGATTGCCCTTCAGATCACAAATCCGCTTCATATCGGAGGTACCCTGGATCCTGGCCACATCCACCTCGCCCGGATTCTCGATCCACCGGATATACTCAAAGGGAAGCTGCTCCAGCTTTACCTCCACGTTGTACTCGTTCTCCAGGCGGTAGGTCAGCACCTCGAACTGCAGGACTCCCACAACGCCTACGATGATCTCCTCCATGCCTGTATTGAACTCCTGGAAGATCTGGATGGCTCCCTCCTGGGCGATCTGGCTGATGCCCTTGATAAACTGCTTTCTCTTCATGGTATCCATCCTGGCGCACCCTGGCGAAGTGCTCGGGGGCGAAGGTGGGATCCCCTCAACTGAAATTTCCCGCCGGGAGCGCATAAGGTATCTCCAATGGAGAAAATACCCGGATCAAATACGCCGATGATGTCTCCGGCATACGCCTCCTCGATGATCTTTCTGCTCTCCGCCATCAGCTGCTGGGGCTGGGTCAGACGGATCTTCTTCCCGCCCTGGACATGGTTCACTTCCATTCCAGCCCTCAAACCTTCCAGAACAGATGCGCATGAACGCGATTCTGTCACGGTGGGCTTTATTCATATTGGCCTGGATCTTAAACACAAAGGCGGAAAAATCCATCTGAAACGGATCCACCTGGCCGTCCAGAGTCTTTCTTCGAAGCGGGGAGGAGGTCATCATTTAAGAAATGCTCCAGAAAGGTCTCAACGCCGAAATTGGTCAGGGCCGAGCCGAAGAACACGGGCGAAAGCCTGCCCGCACGCAACTCCTGGTCATGTCAAATTCATCGCTGGCCTCCGTCTAAAAGCGTCGATATCGTCCCTGAGCTGGGCATGCGTAATCCTGGCCGATGATGGAGTCCACATCCGCGCCCCTCCACATCGAAGGTCCTGCTGGCCACCTCCTTCTGGCCTCCCATGGCAGCCGTGAAGGTAGTGATCTGCTTTTCGTCGGCGGTCGTAAACGCCCTGAAATTCCTTGCCGCAGCCGATGGGCCAGTTGACGGGGCAGGTATGGATCCCCATGCCGAGTTCGTTTTCCAACTCGTCCAGCAGTTCAAACGGGTCGCGGGCCTCGCGGTCCATTTTGTTGATAAAGGTAAAGATCGGGATATGGCGCATGGCGCAGACCTTGAAGAGCTTCCGGGTCTGCGGCTCGACGCCTTTGCGCCGTCGATGACCATGACGGCGGAGTCCGCCGCCATGAGCGTGCGGTAGGTGTCCTCGGAAAAGTCCTGATGGCCGGGGGTGTCGAGGATGTTGATGCAGAAGCCCTCATACTGGAACTGCATGACGGACGATGTGACCGAGATGCCTCTTTGCTTCTCGATCTCCATCCAGTCGGATACGGCGGCACGGGAATTTTTCTTGCCCTTGACCGCGCCCGCCTGCGCGATGGCCCCGCCGTAGAGCAGGAATTTTTCTGTCAGGGTCGTTTTACCGGCGTCGGGGTGCGAAATGATCGCAAAGGTGCGCCGTCTTTTATTTCATCTGCAAAAGCTGCCAATGGAAAACCTCCAATTCAAACGTCTTAAAATCACAACATCCTTATTTTGCCAATAAATTCACCATTCGTCAAGTATAATCTGGGCCAGACCCGTTCCGTCTTAAAAAAATCTTCCGGCTCCTTCCTCTCCATTCCAAAACAGCGTCCAGGATCCTTCCGCCACGTCCTCCTTGGACATCTTGGGAAGCTCCGTCTCCTTCTCCCTGGTGATCAGCGTCACCACGTTGGTATCGGTGCCGAAGCCGGCCCCATCCACCTTCAGGTTATTGGCCACGATCATGTCCAGCTTCTTCTTTTCCAGCTTTGCCCTGGAATTTTCCAGCATATGCTCCGTTTCCATAGAAAAGCCGCAGAGGAACTGGCCCTTTTCCTTATGCTCTCCCAGCCACTTTAAGATATCGTCGGTGCGCTCCAGCTGGATCGCCATATCCCCATCCTTTTTTCTTCGTCTTTTTTTCCGTATTGACGAATTTAGGCCGGTAATCGGCCACCGCCGCTGCCTTTTATGATGGCGTCCTGTCCTGCGCTCCTGGCTGTCACGGCCTCAAACATCTCCTTGGCGCTCTCCACTGGCACCAGGTCCACGAACATGGGCGGCTTCTCCTCCGCCGGTCCTGTGACCAGAGTCACCTGGGCCCCCCGGTACGCAGCGGTCTTCGCAATGGCGTATCCCATCTTCCCGGTGGAGTGGTTGGTGATGTAGCGGACCGGATCAATGGCCTCCCTGGTGGGACCGGCGGTCACTAAGATCTTTTTCCCGGCCAGATCCTTTTCATACCGGATCTCCTTTAAAATATACTGGAGCAGTACCTCCGGCTCCGGCATTTTCCCGGCTCCCGTATCACCGCAGGCCAGATAGCCGCTGGCCGGGGAGATCACCTCCATCCCGTACCGTTCACAGATCCTTAAATTATCCTGGGTGATGGGATTTTCAAACATCCGGGTGTTCATGGCAGGGCTTATGATCTTTTTTTTGCAGGTACAGGCCAGGACGGTGGTGGTCAGCATATCGTCAGCGCCAGGCCATGGGCCAGCTTTGCGATCACATTGGCAGAGGCCGGAGCCACCAGCACCACATCCGCCAGCTTTGCCAGGGAAACGTGCTCCACGCTGAACTCGAAGTTCCGGTCAAAGGTGTCCACCAGGCATTTGCGCCCGGTCAGGGTCTCAAAGGTAATGGGATTGATAAAATTCGTGGCGTTTTCCGTCATGATCACATGGACATCGGCCCTTAATTTTTCAGCGCGCTGGCCAGATAAGCGATCTTATAGGCCGCAATACTCCCTGTCACGCATAAAAGCACTGTTTTTCCCTTCAACATTTTGGAATCCTCCGTTGTATTTCCGATTATTTTGTGGTAAAATCACTTTCATTAAAAAATAATGATCGTACATAGCACTTAATTATATCACTTTACGATTCAAATGTGGAAGGAGTTTTCTTTATGATTTTAGCCGTAGACATGGGAAACAGCAATATCGTCGTGGGCGGGCTGGATGACCAGTCCACATATTTTTTGAAGAGCGGATCACCACCGACGACCGCAAGACAAGCCTGGAATACGCCATCATGCTGAAAAACATCCTGGAAATACACAAGGTAAAACGGAGCGACATCGAGGGCTCCATCATCTCCTCCGTTGTACCGCCCTTAAACGCCCCTCTTTCCTCGGCCGTAAAAATCACCGGAAAACGGCCGTTTTTAGTGGGATCTGGCATGAAGACCGGCTTAAACATTAAAATGGACAACCCTAAGGCCGTGGGCGGCGACCGGATCGTAGCTGCGGTGGCGGCCATTGCGAAATATGAAGGCCCTATCATCATCATCGATATGGGGACCGCCACCACTATGGATGTGGTGGACAAGGCAGGCTCCTACATCGGCGGCGTGATCCTGCCCGGTGTCAAGGTCTCTTTAAATTCCCCTGGTGTCCAATACGGCCCAGCTTCCCAGGATCAACCTGGATGTTCCCAAACGGACCATCGGAAAAAATACCATCGAGTGTATGAGAAACGGCATCATGTACGGCAACGCCGCCATGCTGGACGGGCTCATCGACCGGATGGAGGCAGAATTAGGAGAATCGGCGACTCTGGTGGCCACCGGAGGCATGTCCCGGTTCATCACTCCCTCTGCACCCATAAGATCATTTACGACGCGGATCTCCTGCTGCGGGGCCTTCTGATCCTTTACCGTCAGAACATGACAGAATAACCCGTTAAAACAGGCCTGCAGAATTTACCAGCCGGCCTCCGGTATAATCCTTACCAAAACCGTACATCATTCTCAATATAGCAAAAATCCAGAGAATGATCCAGGAGGTAAGGATATGTCCGGTTATAAGGTTGAAATATGCGGAGTCAATACGGCCAAGCTGCCGTTACTTACCACAGAAGAGAAGGAAGAGCTTTTTAAAAGGATCCTGGCCGGCGATAAGCAGGCCAGGGAGGACTATATCAAAGGAAATCTGCGTCTTGTGTTAAGCGTCATCCAGCGCTTCTCCGGAAATAACCAGAGAACGTGGACGACCTGTTCCAGATCGGATGCATCGGCCTAATCAAGGCCATCGACAATTTTGACATCACCCAGAACGTCCGTTTCTCCAGCTGCGCGGTCCCCATGATCTTTGGGGAGGTCCGCCGGTATCTCAGGGACAACAATTCCATCCGGGTGAGCCGTTCCCTGCGCGACACTGCCTACAAAGCCATCTACGCCAGAGAAAACCTCATGAAAAAGAACATGAAAAGAACCCACCATCATGGAAATCGCTGATGAGGTGGGTCTGAGCAAAAGAGGAGATCACCTATGCCATGGACGCCATCCAGACGCCCATGAGCCTTTATGAGCCTGTCTATACCGACGGCGGCGATCCCCTTTATGTCATGGACCAGATCAGCGATAAGAAAAACAGGGAGGAAAACTGGATCGAGCAGCTTTCCTTAAACGAGGCCATGAAACGGCTCCCGGACCGGGAGCGGAACATCATCCGCATGCGCTTTTTATGAAGGCCGCACACCCAGACCGAGGTGGCGGAGGAGGTGGGCATCAGCCAGGCCCAGGTCTCCAGGCTGGAAAAAATGCACTGAAGACCATGCGGAGCTATCTGTCCTGACCGCTCCCCTTCTTTATATGGCTTCTGATCCCCGGAGCTTTTTTAAGGACCGCCTCCTCCGATGGGATACTGGGGATCCCTCCAGGCATTTCTGTGGACAGGCTGGCCGCTGTGGATGCGAAAGCGCCCATGGCGGCCAGCTCTTTTTCATCCAGCTCCTCCGGCGCTTTCCCGGACTTTAAAAGCCAGGCCACGGCGCTTCCCCCAAATATCCCCGGCTCCCGTGGTGTCCACCGGCGTCACTCTGGGGCAGGCTGCCCGGGCGGCCGCCTTTTCATTGGACAGATACGCACCCCTGGGGCCCATAGTCACCATGGAAAGCTTTACGCCGAATTCCTTCTGGAGCTTTTCAGCCGCCTTCTCTTCGTCGGTGATCCCCCAGAGGAATTCCGCCTCCTCGTCGCTGATCTTCACCACATCCGCCTGGGAAAGCCCCCAGAGGATCTGCTCCCTGGCCTCGTCCGGCGTGTTCCACAGGGGAAGCCGCAAATTCGGATCAAAGGTGATCCACTTTCCCTTTTTCCGGGCGTATTCCACCGCCCGTTTCGTTGCTGTGCGCACCGGCTCGTCTGTGAGGCTTAAGGTGCCGAAATGAAATACCTTTGCCTGGTCGATGATCTCCAGGTCCAGCTCCTCAAAGGAAAGCTGCGTATCCGCCCCCGGCTTTCTGGCGAAGCTGAATGACCGGTCTCCTCCGGCGTCAAAAGGTAACAAAGGCCAGGGTCGTGAGCACCGAGCTGTCCTGCCGGATCCCCTTTGTCTCGATCCCGGCCTCCTTAAGGGTATTTATGAGCAGCCCGCCAAAGGCGTCCGTTCCCACCTTGCCCAGAAATGCCGTCCGGAGCCCGTATTTACTAGAGCCGCCAGGAAATTTCCCGGCGCTCCGCCCGGATTTGCCTTCATGGTGGAATACCCGGCCGCATCCGTATCCCTGGCTGCAAAATCGATCAGAAGCTCTCCGATGGCTGTCACGTCGTACATGGTGAATTCCCCTTGTGTGGTAGATTTTAAAGAAATTATAGCAGTGGACGGATCAGATTCAAGAACGAATGATGGGGGGCAGAAATGTTTTCTATATTTTTAGAATGATATGATTTCCATATATTTCCATTTTATTATGTAATATAAGATATTTAGAAAAAGGAGGCCACCATTGGATACATATACGGTTGATCTGGAATCAATGGGAAAGCGGATCCGGGAACTCAGAAATACCCAGAACAAAGCCCAGGAAGTGTTTGCTGATATGATACATATTTCATCGTCTTATCTCGCACTGATTGAACAGGGAAAACGTACTGCCAGTCTGGATGTAGTTGCCCAGATTGCGTATACCTGCCATGTCTCTGTTGATTATCTTTTATTCGGAAAACAGGAATCCCCTTCATCAGAAAATTATAAATTTTTCAATATACTCTGCCGCCAGTATTCTGATACAGAAATCAAGCGTGCCTTGAAACTCTTCGCCTTCTATCTTCAGCTTGATAAAGAAAAAGAATACCCATAGACCAGACAGCCGCATCTTCTCTCCCATACGCAGCTGCCCCTTATTTTACAAGCACAGTAATCCTAAGATTAGATATGGCTAAACACCGGAAAATGTTTGTATTTAATTCATGGATTATGTTATACTGTATTTTAGAAAGGGGCAGCAATTATGAATATACGAAAAATTACTTTTGGGAACTTTAAGTCCCTGTATAACGCAGCCTTCGAACCTGGTAAAGTCAATGTATTTATCGGTGCCAACGGTTCTGGAAAAACTACGATCCTGGAAGCGATCGGTTTATTAAGTGCGGCTATGACCGACCGTGTCGATTCTTCCAGCCTCCAGCGCAAAGGCGTGCGCCTCAGTATTCCCCTCGCTTTACAAATCCAGTTTTAAGGATCTTAAGAGACAACGATCCATGATCGATCTTTCCCTGGAATGGGAAGATGACTGCTGTACAGATAAATTCCGTTACGATGTACATCTGACAACTCCTACTGATACCGACTATTGGAAATACCACTCTGAGGCATTTCTTCAGAACGGAGAAAAAAATATGGGGACGCAGCAATGCCTCCCAGCAGCAGTCCAACAGTTATATCGGCTTCTTTCTCATTGATAATGACCCAGAACTGACAACCGGCCGCAAAATCGCGGAGGATTTTTTCATCTTACGGTATTTTCCAGCCAAACACCTTGACTTTGAGAGGCACGATCCCAGATCCCAATCAGGTTTCTCCTGTCGGATTGAATGGCGGGGCGCCTGGCCGAGGCGATCCGGACACTGATCCATGAAAACGACGGGGATCTGTTTTTCGAAATTTATATATGGATGACATCCTTGACATGATCGACTGGGCCTCCGATATATCTGTGGATACGCCAAAAAAAAAACAACGATCAACGCCAATATCCCCACAACACGCCAGGTCATTGAATTTACAGACCGCTATATGAAGGATACCGCTCGTTTTACCGGTTATGATGCCAGCGAGGGAGCCTTTATATGTCCTGTTCATGCTGACGCTTGCCATGCATCCCATGGGTCCATCTATTTTCTCAGTAGACAGCTTTGACCACGCGTTAAATCCCCCGCCTGGCAAAAAAATGATCCAGGTGTTCTGTGAACAGATTATCCAGAATAATAAGCATGTTTTTCTGACCACCCATAATCCGCTGGTACTGGATGGACTGGACCTGCAGAATGACGATATACGGCTGTTTGCCGTAGACCGTGACAGTAACGGATATGCCCAGATCCGGCGGATTTCTGTTTCCCAGGAGCTGATCGATGAAGGTCTTCCTTTATCCAGGCTCTGGATCAGCGGAAGACTGGGAGGTGTTCCATCACTGCTATGAAAAATATAGGGATTATTTGTGAAGGTCCAACCGACTACATCATCCTTTAAAAATGTTATTAATCTTATAACCGGAGATACCAACTATTTTGTACTGCTTCAGCCTGAGCCTGATCTGCGCGGACAATACGGAAACGGATGGAAAGGCGTCTGGAAATGGTGTCATGATTACGCCAGTATCCGGATGCAGCTTATGGATAAAATTCAGCCCACGTTGGACTTTCTGGTCATTCAGATGGATGGTGACGTATCCAGAAAGGAGAAAGTCTCCCATTGCGGGTGTGGCTCAGTGAAATGCCCCCTCCAAAATATCCGGAATCCTTTGGGTGTGACATTAAACCAGAATACCGGAATAACTGCCCTGTCTTGCTTCCCTGCCCTGAGCACAACGCACCCGTTTCCAGTTATATGGAACACCTGGAAGTCTTTGATCCGTTCATGGTTAAAAGAAATAGACCGTACCTGCATCGTTATCCCCCTGCGACAGCACCGAAGCCTGGATCGCTGCCGCCTACGATAACCTGCCCGAAATTGAATTTATGGAAAACCCCCTGGGAAAATGTCATCGCTAAGAAGAAGATATATCATGGTATACGAATTTCCGGAAAAAACAAACGAGCCCGGATTTTTGAACAGTTTGCCCCAGTTGTCTGTGAAAACTGGGACCGGGTAACAGAACTCTGTCTGAGCGCACGGGAATTTGAACGAGATATCTCTCTTCTTGGCAGATAAACAAAAATAGCAGCCGCACCGGATTTCTCCGATGCGGCTGTCCTCTCCTACTTCTCAAAATAACAGTCTCCCAGATAATGGAGGGCTGTATTTTTTATTAAACTGGAATCCCTTAAGATCCGCCCTTCTTCCCACCATATTGCTCTTATAATACAGCGGCACCCACGGGCAGAGCTCATTTAAGCGGACCTGGAGGTCCCTATATGTCTGAAGCCTCTTCTCCCGGTCTGTTTCCATGCTGGCGGCGTCGATCATTTCATCCACCTTTTCATCCCTGAGATATGCCCGGTTTCCGTTCATGCCGCAGTTTTTTAGAATGGAACAGCGGCGTCACACTGTATTCCGGATCACAGGTGGTATTGGTCCAGCCCAGGATCAGGAGCTCATGCTCTCCGGCGTTGATCGCATCCTGGAACGCGCCCCACTCGTAAACGTTGATGTCCACGTTGACGCCGATCTGGGCCAGCTGGGCCTGGACCACCTGGGCGGTACGGTTCCTCACGTCTCCGGATACGTACATCTTAAGATCCAGCCCGTCCCCATAGCCTGCTTCTGCCAGAAGCTCCCCTGGCCTTTTCCAGATCCTGGGGATACGGCTGCACTTCCTCATTCCACCCCGGCAGGGTCTTTTGCAATGAAGGAGCTGGCCACCTCGCCGCGGCCTTCTACGATCGTATCCACAAATTCCTGGCGGTTCATGGCATATGTAATGGCCTGGCGCACCCGGACGTCATCCAGTCCCTTTTTCGTGGTATTGAACGCCATGAATTCCACTGAAGCCGACGGCCAGCTTTCCAGTACCAGCTCATCATTGGCTTCCACGTTGGCGGCGTCCACCGGATCCACCGTTAAGATCACGTCGATCTCTCCCGTTTCCAGGGCAATGGTCCTGGCGCTCCCCTCGGGAATGATCCGGTTGGTGATGGAAGTGGCTGTGGCCGGTCCGTCAAAGTAATCGTCAAACCGCACCAGCGTCCAGTGATCGTTGGGGACCCATTCCTTAAACATGAACGGGCCCGTTCCTATGGGCTCTTCCCCCGTATGTCTCCCCGGCCTCAGTCACAGCCTTCTCCGACAGGATCTTCATGCTGGTGTCATTGAGGACATAAAGAAGGGACGGATATGGACGGGAAAGATGGATCGTCAGGTCATAATCCCCCTCCACCGAAACATGGTCGATGGCCGACGCGTTGGACATGGCCTTGGGCATGGTCTTGGCCCGCTCCAGGCTGAATTTCACGTCGCTGGCCTTCAGCTCCTCCCCATTATGGAACTTCACGCCTTCCCGGAGCTTAAATTTATAGGTCTTGTCATCCACCATCTCAAAGCTCTCCGCCAGGTCCCCCACGACCTCCCGGTTCTCATCGATCTTTACCAGGCCGTTATAAATGTGGCGGTTCAGCGTTGCAGACGGAGAATCCACTCCCACCTGGGGATCCATGGACCGGATATCGCTGGTGTTGGCAGAAATAATATCCGTCCGCCCAATGGACGGCTCCTTTCTCCCCCTGGCTGGCTTCCTCTAACGCCTTTTTCCGTCTCCGTCCCCGCTAAAGCCGTCGTTTCCCCTTTGGCTCCGCCGCTGTTCCAGTATCTCCCCCGCTGTTTCCGCAGCCCGACAGCGCCATGACGCCAGCCACCGCCAGCATCGTCAGTTTCCCATACATACCTTTCCTCATACAGTGCTCCTCGCGTATATAGTTTTTACATATTCCCTCTTGATTTTCCCACCGGGCGGTCCACCTTCTGCAGATCTCCGAAACCTGCTTCATCTGCCCTGTGAGCCGGTTCCTCTGACGCACGAACCTGGTCTGCACCGCCAGATAATATTCCTCTTCCGTATTTTCCCGGGTCAGTCCCTCTGCCATGGCAAGCCCGGAAAAGACAGGAGCCTTCACCGCCGGATCCTGGTGGTACGGACTGGACGCCGTATAGGTGATCCTCGCCAGCTCCCCCGGCAGTCTCCAGAATGGCGTCATCTGTATTTTCCTGGCCTTCCATGGACGCTTCAAGATCCATGACCGCCTCCCTCAGCCTGCCAAGCACCGGCCACACCGGAGAAAGGTCAAAGTCTCCGCCAAGCCTCTCTTTCAATGGCGCGGAGGCGGGACTCCATAAAGTCCACAAATCCGCCCATGTCTGCCGGGAGCTTCCCGCAGTTCGCGAAAGAATGCCGCCAGCTCCCCAATGACCCTTGTATCCCGCAGCGCCACCTCCGGATCCACCTTATCAAAGGTATCCTCTCTGGTGTGCCACCAGTAAAACATTTCATGATCCTTTTTTATAAACTTCGGCATAATGGCAAAGGGAATATCCGCTCCCCAGAAGGTCTGGTCTGCAAACCGGGTCATGGGCACCGGCGGATCCGGCTCCCCTCGTTGAATCCCTTCAGGAATTCCCGGTCAAAGTCTGCTCCTTCCAGCATGGACGTCTGGAACCCCACCACATCAGAGCCCTTGCAGCCGCAGATATCCATATTGATATGCGCCACACAATTTTCCTTCAGCTCCTCCCAATGGTGGTCGTAATACCAGGCGGATCCGGCATAACGGCCGTCTGAATGGCCGGACCACCAGGCGAACACCACTGACCGCTCCAGCCGCTCCCGGTTCTCCTGGAACACTCTGGCAAGCTCCATCATGGCGGCGTTGGCCACTCCGTTATCCGTGGCCCCTCATACCAGGAATCATAATGGCCGGAGACAAGTACAAATTTTTCCGACCTTCCCTGGATCCGCGCCACTGGCATGGTGCTGGAAACGATCCCCTGGCACATCTCAATGCTGAGACGCACGGTCAGCGGACCGGACTCCAAGCCGTTTTGCAGCTCCTCCCCAGCGTTTTTCCCGATCTCCGCGAACGGGATCCCTGGATAATGCCAGGACAGATCCTCCGGCTCCGGCGTTCCCCAGACTCCCCCAGAGTCCCATGGTGCGCCAGGTCCGCGTGCCAGATGGTGAGCACCCCCAGGGCTCCGGCCCGTTTTGCCTCACACGCAAACGAAAAGCTGTTCTCATACGTCAGGACCAGCTTCCCGGAAAAACCGGCCATCCTGGCCCTCTGCTCTCTCTGGCTGCAGCCTCCGGCCGCGCTGGTCCGGTCAAAAACCAGCTCCGCCTCCAGATCCTTCGCTGTCCCGCTGTATACATACGGGGTCAGAGGAACAGCCTCCCCCTGTCCCGTCCTCCAGGACCCGCAGATACGCCGCTCCGGGAAGGCTCCGGTATACCTGATATTTTTCCCGTTCCACAGGGATCCCCAGCTCCTCCATCCGTTCCGCGATCCGCTCGGCTGCTTCCTCTCCGTCTCTGGAGCCCGTATACCGTTCCAGGCGGCAGAACATCTCCACATCCTTCATGATCCGCGACTTGTCCAAGGCTCCGCTGACCGCTTCCGAAAATTCGGTTTTTTTATATAAAAATCCTTTTTTTATCTTTTATTTTCTTCATCTCCTTTTATAAATATTAAAATATTTTCATATATTCATAGTATCATCTGATTATTTTTCCGTCAATAGATTCATTCACAAAAAACAAAAAGAAAGTGTACAGTTCCCTTTTTTTCGGTTATCTGCACACTTTCTCTTATTTTCATTGAATCTGTCTCCCGGCGCGCCGTTCCGGTCTCCTTACCGCTTCACCAACAAAGACTTCCCAGTCATCTCCTTCGGCTGTTCCATCCCCATGAGCTCGATGAGCGTCGGAGCAATATCTGCCAGGCAGCCGCCCTCTCTGAGGCCGTACTCTGCGCCTGCATTCACCAGAATAAACGGCACCGGGTTCGTCGTATGCGCTGTGAACGGTTCTCCGGTCTGATAATCCACCAGCTGCTCCGCATTGCCGTGATCCGCGCAAATGAACATTACGCCGTCCGCCTTTTCGATGGCCTCCACGGCTCTTCCCCACACAGGCGTCCACAGCCTCCACCGCCTGGATGGCCGCGTTCTCCACTCCCGTATGACCCACCATATCCGGGTTGGCAAAGTTGATGATGATCACATCATATTTTCCAGAGCCGATGGCCTCCACCAGCTTATCGCACACCGCCGGGGCGCTCATCTCCGGCTGCTTGTCGTAGGTGGCCACCTTGGGGGATTTCACCAGGATCCGCTCCTCTCCCGGATTGGGCTCCTCCACACCGCCATTGAAGAAGAAGGTCACATGGGCATACTTCTCTGTCTCCGCGATCCTGGCCTGGGTCATATGGTGATCCGCCAGGAACTGGCCCAGGGTATTGGTGATGGCTTCCTTTTTTAAAGGCCACCAGCTTATTGGGGATGGTCTCATCGTAATCCGTAAAAGCAGACGTAGACCAAGCTCCAGTCTCTTATCCCGGTCAAAGCCTGTGAACGCATCGTCACAGAACGCGCGGGTGATCTCCCTGGCCCGGTCGGGACGGAAGTTGAAGAAGATCACAGAGTCCCATTATCCTGGACCAGACCCACAGGCCGTCCGTTCTCAGTGATCACCGTGGGAACCACGAACTCGTCGGTCTTTCCTTCATCATAAGACGCCTGTACGGCCTGCAGCGGCGCAGGGATCCTGCTTTCCCTCTCCCCTTTGTAAGGGCCTTGTAAGCCAGCTCCACACGATCCCAGCGGTTATCCCGGTCCATGGCGTAATAACGGCCCATGACAGAGGCCACCTTACCGACGCCCAGTTCCTTCATTTTTTCCTTCCAGCGCCTCCACAAACTCCCGGCCAGAGGAGGGAGGCGTATCCCTTCCGTCCAGGAAGCAATGGACAAACACCTTATCCAGTCCGTTTCTTCTGGCCAGCTCAGAAGCCCGAAGATATGGGTCATGTGGCTGTGTACGCCTCCGTCGGATACCAGTCCCATCAGATGAAGGGCAGAGCGTTCTTTTTACAAGTCTCCACTGTCTTTAAAAACTCGCTGTTTTCAAAGAAATCCCCACCCTCGATGGCCTTTGTGATCTTCGTCAGTTCCTGATAAATGACACGGCCTGCGCCCATGTTCATATGTCCAACCTCGGAGTTACCCATCTGACCATCCGGCAGTCCCACTGCCAGGCCGCTGGCCTGTCCGCTTTTACAAAGCACTGGCTCATAAGCTGGTCGGTCCATAACCCAGGTCCTGCCCTCACATACAGCATTATGGTCGCAGTTATCACATTTAGCCCGCCGTCCAGAATCATTAATACGGTTGGTTTTTAATCATTGTTCAATCTCCTTCTGTTTTAAATGCCCTGCCTTGGGCGAGATTTAAAAAATGGCGTGGCCGGCCGGCGGCTCCAGCTTGCGGGGTACTGAGGTTGAGGATGCGCAGCTGGGCTGCGCTGACGAAATCCGGGTCTCGGCTTGAGCCGCAAATTGGGGCGGCCAGACGGCCACAGTAATTTAAATACGCTCTGAAGAACGAATCCCGCTATGGGACACGCTCCGTCAGGGGCAGGGCACACATTCCCGCTGTTACTTGTTGTAATTTTACAATTTGCCAAAGTCAGGCTTTTGGGAGGCTCTCCGCCTACCAGTCCGCCAGGCATCAATATCCGGCTGTGCGAAAAGCTCCGGAGCGGAGGATATGTATAAGCGCGCTACTCCTCATAGTACATGTTCTCAGCTCCGATGCAGATATTAGAGCCCACCCAGCTGCATCCATAGCAGGAATGATGTCAATAGCAGGTACACAGAATACCACATCCATCCTCATTCACTACCAATGGTTTCCAACTCGTTAACCAGAGCAACTGCCTCCTGACGAGTCATGTTCATCTTCCAGTTGCCTGCTATAATTTTTCTTTCTTGCCATTGTCAAATCCCCTCTCTTTGAACGAAGACAATCGGTCCTTGTTGTCAGCTGCAGCCACGCCGGCAGTTCCACTTTGCCTTCTAAATTCAGGGGAAGCGCCTCCGCCAGTGGAGATGTGTGTCATCTTGTCCAGCAAAACCAAGTCTCTTGACAGCATTCACGGAATCACCGCCGCCAATCACTGTGGTAGCATCCGCCAGATCTGCCACTGCGCGGCATACTTCCAGTGTTCCCTCAGCAAAGTTGGAGAACTCGAACTACGCCCATGGTCCGTTCCAGACAACCGTCTTTGGCGCCCTTTAACATCCTTATAGAGAGCAATTGTCTTTTGGCCCAATGTCAAAGCCAGACCAGCCATCAATTACATCCACTACTTTATGCTCTGTTTTTAGTTGGAGAATTCCTTTCCTTCCACATGGTCAACAGGAAGCAGCAGCTTAACGCCCTTCTCCTCTGCCTTCTTAATCATCTCCCGACATAATCAGTTTACATCCGCCTCGCATAAGGAATTGCCGAGTCTCCTGGCTGTGCCGCGGCAAAGGTATAA
>VOFJ01003817.1_pt1 | contig 21612 bp, 23 predicted proteins | sample 5384081 | NCBI WGS metagenome assembly VOFJ01 (sample SAMN12384729, study PRJNA508395) | human gut metagenome | isolation source: healthy gut I | host: Homo sapiens | reverse complement strand
TCGCTTCGTTCAGTTACGTATTGCTCGTGAAGATGCCGGACGGCACGGCGGAATAGTCCATCCGCCCGTCATGCCCAAGGCAATCGCGCACGGCGCACAGCCCCTCGGCGGCGGCGACATGGGCCAGCATGATTCTGGACGGCCCGAGCGCGTCGCCCACGGCATACACGCCGGGGAGGGAGGTGCGCATGTGCTCATCGGCCCGTATCCAGCCCCGCCCGTCCACGGCGACCCCGGCTTCGGCCAGCCCGAGCCCGGCGGTATTGGGCGCGCGCCCCACCGTGACCAGCACGGTTTCGGCTTCGATGGGCGTTTCCTTCATCTGTGCGGGCGTGGGCTCCTTGATGAACGGCGACGCGCCGAGCATGGCCCTGACCATGCCGCCCTCCACGCGCACGTCCTTGAGCGTCCGGCCCAGCTCGCAGCCGATGCGGCGTTTCTTCATTTCCCGCTGGAGCAGCGCGCTCATGTCCGCATCCACGGAAGGCAGGGGCAGCAGGCGGTTTTGGCCTTCCACCACCGTGACCTTGGACCCGAAGGCCTGATAGATGAACGCCAGTTCGCAGCCGATGACACCCCCGCCCACGATGGCGATGGACGCGGGCACCCGGTCGAGCGCCAGCGCGTCGTCGCTGGTCAGGATATGCGTATGATCGACGGGCAGGCCGGGAAGTTCCAGCGCGCCCGAACCCGTAGCGAGGATCACGCGGTCGCCCTCGACGGAAACCGGGCCTTCGGCTGTGGAGGCTTCCACCAGCCCGGCATGGACGAGGCGCCCCCGCCCCTTGAGGAGCCGTACGCCGAGGCTCGCGCAAGCCTTTTCGAGCCCGCCGCGCAGGGTGGAGCAGACCTTTTCCTTGCGGGCCAGCACGGCGGCGGGGTCCACAGCCGGAGCCCCCTGCCCGGTGATGCCGAACTGGGACAGGCGCAAGGCCAGCTCCAGCGCGTCGGCGGAGGCTTTCAACGTCTTGGTGGGGATGCAGCCGTTGTTCAGGCAGGTTCCGCCGAGGTTCCCGCTTTCCACGAGGGTCACGGACATCCCGGCGCGGGCGGCGGCAAAGGCGGCCGTGTACCCGCCGGGGCCTCCCCCGATGACGGTCAGGCGTATGGGCATGGCGCGCCTCCTAGTCCTCGTCGCATTCGAGATTCAGATTGTATTTCACCGGGAAGGCCGCTTCGAGCGAGCCCGTGATCAGACAGCCCTGCTTCATGATCTTTTCCACGCGGTCGAAAATGAACTCGTATTCCTGATCCATGAACACGGTCACGTCCAGATCGATCCCGGTCACGCGGCCCCGGCCCTTGTCGTCCGTGCCGGTGCGCACCGTGGCCTTGCCTTCGATGCGGCGGTACTTGGCGCTGCGGGTTTCGAGCGCCTTGTCCAGCGCGGCGCAGTAACAGTAAAGCGCGGAGGAGGCGAGCAGCTTCTTGGCCGTGCCGGGCCGTTCTTCGGCGGGGATCTGCTCCCCGTCGATGGAAATGACGCCGAAAGCGGCGGATTCCATATCCAGATCGACTTTGGCGCCCCGGCGGGCGATGGAAACGCTGAGTTCGTGTGACATGGGCATATCCTCCCGGATAGATTGCGGAATATGGCGGCGCTGGCCGCGTTTGGCTTTCCTTGGCTGCCTTTTCTTTTGCATTTTGGATGCCAACCCCATCCGGGGCCTTTGCCGCCCTCCCCTCCGCCCGGCTTTGTCCCCCCGGAAAATCCCGTTTCCCTATCCGGGCATCTTTCTTGGGAAAAAAAGAGCGAACCGCCGACATGGGCCGCTTTTCCCCGCGTCTGGCCTTGCCGTCCGCCCTGAAACGTGAAATACTGCACAACAAGAGCGACAAAAATGTCGTTAAACGCGACAAATCATTCAAGAGAGAAGACGATGGAACTGTTCGCGTCCGCTCCCGGCCTTGCCGTGGAGGAAAGTTACGTCAGATTGCTCAATCACCTGCCGGGGCTCGCCTACCGCTGCCGCGTGGGCCGCACCGACCCCATTGTATCGGAACGCCTTGAATATACGTTGGAATTCGTCAGCAAAGGCAGTTATGATCTGCTCGGCATCCCCGCCGAGGACATGGTACGGAACAACAACAATACCATCGAGCGCATGATGCATCCCGACGATCTCCAGAAGACGCGCCGGAACATGTATGACAGTATTGTCGCGCACCAGCCCTATCAGGTGATGTACCGGGTTTCACTCCCGTCCGGGCGGCTGAAATGGATATGGGATCAGGGCGAGGGGGTTTTCGACGCCGACGGCGAACTGCGCTACCTCGAAGGGCTGATGATGGACATCAGCGAACAGAAGTTCCAAGAGCTTGAGCTCAAGGAAGAAAACCGCCAGCTCAAGGCTTCCGTCAGCAATCTCTACGGGTTGGGGAACATCGTCGGCAAAAGCGAGGCCATGCGGCGGGTATACGGCCTCATCCTCAAGGCTGCCGAAACGGACACCAACGTCATCATTTACGGCGAGACAGGTTCGGGCAAAGGATCTCGTCGCCAAGGCCATCCACGAGTACAGCGCCCGGAAGGGCAACTACGTCCCGGTCAACTGCGGGGCCATCCCCGAGCAGCTTCTCGAAAGCGAATTCTTCGGGCACACCAAAGGGGCCTTCTCCGGAGCGCACGCCAACAAGGAAGGCTACATAGGCGCGGCCCACAACGGCACGCTGTTCCTTGACGAGATCGGCGAACTGCCCATTCATCTCCAAGTAAAACTGCTCCGGGCCATCGAAAACAAGATGTATACCCCTGTCGGCAGCAACACCCCCAAGGTCTCGTCTTTCCGTCTGGTCGCGGCCACGAACCAAGACCTTTCAAAAATGGTTTTGGAAAAAAAGATGCGCTCGGATTTTTATTACCGCGTACATGTGCTTTCCATCACATTGCCGCCCCTGCGCGAGCGGCACGGGGACATCCCGCTGCTTGTCGAGGCCTACATGGAGCGCAAGGGCATCAGCTGCGCCCTGCCGCTCCAAGTGCGTTTGGCGATGGAACATTACGACTGGCCCGGCAACGTGCGCGAGCTGCACAATTTTCTCGACCGTTACACGGCTTTCGGGGATGTGGCCCTTGAGTCACTCGGCGATGCGGGCAAGGCGGAGCTGCTTTTCCCCGCCCTGCATCACGAGGGGCTTACCCTTGAGACCGCCACGCTTCAGCTTGAGGAGCGGCTCATCCGGCAGGCTCTTGAGCGCTGCCGCTGGCGCAGGGGCGACGCCGCCGAGGCTCTCGGCCTAAATCTGCGCACCCTCCAGCGCAAGATGAAGCGGCTTGGCATGGGGAGATAGGGGAATGAGAAGATTTGGAGGGGGAGAGGGAACCTTTCTGGAGAAAGTGGCATGAGTCAGGGATTAAAAACTTTTTAGATAGATAAAGGGTGTTCCGCTTGGAAGGCGCAGCACCCTTTTTTTAGGAGGTGAGGCGGGGAGATAACCAATAGGGCGGCAAGATCCTCCTTGAACTCAGGGAAAGCCGCCCCCCCTCACCTTTCAGGAAAGGAATGTTCCGAAAGAGACGGCGGGATGGGTGGCGTGTAAGGCCGTTTCGGATGCGGACGTCTCCCGGCTACATGGATAAAAAATACAAGAAGATGAAAACAGAAAAGACGAGGAAATATCCCCTTGTCTTTTTTGCCTGAAAATCTTTGAAGAAGCCCGTCACACGGAGCGAACACTCCCATATCACGGGAAAATACCGAACAGGGATTCGATAAACACAAAAGTCTTTGGAAAGGGAGGGATGGGGTTTGGGGAAGGGAGGGAAAAGCTTTTCTTCAGAAAAGTTTTCCCTCCCTTCCCCAATGCTTCAAATGAGCTGCTTATGCGCAGTCGTGCTTGTCCCAGGGTTCGCGGTTGTCGCGCTGGATGACGGACTCCATACGGACGAGGGCTTCCTTGAGCTTCTTGATTTCTTCCAGCTTGAGGTTGGGATTCTTCATCACCTGATAGATGATCGCGCCGGTGCAGTCCTCGTCGACGGGCAGGTCGGCGATGGTGGCGATGGTCACGGCGATGTCCTGCGCGTTGACGGCACGTCCGACGATGCCCGCCTTGGGGTTGACGGCAAGCCCGTAGAAGGCCGTGCCGGAAGCGGAAACGACCACGACCAGCGTGCGGCGGTCGGCGGCTTCAAGAGCCGGGGAGAGGGCGTCCGCACCTTCGACGATCACCAGCGCGGCGTCCGCTTCAAACGCGGCTTCGATGCCGGATGCGCCGGCGCAAACCCCGCCGAGGGCGACGGCCAGATCCTTGAGCCCGGCGGCGTCCGCATGGGACAGCACGGCGGCCTTTTTCTTCAGCTTGTCCAGCGCCCCGCCGGAACCGTTGAGATCAAGCGCATCTGCCAACACGAGAAGGGCTTTCTTTTCAGCCATGACGATATTCCTTATTCGACGGGCAGTAACCCGTTGTTGTTTTTCCCCCTTCCCGCGCGGCAGGAACTCCCTGCCAACCGCGAAAGAGGGGGTATAACATCCCCTTTCCCCGCCCAGCAGGAACTCCCGCCGCGCGGCCTCCCCACCAGTCAAAACGTTTTGGAGGATGAGGGGGGGGGGGGTCAGAGAAGAGAAGACCCTTTCAAAAGGGTCCCTTCTCCCCCCCCGGTTTCTTCATCTACTCAGCCTACTTCACCATATTGGGGTCTTCCATGATCTGGTAAATGGGCGCGCCTTCGGCGTCCTCGGGCACCGGGCCGCCGGTCATGTAGCAGAGGGTGGGCACGATGTCCGCCAGCCAGCGCGGGCGGGTGTAACGGTAGCCCTTCCTGATGTTCGGGCCGCGGAACATGAGGAGGTTCTTGAGGCTGCCGCAGCCGGATTCGCCGGTGGGCAGGCCGTAGCCGTGTTCCGCCATGTACTCGGGCTTGAGGACGTACACCACGTCGCCCGCCTGCGCGCCGCCCATGCCGAAGACATGCGCGTCTTCCTTGCGTACCGCGAGGAGCACGGGCCGCTCGCCGGTCTCGGGATGCTTGTAGTCGAGCAGGGCATCGATGATCCGGCCGCGCACCTTCTCGTAATCCTCGGGCTCGACGATGCCGCCGGGATACTTGCCCTTGAGATTCACATACACGAACATGTAACGCTGCGGGACCGCAAGGGATTTGCTCACGTCGAGCACGTAGTTGAAGCCTTCGGTCTCTTCGTAGATGTCCCAGTAGTTCTCGGACTTCTTGGGCTCGTAGGAACACAGGCCCGCTTCCTTGAGGGCGTGGGCGGTGTTCAGGATCGGGCCCATCGGGGTCGCGCCGTGGTCGGAACACACGCACATCAGGGTGTCGTCGCCCATGATGTCCATGAGGCGTCCAAGCAGGCGGTCTTCCACTTCGTAAATGTGGCGCTCCATCTTTTCGGCGCGGGCGCGGATTTCAGGGTCCTTGCTGTCCAGCTCGCTCAGCCAGCCGTGATAGAACCAGTCGATGGGGTGCGAGTGCATGTAGAACAGATCCCAGTCCGGGTTGGCCTTGAGCAGGGACTCGACGGTGTTCCAGAGCCATGCGCTGTGGAACTCCACCAGCTCGCACACGGTATCGGTGTCGATGATGCCGTGCAGGAAGGCCACCAGCCCGATGTCGTTCGCGGTGATGTGCTTGGAAAAGTCAATCTGATCGGCTGCCTCGGGAGGTGCGATGAAACCGATTCGGCCCGCGATGCCGGAGATGTACAGCTTGAATTCCTCGGCGTCGTCGGAGAGCTGCATCAGCTTGCAGCGGAACACGCCCTTTTCGGTGCGCCCGTCGGCCTTGATGGTGAAGTCATGCTGGACCGGCCCACTCCATTCGCCGAGCCTGATGGTGAAGAACGCCTTCGAGTAGTCCTTTTCGTAGCTCAGTCTTTTTTGGCAAATATCTACTTGATATAATTTAATAAAAATTTTTTTGAAAAAAATTTACCCTGCCAGTTACCCCAAAAAATTCGGGATAGCTGAGGACGTTTGCGGACGGGATTAGACAGAAGGGAGCGGGACTCGGAAAAATTGGGCAACTGGAGTGGGACGAAAAAGCGGGGTAAACGTATTCCATTTTAAGGCATTTTTTGATAAGCACATCGGAGAAGCACAGCTAATGCTCATAATTTCAAAATGCGGAGACGGGATTTAAATTACCTATTTAACTCTCTTAATTTATACGGCATATTTAGAAAAATAAATTTTATACCCCTAAAAATTTTAGCTTTGAGTGGACATTTTAGGGTTTGCCCGGACAAGCTCTAGGTGTAGAGTGTCAACACGTTGTTCACCCTTCGTTCAGCCTTGAGGCTGGAGGTTTTCTGCCAAGAGCCGTATGCGGACGCACAAAGTTGTAGCGATGCGTCCAGACCGGCAAGTTCGCTGTTCTTTTCTCTGAGTGGGTATACGTGTGCGTATGCCCACTCTTTCAAGGCCGTCCTGATAAAGCGTTCCGCCTTGCCATTGGTTTGAGGCCGGTAAGGTCGGGTCCATTTATGCTTTATGCCAAACTCCCGGCACGCATCCCGGAATTTTTGGGATTTATAACACGCTCCATTATCCGTCAGTACTCGTTCCACTTTTATGCCGTGGGCGCTATACCAAGCTACCGCAAACCATAAAAACTCTATCGCTGATTCCGCGGTCTCATCCGGGAGCACCGCTGTATACGCTGCCCTGGACGCATCATCCACGCAGACGTGTAAGTATTCCCAGCCTGGGTGGCGGCGACGGACTTGCCGTGTTCCTGCTTTCTTGTGGCCAACGCCGTCAATCTTGCCCAGTCGCTTGATATCCAGATGCAGCATTTGCCCGGGCTTTTCCCACTGGTAACGCTGGATGGGCGCTTTTTCCTCCAAAGATGAAATCCGGGAGCAGCCGAGTTTACGCAAGGCCCGGAACACGCTGCTGCGGCAAAGGCCAAGACGTAACGCAATTTCATCACCAGTCAGGCGCTCTTTGCGCAAAGCCAAAATGGAACCAAAATCTTGTTCCGTCAGTGTGCCCCGGCATCGCTTCGGGCGAGAACTTCTGTCCGCAAGATTCTCAAAGCCTCCCTGCCTGTAGCGGCTCATCCACTTTCTGGCGGTACGCAGGCTTACACCAAAACCCGCCGCAACTGCGGCTGCGGGCTTTTCGCTCATCCGCCGGATCATTTCCTCTCGACCGCGTGCAGTCAATTTGGCATTCTTATGGCTGTTCACCCTGTCCTCGGCTCGGTTTACTGTTGTCTGTCAACTCCAGCTTTACCGGCTTGAGGCAGGGTGAACAACCTATTGGAACATTACATCTAGGTTTGAACATAATAAAATTGGGGGCTGTCCTAGCTAAGAAAAAAGAGCTAGGATAAGACCATGTATGAAAGACGCAGCAGACTAAATTATCGGCAACAGGCCGAACTCATAAAATTTTTTGTGGCTGGTGCCACGGCAAGGGCTGCCGGAGAAATGGCAGGAGTAAACCGTAACACAGCCACATCCTATTTCATGCGTTTGCGACGTCTCATTGCTTCGCATCTCCCCAGTTATCGACTGTCCGGTGAAATAGAAGCCGATGAAAGTTACTTTGGAGGTGTAAGAAAAGGTAAAAGAGGACGGGGAGCTGCCGGAAAAATAGCTGTTTTTGGTTTACTGAAGAGAAACGGCAGAGTTTACACGGCAATCATTCCTGATGCCCGCACTGAAACACTTCTCCCCATCATCAAAGAACAGGTGGAACCCGACAGTATAGTCTATACGGGATACATTTTCAGCTTACAATGCCCTGGATATCAACGGATTCCATCATCATCGCATCAATCATTCCCAGAAGTTTGCGGAACAGCATAATCATATCAATGGAATAGAAAATTTTTGGAATCAGGCCAAAAGGCACTTGCGTCGCTTTAACGGTATCAAGCCTGAACACTTTTACTGGTTCCTCAAGGAATGCGAATGGCGTTTCAATGGAGGCAATCATAAACAGCTCCTAACTCAGCTAACTTATTGGGTAAAACAAGCAAAACATTAGTCTTAACTAGGACAGCCCCTAAAATTGAAAAAAATTTTCAAGCTGGACAGGCATAATCAAAAAATATTTATTCCTAAATAATTTCTTAACAACTCTCCTGTAAATCTGAGCTCAAGACGGCTGGCAACCCGCTGAATGTAGCCGGTCCCAGCAGGCAACACGCTTGAGTGTTCATTTTTACATACCTGGAGGGTATTATGAAAAAGCTTCTTTCCATTCTCAGCATTACGGCCATTATCTGCTCACTGTCCTTAAGCCAGGCCATCGCCATGGAAGCCAAGTCCGGCGACATGAAAAGCGACAAGACCATGATGGACAATGGCATGAAAAAAGACGGCGCCATGGGGAAAGACCATAAGATGATGGACGACGGCATGAAAAAGGACGGGATGATGAAAGATAAGGGCATGAAAGACGACAAGGGGTGTGATGAAAGGCGACAGCATGAAGAAAAAATGTAGCTCCCAAGCTGCCGGTGGTGAGCGGGGCCTTTGCCTTGGCCCCGCTTTCCACCGTTAAAACAGGGGAGCCGGAGGCCAAATTCTCCATTGTGCCTCCGACGCCTAGAAGCTAAGTTTGGCGAAAGCTGTGGAGAACTCCCTACTACGCTGAACAGCAGGTGTTTATGTACAATATTTTGGTAGTGGAAGACGAACTGAAAATCGCCCAAACCGTGATGGACTACCTTCGCCGCGAGGGCTACGCGGTGCTCCACGCCGCGACCATCGCCGAGGCCTTGAAACTCGTCAGTTCCGATATCGACCTCATCGTACTCGACCTGATGCTGCCCGACGGCCAGGGTGAAGACCTTTGCGCACACGTGGTCGGCCTCTACAACACGCCTGTAATCATGCTCACCTCGAAACGTAGCGAGCAATCCAGAATCAACGGTTTCGCCTCTGGGGCCGACGACTACCTGGCCAAGCCTTTCAGCCCGCGTGAGCTGGTGGCCCGGGTAAAGGCCGTGCTCAAACGCTGTCGCCCGATGGAGAACGTCATCCACTTGGGCAAAAACATTGCAATCTACATGGATAAACATACGGTCAGCAAAAACGAGACGGAAATCAAGCTGACCCCCAATGAATACAAGGTGTTGCTCTGCCTTGCCAGCAACAGCAAAGCCGTGGTCAGCCGCGACAAACTGGTGGAATACATCGATTCGCCGGATGCCATGGATCGTATTGTGGATGTGCATATTGCGCACCTACGCCAGAAGCTTGAAGACGACCCAAAAAAGCCGGAGATTATCAAAACCGTTCACGGCCAGGGCTACAGCCTGGGGTGGAGCGCCATGCGTAAAAACAAGCCATTCCGCAGACTCTTCACGGCCTATTTTGTGGTGATAACGGGCATCACCGTGGTTGTATTCATCTTTTTCGGCCTACATATCATCGACCGCTTCTTTTCCTATTACGTGGACAAGGTGCATGAAGAGACCCAGCACATGCTGGTCATGCAGGTGGCCATGCACTACAAGATGTATGGTAGTTGGAACGGCTATGACGGCAGCGAGACCGGGGCCGCAGCCAAACTCTCCGGCGATTATTTTACCATAACCGACCTGGCCGGAAACACTGTTTACACCAGTGAAAAAGGCGTGGAGCGCTGTTGCGCCAACCCCAACCACAAGTACACGCGGGTCAGGCTGCCCATAACGGTTGACGGCAAAACAGTTGGCGAACTTACGGCCGGCTATTTCAGCAACCACATCAGTTCACCCGAAGCCGATGCATTCCGGGGCGGCGGCATTTGGCTGGTGGTGCTTTCAATAATCTGCATCAGCGTGGTGGGCGCGGCCATCTCCATGCTGTTCTTTTACCGGCTCTCCAAGCCAATCCGGCAAATTGCCGTGGCGGCCAAGGATATTTCGACCGGGCACTTGCAAACCCGTATAGCCATCAAGGGCAATGTGGCCGAAATGCACGAGATCGCGGATTCCATCAACGCCCTTGGCGAATCGCTGCTTAACCAGGAAAAATTCCGGCAGGAGCTAATCGTCAGCCTTTCGCACGAACTGCGCACGCCACTGCAAATTTTGCTTAGCCAGCTTGAAGCCATGCTCGACGGCATCTACGAGGCGGACAGGGAACGGCTTGAGGCAATGCGCGCCGAAGTTGCCCGCACCGGCGAGTTGCTTAACGAGCTTGAAGACCGCCTGATTTACGAAAACGACGCCTTTGATCTGAACATTACCCAGGTAAACGTTTCCGATCTGGCCCACAGGGTCGCCATCGGCCACGAGGGCGGCTTCGCGCAAAAAAAACTGGATTTTATCTACAATATTGAGCCGGACGTGATTATCGAGGCAGACTCGGTACGTCTGGCCCAGGTGCTGATTAACCTGCTTTCCAACTCCATCAAGTACACACAGGCTGGCGGGGCCAGCCTAAGCCTCAAACGCGAGGGCCGGAACGTCGTAATCGAAATAACTGACAGTGGCGAGGGCATGGATGAAGAAACGGCAAAGAATATCATCAACCGTTCCAGTCAGGCTTTCAAGGCGGTAAACAGCAAGGGCGTTGGCCTTTATATCGCCAAGCTCATCGTGGACAAACACGGCTGGGCGCTCGACATTGAGAGCCATAAAGGCCGAGGAACCACGGTCAGAATAATCATGTAACGAGGCCGCGCGTGGTCATGCAATAGAGTAATATTATGGAAATGCTCACAATGGGATTTGTAGCCACGGTGTTTGCCGCTGGCCTTCTATCTTTCTTCTCGCCATGCGTGCTTCCGATCTTGCCGGTGTATTTCGGCTATCTTTCCGGAGGCGTTAACTCCGCACAGGAGCAAGACAACACCAGCCTTTTTAAAGCGTTTGCCTTTGTTGCGGGCCTGGCCGCTTCCTTTTTCATTCTTGGTTTCGGAGCCGGAGCTTTGGGCGGGCTCATAAGCAACAGATGGTTCTTTATGGCTTGCGGTGCAATAATCATCGCCTTCGGACTGCATCAGACCGGATTGATCAGCATCCCCCTGCTTGAACGGGAAAAAAAGCTGGATGTGGCTTTCAATCCACGCAAAGGTTTGATCGGCGCGTTTGCCCTCGGCTTTCTTTTCTCTTTCGGCTGGACGCCCTGCGTAGGGCCGGTGCTGGGGGCAGTGCTCGGCATTTCCTCACAGCAAGGCAGCGCCCTTACCGGTGGCGGGCTGCTTTTGGTCTATGCTTTCGGCCTGAGCCTGCCCTTTGCCGTGCTGGCCCTTGGCTCAAGGAGTCTGTTTGGGCGCATCAAAGGCATATATCCGCATTTTCCCAAAATAAAAATTGCCGGGGGTATCCTGATCATCCTTATGGGTTGCTGGATGATTTGGGGGCAAATCACGTTGCTGAGGGCCGGGCAGAATGAGCCAGTCTCAAACTCTGAAAGGCATCCCGCCCGCATGCAGGCCCTTAACGCCGCCCCGGCCAGCCTGGACGATTTCCGGGGCAAGGCTGTGTGTATAAAGTTCTGGGCTACCTGGTGCCCGCTCTGCTTGGCCGGTCTCGAGGATTTTGCGGCATTATCCGCCGAGTATGCCGGCTCAGAAGATATAGCCGTTATCTCCGTGGTCGCTCCCGGCCTGAACGGCGAGGTAGGCAAGGATGATTTCACTGCCTGGGCCAAGGCGCAGGGCCTGTCTTTCCCGATTTATTTCGATGAGAACGGCGCTTTAACCAAGGAATTCGGAATCAGAGCCTACCCTACTTTCGTCTATCTGGGAAAGGACGGCAGGCTGTTCAAACAAAGCGTCGGAGACGAATCCAACGAGCGCGTCATTAAGGAACTTTCAAACCTCGGCGCGCAAGAGAGGTGATATTATGAAAAAAAATATACTCATGCTGGCTGCGGTCATACTCGGCTCAGGCTTTTTTGGCGTAAGCGCCCAAGCAACTGAACCCCTAAAAGATGCCTATTTCGCAGGTGGCTGTTTCTGGGGTGTGGAAGAATATTTTTCGCGTATTCCGGGTGTGCTTGACGTCACCTCCGGCTACGCCAACGGGAATACTGAAAAACCAACTTACAGGGAAGTCTGCTCGGGAAAAACCGGCTATGCCGAGGCCGTGCACGTCAGCTACGACCCGGCCAAAGTAAGCCTGGAAACATTGACCAAGCAGTTTTTCAAGATCATCAACCCCATCAGTGTGAACAAGCAGGGCAACGACCTGGGCAGCCAGTACCGAACCGGCCTGTATTACGCCGATGAAGCCGACAAGCCGGTTCTGGAAAAGGTCTGGAAAGAGATACAGGGCAAATATTCGCAGCCTCTGGCTGTGGAGCTTCTACCCCTGAAAAATTACTATCCGGCCGAGGAATACCATCAGGATTACCTGAAAAAGAACCCAGGCGGCTATTGCCATATCAGCTTTGACAGTCTCAAAGATATTCCTGCAAGCGACAGAGACTCGCTGGACGCAAGCAACTACTCTAAGCCGCCGGCCGAAGAGCTGAAAAAGCTGCTCAGCCCGGAACAATACAATGTAACCCAGAAAAACGGCACTGAACGGGCCTTTTCAGGCCGGTATTTGGATAATGAAGAGCCGGGCATATATGTTGACGTGGTAACCGGCGAGCCCCTATTTTCTTCCGCCGACAAGTTTTACTCCCGCTGCGGCTGGCCCAGCTTCACCAAGCCCATCTCGCCGGTGGTGGTCACCGAGCACAAAGACAGAAGTTTCGGTATGCTGCGCACCGAAGTACGCAGCCGGGTCGGCGACTCGCATCTCGGCCATGTCTTCGACGACGGCCCGAAAGACCGTGGCGGTTTGCGCTATTGCATCAACAGTCTGGCGATACGGTTCATCCACTATGACGACATGGACAAAGAGGGGTACGGAGATTTGAAAAGCGCCGTGAAGTGATGGTCTTAGTGTCTGAAGCCAGCCTACCGGCTTTAGATAAAACACGGAGAGCGCCTTGTTTGAGGGCGCTCTCCGTGTTTCAGCGCATTCTCATACGGTATTGCGGCTGTTCTTCCGGCGGCTTGGGTTTCTGCCGCTCGGCTTCAATCCGCTCCGCTTCCCTCTGAAACGTCTGTATGAGTTCTTTTGTGGGCTTGGCCGCCGCAAGGTCAATATCTCCGGGTGCGCCAAAGGCGTACCAGACCATGCGCCGGGCATAGTCTATCCAGTCGCGGTTTTCTTTCTCCCGCCGGAGCGGACGGGCCTGCCTGTACATTTCATTGGCGGTTTCCTGCGGGGTGTATCCGGCAAGGCGCATGTGCAGGGCAAGCAGGCTGTCCATGCGGGAAGCGTCGATAGCTCCGGGATTTTCCTTTTGCAGAATTTCCAGACAGGCGCGGTACGGCGCGGCCAGACTGCCGATTTTGGGAAACTCGAATTTTCTGACTTCCATATCCGGCCTTATGCGCTTCCTGAAGCGCCAGAGATTGGCAAGGCGGTTGCTTTTCCGCCCAAGCCAATATTTGAAGCTGCCCAGCGGCGTGGGCTTGGGCGTTTCTTCCCGTAGCCGTTCCCTTTCTTCCCGCTGTTGCTCCTTGAGAAAATGCCGGGCAATGTTCAGCATGGGGAGGCCGTGCGGCGCGAGGGCGGCAAGGCTCTTTCGCCGCTGTTCCCGCTGTCGCTCCCGTATTCGCCGCCTGTCGGCGGCAACGCGCTTCCTGCCGCTTCTCCGGCGCTCCGCTTCATCGGCGCGAGCCTGCCGGTACTCCCGCCATTGCTCGATGAAAACTTCGCTGACCGGCTCCGGCTCAATTTTCGGCATGTCTCCGCTTCCGGCGGGTACACTCCGGCTTTATACTCGCCAAGCCGTTTGCAGAGCCTGGACAAGCCGAAATTGCGGTCTATGGACGAGGCTTTGACGGCTGTTTCACCCACAAACACGATTGCGCCTGACCCTTTCTTTTCAAAGCGCAAGCCGACCGCCGCCAGTTTTTCATGCAGTTCTTTCCAGCTTCCGGCAGTCTTGATGATTTTGTGGCCGCGCTCCTGGGCGATACGCATGGCCGATTTTTCGCCGGTAGCGTTTTCAAAGTCTTCGGCCTTGGCCGTGGGCTTGACGGTTTGCGGCATTTCAAGAAACGGTATCTGCTTTATATTGCGCACTATCTCGCCTTTTTCGTTGACGCGATAACGGGCTTTTTCCTGACTTGCCCAGCCCTGCTTGTGGGTTATGAGGGCCGCTATCCTGTGGCCTTCCTCAATGTCAAAACCCCGGTGCGGCTGAACCGTTTTCATGGTGTAGGGGTTTGTCCGGTTGACGGCGATATGCACATGATAATTGCCGGTGTTCCCGTGCAGGGTGTAAAACGCCTGATGTTCCTGTAAACCCATGCGTTCAAGAAAAATATGCGCGGCCTCGTCAATCTGTTCATGGCTCGGCAGTTCGTTTTCCTGCCAGGACATAACCCAGTGGGCAATCGGCATTTTGCTTTGTACGGATTCCTCGGCAAGAGCAATCATTTCATTTTTTTGCGCCGCCAAAGTCCCTGTGATGAAGTTCAACGCTCCTGAATACATCAGCTTGTCGTTGCCGTATTCGTCCTTTTCGGCAAAGATGTAGTCCACCAGGGCGGCTATCATGGTCGCCTTGGGCTTCTCAAAATTGGTGCGCTTCAGCTTTTTCAGGATCATTATCTTTCGCTCAATCTCTCAATGACCGCCCGTATGGCGTTCAGGGTCGCGCTCAATTCCGCAAGCTCATTCCTCCCGCCTTTTTCCCTGACCGCTTCAAAATTGTATTTGAGCAAGCCGCCAAGTCGCCGCAACTCCCGGATGGTCTGGCCGTCCGTCTTGGCGACAAGCGGTCTGCCCCCAAAGAACAGGCGGCGCATGTATTCGGAAACGGAGATTCCGGCGATTGCCGCCTGTCCGCTCAAACGCGCGTCCTCCTCGCCGGTAAGCCTGAGCGTCCGGCGGCACTGAAAACGCGCGAGGGTCTTGTCTTTTGCTTTCATGCCTTTCCTGCCTTTTCAGCGCGTGAGAAGCGAAGCGCCGAATGCGCTGTGGAGTCCAGAGGCGCAGCCTTTGGCAAGGTGTGTGGCTGTCGTCAGACAGCTACCAACTTGTGAAGAAAAACCGCAATCGTTATGCAAAACAACCTCCATTCAATCCAGTAATCAGCGCATGACGCTTTCCGCTGAATTTTGTTTGGAACATATATGAGATTTTTCTTTATGTGCAAGCAAAAAAGGCAAATGGACGGTATTATTCTTTTGAGTACAATAGCCATTTTCTGTATGATGAAACATGATTTTTCACTTCATAAAAAAGTTACTGTGCATATTTGTGCGCTACAGTCTTTTCTGTGCATTACTGTACAATGCCGTCTTGCCCTTGGTACTTGAAAATAAAGTCGCAATTATGATATGTCTGTTCGCAAAAATCAGTTTCGCAACAGGAGATAAGGCAATGGGAAAAGCGCAACGCTACACAATGGAACAGATTCAGGCCGCGCAAAAATCATTGCGGGGGCTGGCGGTGAAAAACGCCGGAAAGACCAGAGCGGAAACGGTGGAGTTTCTGGCGGCGGATATTCGCAAGGCCGTGGAGCAAGGTTACAGCCTGAATGAAATCAGGGACACTCTCGCCAAAGCGGGCATATCGGCTCCGCTCTCGCGCATGAAAGCTCTGCTTGGGCAAGGCGAGGGTGGAAGCGGCGCAAACGGTCGGGGATATGCCGGAAATTCCGGGCAAGCCTGAACCGGAAAGCATGGTCACGGCTCAGGCTGATACTGCCGTGACTACTGACCTGCCCGGCGGGAAAAAGTGCAGTTATTTTTAACTGTGAAGGGTAAAAGCGGTTTCAGAAAAGGCGTGAGCGTATTTTGCCTTTCGGCCTTTCGGCCTTTCTGCCTTTTGCTTGTGTGGAGTTTTTTTGTTCGGAAGCCCCCTGCGGAGCGTTTTTTCGTCCCGTCGCCCGCGAAGCGGAAACGCCGGAAGCACGGCGGCGAATGTCAAGGCCGGGCAAAGCCCGCCCGCATAGCGGGTTGCCTTGACAGAGCCGCCGCTTCCGGCACAGTTGCGGGCGTGACGGGCGAAAACAGGGGCAATTTTCATTTCTGCTTTTCGTCCTTTTTCTCCTCCGCTTTTTGTTGTTCCCCCGTCAGTTCCCTGAGCGTTTTGGCAATGTCCGAGGCTTTCCAGACCGTTGTTTTGGGGCCGATTTTTATCGGCTTTGGGTACTTGCCGCTTTTGCAACCTTGCCACCATGCGCTTCTGCTTATGGGTATAAGCTCCAGCACTTGCGAGATTCGCAAAAGCGCGTCTTCGTTTATGGTTTGTGACATACTTTCCTCCGTTGGTTGTGGGTGTTGTTTCAAAAATTGTTTTCATACACCACCAAGACTGTTGCGCGTTTTTTCGCGTAATTCATCAAGGTAGTCGGCCCATTCCTGCATCATCTTCCGCCGTTCAGGCAGATATTCGGCGCGGTTGTATATGCCGCGAATGATGTTTCTTGGAACGTGCGCAAGCTGGCGTTCTATCCAGTCAGCGTTATAGCCAAGCTCGTTAAGCATGGTGGAGGCCATAGACCTGAAGCCGTGCGGGCACATTTCATCAGTGTCAAAGCCGATGCGCCGTATTGCCCCAAGCAGGGCTGATTTGCTCATGCTCCGCTTTTCTGTTTTGTAGTTGGGGAATACATAAACGTCATTGCCGGAGTAGTTTTGCATTCTCCGCAGTATCGCTATGGACTGGCGGCTCAGGGGTATCAGGTGGTCGCGGGACATTTTCATGCGTTCCGCCGGAATGCGCCACAAAGCGTCATCAAAATCAATTTCCCGCCATTCGGCGTTGCGCAGTTCGCCGGTGCGGCAAAACGTGAGCGCCATAAGTTGCAAGGCGCTCCGCACAACAAGAGTTCCGGGGTAGTTGTCCAGGGCAATCAGCAAATTGCCCACGGCTTCCGGCGTGGTCTGCGAAGGCAGGTTTCGGCGTATGCGCGGGGCAAGCGCGCCTTTCAGATCCGCCGCCGGGTCGCGCTCGGCGCGGCCGGTAGCAATGGCGTAGCGGAAAACGCACGAACAGATTGTACGCACACAATGCGCTATGTCCCTCGTTCCCCGCGCTTCGATTTTTCGGAGTATCGCCAATACTTCCGGCGCGGAAATTGTGTTGACGGGTTTTGAGCCTATGGCCGGGAAGAGATTGCGCTTCATGCGGCAAAGGTTGGTCTTGGTGTATGCTTCGCTCCATTTGTCGCGCTGTTGCTCATACCATTCCATAGCAACCAGTTCAAAAGTGTTCTGGTAGGCGACTTTTTCCTGTTTACGCTGTTCTGACGGGTCAATACCGCTTTCAAGCGTCTTGCGGGCCTGTTCGGCGCGTTCTCTGGCGTCCTTCAGGCTGACGGTGGGGTACAGGCCAAGGGAAATGAGTTTTTCCCTGCCGTGAAACTGGTATTTGAACCGCCATGCTTTGTGCCGTTGGGGGACACGAGCATGAAAAGTCCCTTGCCGTCGAACAACTTTTGCGCCTTGTCGCCGGGCTTTACGGCTCTGAGGGCTGTATCGGTCAATGCCATTGGGGTAATCCTCCGTGTTGAGATTGATTTACCCCATACGCTACCCCCAAAAATGGGGTATGTCCATGCGTCCAAGAAAATCCATGTATATCCAAATTTTCAAATTTATCTTGTATTATCAATATGTTTTATATCAAAACGGATGATATTTTTCTGCGATAGTCCTCTTCGGGGCACAGGGCGATGCGGTCATAGCCGTCGTCGCCGCTTTCCCAGGCGAGGCAATACCACGTCTGGCCTTCGACCGGCTCGACGCATTCCTTGAAGGCCATGTTCACGACCATTTCGAGCGGTTCGTCGCACTCGGGCAGGTTCTTCCAGCCCTTGGCGTCGTCGAAGGTCCCCTGAACGCCCATCGGGTAGAATTCCGTGGAGATCACGCTTTCGGAAGCGAGGAATTCCTTGTGTTCGTTGCCGTGCAGGGGCCAGCGGGTTTCGGCGGGCGAGAGGCCCTGACCCATGATCATGACGCCGTTCTTCATGCGGGAAGGCCACGACATGGGGTAGTTGACCACGATGCACTTCTTGCCGTTCTTGTCCCACGCGTCCCAGATGGTTTCGGCGGTCACGATGTCGGAGCCGAACGCCTGCGTGGTTTCCTTGTAATCGAGGCTGCGGCCTTCATGGTAGTAGTAATAGTCCTCCACGCCGTGCGTGCAGGGGGATAGGCGCCCGTGCAGATGGTCGCCCAGGACGGCGGGGTGACGGTGGGCAGGTTGTAGCCTTCGGGGATGAAGCTGCCTTCGTTCATGAAGGCGCGGAAATGTTCCAGCCCGCCCTGCGCCAGCATGGCTTCCAGACGTTTCGGGATGAGGCAGTCATACCCAATAAGTGCGGCGCGCTTCGCTTTGTCAGCCATCACGGACTCCTTCTGTTGCGGTCAAAGGTTCAGGGCCCCAGACGGCCCGGCGTATCGTTGACAAGGCTGTATCAAGATGCGTGCCAGACGTCCTTTTGGGTCCCGGAAAGCCGCGTTGAGGCAGCTTTGCCACTTTTTGGACAATACGCTATGGTGCGCGGGCCCCAAATCGGGGCGAGGAAGGCGACAACCTTGTCATAGAGCTTTCGATCTCGCTGATAACATACTTAAATAACAGCATAGGCAAAGATAAACATTGTTTGTCGCAAATAGCGACAAAAATGTCGTATGCGGACTATATAAAGGCATCTTTCATGCTAATTCAGTGTATTGAAAGAAAATGTTCATTTTGGCACAATCTTGGCAACGCTCTCGGGCAAAACTACGGCCCCGAGTCAGACCGGGCTGAGGAGAGCGCATGAACCAAGCGACAGAGAAAGGCAACGGTATCGATCTGCGTCCCGAGTGGGGGATCTTCATCCCTTCCGTATTGGTCATCATCCTGATCAGCATTCCAGCCGTCCTGTACCCCAAGGCCGCCGAAGAAGTGGTTTCCGCCATCTACCAGCCGTTCGCGGCGAACTTCGGCACGCTCTACCTGTGGATCACGGTGGGGCTGATCATCCTGTGCGTCTATTTCGCATGCAGCCGGTACGGCGACATCAAGTTCGGGGACCCGGACGAGAAGCCGGAATTCTCCCTGTCTTCATGGATAGCCATGATCTTCTGTTCCGGGGTGGCCGGGGCGGTCATGTTCTGGTCGATCATCGAGCCCCTGTGGGACATCGTGCAGCCACCGCAATACGCAGCGCCCATGAGCACGCAGGCCTATGACTGGGCCCTCGCCTACCTGCTGCTGCACTGGGGGCCGAACGCGTGGTGCACCTATTTCATCACCGCCCTGCCCATCGCCTACATGTTCCACATCCGCCGCCGACATGATCATCGGCAAACAGAAGGACGGCCTCCTCGGGCGCTGCGTGGACGTGTTCTTCATCCTCGGCCTGCTGTTCTGTACCGCCGTGACCATGTGCATCTCCCTGCCCACGGTGGAGGCCGCGCTGGCGCGGGTGTTCGGCATCACGCCCTCGTTCGGGCTTGAGATAGCGATCCTGTTCGTGAGCGCCCTGCTGGCCGGCGTCACCGTGTACCTCGGCCTCAAAAGGGCATCAAGCGGCTCAGCGACATCAACGTGGTCATCGCGCTCGCCATGGTGGCCTACGGCGCGCTGGTCGGCCCCACGTCCTCGCTGTTCGACATCTTCACCAACGCCGTGGGCAAGATGCTCGGCAACTTCTGGAGCATGACCTTCTGGACAAACCCGTTCTCCGAAGGCTCCTTCCCACGCGACTGGACCATCTTCTACGCCCTGTTCTGGGCGGGGTACGGGCCGTTCATGGGCCTGTTCATCGCCCGCATCTCACGGGGGCGCACCGTCCGCGAGGTCATCGGCTGGGGGATGTTCGGCACGGTGGCGGGCGGCCTCATGATCCACGGCGTGTTCGGCTCCTATACCCTGTGGGCGCAATACCACGGCATCATCGACGCCGTATCCATCCTCAAGACGCAGGGCGCGCCCGCCGCCATGATGGCCGTCATCGACACGCTGCCGTTCAGCAAGGTCGTCATGCTGATCTACTGCGCCTTCTCCACGATTTTCCTCGCCACCACGGTCAATTCCGGCTGCTACGTGGTCGCCGCCACCGCAACCCGAAGGATGCCCGTGGACGCGGACCCCCACCGCTACCACTGCACGTTCTGGGCCGTGGCGCAGGGCCTGCTGGCGCTCGGGCTGCTGGCAATGGGCGGCCTTGAGGTGGCGAAGATTTTCGGCAACTTCTCCGGCGCGCTCATGGCGCTCCCCTCCCTCCTCCTCACGGCCTGCTGGTTGAAGATCATCCGCGAGGACGGCAAGGACCTGCTGCATACCTACCGGGCCAAGGACTGACGCCCGGCTCAGAGCCAGCTCCAGCGGGCCCCTCCCCCATGCTGCCGGGCATGGGGGAGGGGTTTCGCCCTCCAGAACACCGCTTTGCCGGGGCTGAACGCCATGTTCCACACACCTCGAAAAATCGCCATCCAACGCCTTCCCGGAGAATGTCCTTTATAGACGCCGAACTAGGCTTTACGCCGGATTATGGCGGGTTGCGCCCGCCTTTTTGCGGCCTTGCGGCTCCGTTTCAAAACACGTAACGTCATCGCAGGCCGCCTCCGGGGGGGCCGCAGATCCCTTCACGGCTGGCGCGTTGCCAGGCCGGAGAGTCCGGGAGGGCTTTCCGCCTTTCGCGGACAACACAAAGGAGCCCTGATGCGCCGTCGCCTTTGTCCCAAAGAGGCGTTGTTCACGCCGAGCTTTATTGCCGTTTGTTCCGCGAACCTGCTGTTCTTCATCGCCAGCTTCATGATGGTGCCCGTCCTGCCGATCTACTTGCTCGACGGCCTGCACGCCTCCAAATCCGTCGTGGGCATCATCCTCTCCGCGTACATGATCGGCGCGCTGGTCATGCGCCCCCTTTCCGGCTTTCTGGCGGACCAGTTCCCGCGCAAGATACTGTTCCTCGTCTGCGGTATCCTGTTCGCCGCCCAGTTTGAGGGATACCTGCTGTTCAACGCGCTGGCGCTCGTGGGCATCGTCCGGGCACTGCACGGCATGAGCTTCGGCGCGCTTTCCACCTCCGCCGCCACCCTCGCCGTCGACGTCATCCCCATCGCCAAGCTCGGCACGGGCATCGGCCTGTACGGGATGATGGGATCGCTCGCTATGGCCCTCGGCCCCATGATCGGTATGCTCGTCCTTGAGGCCGGATCATACGACGCCGTGTTCATCACCGCGATGGGCTGCGCGGCGGGCGGCATCCTGCTCGGCCTGCTGGTCAAAAGCAGCGCGTGACCGCCAGCCGCGGCGAAAAAATCTCGCTGGATCGCTTTTTCCTGAAAAAAGGCACCTATGCCTTCATCGGGCTGGTGCTCATGGCCTTCGTGTACGGGCTGCTCGTCAACTACCTGTCCGTCTTCGCCCGGGAGCGCCACGTCATGGCGAACCCCGGCTACTTCTTCCTGCTCATGTCCCTCGGGCTCATCCTCAGCCGCCTTTTCGCGGGCGGCATGATCGACAAGGGCTACATCGGCCGCCTCATCCTCGGCGGCAAGGGCACCATCCTGCTGGCCTCCCTGCTCTTCCTCTTCGTGCCCACGGAAACCGTGTTCTTCGGCTCAGCCGTGGCCTTCGGGCTCGGCTTCGGGATGATGTCGCCCTCCTACCAGACCCTGTTCATCAACCTTGCCGAACCCACCCGGCGCGGCACGAGCAATACGTAACTGAACGAAGTACAATGA
>VOFJ01002366.1_pt1 | contig 21633 bp, 42 predicted proteins | sample 5384081 | NCBI WGS metagenome assembly VOFJ01 (sample SAMN12384729, study PRJNA508395) | human gut metagenome | isolation source: healthy gut I | host: Homo sapiens | reverse complement strand
AGTTACGTAATATTGCTTCAGAGTCGGGGAGCTGGCCGGCTCTCTCGAAGCCCACGCCGTCGTCCTCCTACCGCCGCGAAAAAGTCCTCCTCCCCTCCCAGGCGCGGATGGTGAGCACGCCGCCCTCGTCCTTTTGCAAGGATGCCGTGGCGGACGGCGTTCTCCACCAGGGGCTGGAGGGACAGGGGAGGATAAAGAAGCCGGTGGCCTGGATCTCGTAGACCACCTTCAGCCGGGACTGGAAGCGCCGCTGCTCCAGCCGCAGGTAGTTCATCACATGGTTGAGCTCCTGGTCGAAGTGGCACGGGGTCCCCGTCCTTCAGGCTGTGTCCATGTTGCCCCGCAGGAAGGCAGAGAACTCCTGGATGGCCTTTTTGCGCGTCCACCGGGTCGTGCTTGCACAGATGGGAGATGGTGCCCAGGGCGTTGTAGAGGAAGTGGGGCTGGATCTGGCTGAGCATGATGTCCACGCTCATCCGGGCCAGCCTGCCCTCCTGCTTTTCACCTTGATCTCGTACTCAAACTGGATGTTGACCAGGATGAACAGCACGCAGGACACGCCGATATTCACCACGGCCCCCCGCAGGAACATCTGGGCCGCAACCGCCCCCAGGGGACGAAGATGTAGAGCAGGAAGAACACCACTTGCCGCCGGGCCAGGCTTTTCCTGGCAGAGGATGACCGTGGCGGTGAAGAGCAGATAGCAGTACAGAGGCACCAGCTGGGAGATGAGGAACAGCGCGCCCCCGCTGGAGCCGTGCTCCGTCACCGTGAAGATGGCGCCCGGTGAAGGGGCTTGCAAGGGGCGAAGAGGATCTGCACGGCGCACACCAGGCGCACGGAGTTCAGATAACACGTTCGGCCCCTGTCGGGGGAGTTTGAGGTATTCTTCCATATACCGGGCGAAAAAGTACAGCACGAAGGCGGAGGCCACATAGAAGATCACGGAAAACACCGTCAGGGGTGAGGGCCTGGGCGGGCGTGGCGATCTCCTGGAGGAGCCAGTCTGCCAGGTCCCCGGCGATCATGAAGATGTTGGAGACGCTCACGCCCAGAAAAATACTGGTTGAGCCGCTGCCGGTACCGCTTGTCGTTTAGGGTGTAGACCACCGGGATGAGGGACAGCACGATGGCGAAGATGTCCAGCATAATATTGGCCAGCACCATTTGGTCGATCATGTCCGTCACGCCCCCTTACAAAATAACTGCCCACAGTATAGCATCTGAAAAACAGTTTGTCGATAGACGGCCATCACCATTTCGTTCATCATGTAGGACAGCATTTTGTTGTCCCTTTTTCAATAGGCTGGTGTCCTGTACCCATAGATCTCATAGTGACCTATGGCATAGCGACGCTCCCGGCAGGCATTGCCGGAGTTTCCACGGTATAGACGTTCCCGCCCTCCACCTTTTCCACGATGCCCACATGGTCTGCCGCTCCGTCCTGGCCTTCGTCCTCATCGTCCCAGTCGAAAAAAATCAGGTCGCCGGGGCGCGGCTCATAGCTGCCGTCCTGCCACAGCCCTCTCTCCCGGAACCACTGGATGCCGATGGAGCAGCTTGCGAACTTGGGGATCACGCCAGCGTCCAGATAGCCGCACTCATTGGCGCACCAGGAAACAAAGCAGGCGCACCAATCCACCCGGCTCTCGAAGCCATACCAGGACCAATAGGGCTGACCGCCCACATTGCCGAGCTGGGAGAGGGCCACCGCCACGATCTCTCCATCACCTGTGCCAATGCCGTATAGAACAGCACTCCACATACCGCTGTTTTCTTCAGCCAGTAGCTCCGCAAGCATCTCTCGCTGGTCAGCGGTAAAATTGTAGATGTCCGCCATTTCATCCGTGGTTTTGTGGGTCACGGTAATATAAAGGATCGTAGCCGTTACCTCGACTTCGTCCACAATGATATTGCCTTTTCCATCATCAGTTTCCACGGTTTGGGTAGTGGTCGCCGTTTCTGTCCGGTGGCTGATCTCGTTCATGGCCCAAAATATCTCTTTCAGGAGTTCTTTTTTCCCATCATCCATCGTGGCGACTTCCTGGGGATCATCCGGGTCGGTGGTAGCTTTCACGGCATAGACGGCCAACACTTCGGGCCAGACGGCGCGGGAGCCAGACAGTTCCAGGCGGTCATGGGCGGCGCTGCTCTCGATTTCTCCCAGCTTGCCCTCGTATTCCAATGATTGATCTCCCGGACGACGGTGGGCATGGTCTGGCCCGTGCCGCTGTCCTCACCGGAAAAGAAAATACCAAAGGGAGAGGCGACGATCAGGCCAATCAAGCAGATCACCACAATGGCAAGGATGGCAACCCATCCTCCAGCGGCGATAGCGGTCACCAGCGCCTTAATGGACGCAAGCAGGGCCTTTGCCGTAGCGGATGCGCCTTTTGCAGCGGCTTTTGCGGTGGTGGCGGTGGCCTTTGCTGTGACGCGGGCGGCCTGGGCGGTCGCTCTCGCGGCTCTGGCTGTGGCCTGCGCCGTCTTTGCCGTATGGTCTGCTGTCTTGATGGCGGTTTTCGCCGTGCGTGGAGCAGTCTTGGCGGTATGCTGGGCGGTTTTTATCGTTTGTTGGGCGCGCTTGATGGTGTTCTTCGTGCCCATGCCTGTGTCCTTTGCGGCCTGCCCCATAGCCTGGGCGGGCTGCTTTGCCGTTTTTACGGAGAGTTCCGCCTGCCGGGGCACTTGCGTGGAGTTTGAGGTCTTGATCCGCGATGGCCGGTCAGACGGAACAGCCCGATCTCTAATTTGCCGTTTCCGCTCGGCCTGCTTCTTAGCAAAGGCCCGACCTCTCTCTCACATAAGAGCTTGTGGTATCCGTTGGACGCTCTATGCCGGCCTGGTGGGTGGATAATCCGCCATGCGCTTATGATGCGGAAGGCGCTGGTGTTCTGGGGCCGTCCCTCCGTTTCGCTGCGGAGTATGCCCATCCGGGGCTATACCCTGGGCGGCTCAGGGGAATGGGACTGTTCAATGGGGGGCGTATTCTCTTGGCGCTTTTCTGCCGCCCATTTCTCCCGCTGGCGTTGAAACAGCTTCCGGCCCTGCCGAACCGCCGTTTTCGTGCCGGACGCGGCCACATTTGCCGCGTCGTGGGCAAGGTCATCGGCGGCAAGCTCTGTCTTGTCCACGGCATACTCATTGGGCGTGGCCTGCCGGTCATCCATCAGGGCCTCCGCGTTCTTTTTAGAACGGATGAAGGCGCTTTTCATGCGCTGGCCTACAACAGCGGACTTGCCCAGTACCTTAATGTCTTTACCCTTTTCACGGGTTTTAATTTTGCTTTTGCTCATGGCATCGCACCAACCCGTCTTTTCATCCAGCGGTGTTTCCGTTCGGCGGGGGCCACATAGTAGTCCCTGCGGCGCTGGCCCGTCCACACCTGGCCTCCGGCTATGCCATCAAAAGTAAACCCAGCGGCCCGCAGGGACGCCCCGGTTTCCGACGCCAGCGTATAGGTGATGATACGGTCATAGCCCATGACAAACCCGATGCGGCAGCAGGCACCGTAGAGCTTGGAACAGGCGTTGTCAGTCCCGTCTGTGCAGCAGCGCAAAATCTCAAGCGTCAGGCCATCATCCAAATACCGGGCAACGGGACGGCCAGAAATGGCGACGCCGCACAGACGGTCCCCCATCATAGCAGGCCACGGCAAATTTACCGCCCACGGGTGGAATGCTGTGCCGGTGATACCGGCCCACATAGTCCCTTGCGGTCCGCAGATGGCAGGGTTTGATGTTCAATGGCATTTTCATCCCTCAATCAAAAGGGGACAGGCATCAGGCCCGTCCCCGGAAAAGCGGCCCTCACCGGGCTTGGCAAGCGGTACAGCTCCGTGTTGTGCGGAAAACGGTTGACGAAAGGCACCAGGGCAGAACCGTATTTGATCAGTCCGCACCCGGCGTCTGCATTGGTGATATAGCTCATCTGCTCCTCGGAGATATTCAGCAGATGGGCCAGTTTCTCCCGGTCGCCCGCCGCCTGATTGAGCATGACGATGAACTCGGAGTTACTAAGCATGGTGCTGGCCTGTACGGAATCCAGAAGATACTCCACATTCTGGGTGATGGCGGTGGGGTAGGCGTTACGCTTGCGGAACTGACGCCACGCGCTGCTAAAGAAGTTGTGCCGCTGTAAACTCATTTTCAAAGACCACATGGAACTCGTCGATAAAGCACATGGGTGCGCTTGCCCTTCTTCCAGTTCAGCGTCACGCGGTTGAGCATGGTGTCGGTGATGACCAGCAGACCGGTGGGCTTCAGCTGCTCGCTTAAATCGTGAATATTGAATACTACCACTCGCTTGTCCAGGTCTACATTGCTTCCCTGGCCGAAGACATCCAGAGAACCGGTAGTAAACAACTCCAGCGACAAAGCGATTTCCTTCGCGATTTCCTCCGGCTGCACCAGCAGCTTTTCCCGCAGTGTGGAGAGGGTGGGGATGATACCGGTTTCCGCTGCCTCCTGATACACCAGCGCCGTACAGCGGTCAATGATGGATTTGTGCTGGGGACCGACGCCATTCTTGTCGATCTGCTCCACCAGGGACATGATAAACTGGCTTTTTTCAACAATGGGGTTGTTCTCGCCGTAGCCCTCCACCATATACATGGCGTTCAGACGATCCCGGCCCCCTGCAGCCACATGGACCACTGTGCCGATGTCGCTGCCCATTGCCTGCACCATTGGGGCAAATTCTCCTTCCGGATCACAGATCAGAATGTCATCATCCGTATTGAGAATCAGAAAGGCAATCACAATTCCTTTGCGGAGAAGGACTTGCCGGAGCCGGGAACGCCCAGCCGGAAAGGAGGACTGGTTGAGCAGATTTGCACGGTTGCACAGGATCAGATTGTGGGAGATGGCATTCTCCCCAAGTAGATGCCGCCCCGGTCCATGGATCTCCTGCACCTTGAAGGGCATGAACACGGCCAGGCTTTCGGTGGTCAGGGTGCGGAAAGCGTTAATCTTCCGGGTGCCGATGGGCAGGACCGGGTTCAGACCGTCAATCTGCTGGTATTTCAACACCGCCAGCTGGCACCGCCTGGCGGACAGGGACGTATCTTCTCTGTGTCGGTGTCAAGCTGTTGTTTGGTATCGGCAGTGATGACCAAGGGTGAGGACGGCCTGCATCATCCGCTGGTCGCGGGTGGTCAGGTCGACCAAAAATTCCTTGCTCTCCTTGCGCTGCATCCATATCGTAGGGGACGATGGCGGAGAAGAATTGTTGTTCTTTTTGCCGGCGCTGCCAGTTTGTGATATTCGTCTCTACCCCCAGCAGACGGTTCTCCACCTCCCGCACGGCCTCGTCTGTGGGCACATCGAGGATGTCGATGGACAACATCATATTGCGGTCCAGGTCGGTCAGGTTTGTCACGATCTCGTCCTGGATATAGTTGGCGTAGTCCTTCAGGAACAGCACCCGGCAATAGCGGTCGCCCAGCTTCAGATAGTCGCTGTTTTTCTCGATCCCGTCCGGGCAGATATAGTCCTTGAAGTCGTGGCCCTTCCGGGCCATATCCGCCATGTCGAAGTGAAAATTGCCCTCGTCCCCAGCCCGGTAGAAGTCGTGGAGAATACGAAGCCGGTCTGTGGCATCCAGCTCCACGCACTTGGAGCCGAGGGCGGCGAAGCGGGCGGCCAAATTGGCTCCGATGCGGGTGAAGTAGGCGCGGGCATCCTCAATATCTCGCTTGTAGATGGTGATGGTGACATACTTCTCCTGGGTGATGCCATTGGCCCCGGTTGCCTTGTCCATGAGCATTTGATTGTACTCCCTACGGTACTTGTCCAGTCCGTCCTCCCGCATGGGCATAAGGACAGACTGCTCAAAATCCGTCTGGCTTTGACGACGGTTGCAGATGGTGAGCTTGGTGGTAGCGGCGCAATCCAGGCTGTTCAGCAGTTCTGAGTAGACCCGAAACATGGTTTCTTTATCCTCCTGACCGGCCACCTTGTAATTGATGTCGGTGAAGCGGTAGGTCTTGGAGAACTTGACGCCTACCTTAAATATGCCGTCCGGCCAGACGCATTGAATGGGGATCACATCCTGCACCCTGCGGGGGATACGGTACGGCTCCCGGTCCTGCCGCATGATGGTCTTGATACTTCTAATCATGGCGCTTGTATTCCTCCTTTTCCCACTTGTCTATGCTGGGCTTCAAGAGATCGTAATAGAGGGTGGACGCTTCAAAGCGCAGTTCTCTGGGTTCCAGCACCTCCGAGCGCAGCCACGCCCAGATGAATTGCTCCGCCGCCATGCCGTGGTAGGTAAAAAAGCCCAGGGCGGCGAAGGGGGCCGCGCCCAGAACGCACACCCAGGACACAGTTTCCGTGCCGACATAGGGCTTCATCAGAAAGTACAGCCCCACGGCCACTGCCACCGCCAGGGCAGAAAAAATGAGCTGCCGCAGAGACAGCCCGAAAAAACATACTCTCCGTGTAGTTACGGATCTCACGGTTGATTTTGACTTCCATTGACACTCCTTTCCCGACACAGGTGGTCATCTCCCGGTCGTCATGCTTTTTCGGTTTCAGTTCCCGTGTGGCTTGCCGGGCCTCGCCGGGGAGAATATAGGTCCTGCCGTCCCTGCTGACGGTGGGGTGTCGTAGCCCATCACCTTCAGGGCCTTGCGGACTCGCAGGGCGTGTTCCTCCGGGGGCTGGCAGACGCCACCCGTCATATACATTTGAAAGTCGCCGTACCACGGCTCGTTTTGGAAATTATCAGGGCGAAAGAAAATATCTTCTTTGATCTCCTCAATGGGCTTTTCCATCAATTTACGATATTCATCTTCAAAACTCATGGTCCATCCTCCTTATCGCTCCATGCCCCGTTTCTGCCTGGGCGGTTTCTGGCGGGAGGGATAGGGGATAAATTCTTCACTCCCTCAATGATGCTGAACTCCGCGCGCAGGATGGGGTGGGTTTCCAATTCCTGATATTGACGGATCAGGTCAACCGCCAGCTCTCTCGTGGCGGTACTCCCTTGCTGGGTCCCATCCTTGAATACATAAAACCGTTTCATCCACGTGCCTCCTTATAAGCCCATCATTTCCCGTACCACATGGTCGGACATTTTGACGCTGCCCACCAAAATAAGCATATTAAAGGTAATTTCGCCAATATAGCTCCACACCATCGAGGCCGCCGCAGCGTCCGGGTCAACAACAGGCGGGGAACTGGCGAACACGGAGAAGATGATACAGGCCAGCACGATGACGGCCCCTCCAGACAGACGGCGGCGTAGCTTTTTGAGAAAGCTCTTGCCCACATTCTGGCTGGGTTCCCCGGCAAAAAGTAGACAGGGGATGGGGGCCAGCGCAGCGTACATATAAATCTTAAAAAAGCGTCCATAGACGCTCAGGATCATCACAAAGGACAGCACCCAAATGACCAGCCCGCCAATCAGCGTCACCGCCCACAGGGGGATACTCTCCAGAAAGCCCACGTCCTCGATGATGGTCACCATCTCGTCTGGCAGGGCCGTGTCGGACATGGCCGTGAGGCCGGAGGCGTCCATAATGGTGGACACCGCGCCCTGGGCGATGCTGAACAGGGTCATCATCAGCTCCAGACCGTAGGTGACGGCCCCCTGCGCCAGCGCGAACAAAGCGCACAAAGAGTCTTGACCGCCACCTCCGGGCGCTTGAGTTCCGTAAAGCTGCCGCAGGTCTTGACCACGCCGGCCACGAAAAACAGCACCAACAGAGCGTAGCCGATGGCCTGGAGCGCGCCGTGAATGTCCGCTATCACGGCCCAGATCGCGCCGCCCTTGAAGTCCTGGGGGGATTGGGTGATAAGCTGCCAGATCTCACTCAACTTGCCATTCCAGACCTCCAGCGCATTTTCCAGGTTTTGCACGACGACCAATTATCCGACACGCAAAGCACCTCCTTTGGGGGCAGGCTTTTTGGGGCCTGCCCCGCTGTGTTCGGATAACTTTGCATCATCAGCCGGTGATAAGGGTCAGAATTTCTTTGGAAAAGGTTATAACAATACCGCCAGCCAGGGTGAGGAAGCCGTTGGACCGCTGGGAGGGGTCATGGCTCTGGAGGGAGAGGCCCACCTGAACGATGCCCCAGCCCAGCAGGATCAGGCCCACCGCCCGGATCAGGCCGAAAATGAACTCCGACAAATTGTTGACCACCTCCAGGGGGTCATCAGCGGCAAAGGCCGTCATGGAGCAGCAGCCCAGCAGGGCCGCGGCCATTACCAGCGTGCAGTAGCAGCGAAAGCCCTTTTTTTACCTTACCGGGCATGGGGAGCCGCTTCGTTTCCTTTTTGTTGTTCTGCATTTTCTTGTTCCTCCAGTTCAATGAATTTTTGCTCCAGCTCCTCCTCCGTGAGAAGAATGAAACGATGTTTCGGCGCGTCCTGACCATCCTTTTCCGCTGCCTGCTTCAACAGCTCCTTGTCAAAGCGGATAGACACGATGCTGTGGACATCCTCACCGTGCCGGTATGGTTCCGCCCCGCCGTCTGTGGTGAGTTTGATATTGGGATGTTTAAGGATGTCATACTTGAGGTCCCGCACGGGCCGCTCTCCGCGAACAAAAAAGAAGCGCGTACTGGTTGTCCAGCATACGCACTTCATCCGGCATGAGCAGTTCTCGGCCCGTGAGCTGCCAGTTGGTGGAGTAGCTGCCGCTCCTTCCCTTTGGACTGGCCGTAGGTGTTCGTATCAATGGTTTCCTTTGCCCAGCAGCTTGGACACATACTCATGGGTGGATTGCTCGTTGCCGCCCATATACAGAAATTCATCACAGTTTCCCACAATGCTCTCCCACTGCTTTTCAAAAGGGCCTTGAGCTGAGCGAGGTTCTGGATGATGATGCTCACGGAGATCTCTCGGCTCCGCATGGTGGCAAGCAACTTGTCAAATTCGTCTGGCAAAGCAACATTCCTAAACTCATCCATAACGAAATGCACATGGACGGGCAGCCTGCCGCCGTGTACCACATCTGCCTGATAGTAGAGCTGTTGGAACAGTTGGGTATAGAGCATCCCCACAATAAAGTTAAAACTGGAGTCATTGTCGGGGATCACGGCAAAAATGGCCGTCTTTTTCTCACCCAAACTCCACAATTCCATCTCGTCTGTCTGCGTCATGCCGGCCTGAGCGATTCCAGATTGAACTTCTCCAGCCGAGACACCAGCGTGATTTGGATGGATTTCAGGGTCTTGCCGCTGCCGGAGCGGTAATTACGGTAGTATTTCAGGGCAATGTGCTCCGGGTTCTGCATTTCCAGGCGGTCAAAGAGTTCATCCAGCGGGGATCGGTAGGCGTCATCATCCTCCCGGACCTCGCCGGCCCGGATCATCTCCATGACCATGGAGAAGTTCCGTTCTTCGGGCGGAGCTTCGTAGTGGAGATAGAACACCAGAGCCAGCAAGAGCATCTGCGCTGCCTGATCCCAGAAGGGGTCCTGTGACTGTGCGCCTTTGGGCGTGGTGTTCTTGAACAGGTTGGTCACAAGCCGCTGAATGTCGTTGTCGTCCCGAGGTAAACAAACGGGTTGTAGCAATGGCTTTTCTCCATGTTGATTGAGGTCAAGCACCTTGATGTCGTCGCCGTTTGCTTCAAGCAGTCCCCGGTGTCGCGCAAGATTTCACCTTTGCAGTCCAGTATGATAAGGCTGGTATTGGCGTTCATAATGTTGGGCTTGGCGTAGAACCTGGTCTTGCCCGCGCCGCTGCCGCCTACCACCAGAACATTCAGATTGCGCCGGTGTCTGCGGCCATCCAGTCCAATGGCGACATTCTGTGTGAGGATTTTGTTCGCTGTCGGCTCCTTATCCGCATATTTCCTGTTGATCGCTCTGGGGTCACCCCACTTGGCGCTGCCGTGTTCCTCCCGCCTGCGGTAGTTGCGGTCAGTGGAGAGGTAGACGCCGATCCCCCAGCCCATAGCAGAGCATAAAAATGAGGACAGTTTTCAAGCTGTCCTCACACCATATAATGTGAAACGGATGCTCCAGCGCCGCCCCGCCGTTCCGCACCAGGTCCACCAGCCCACTGCTCAGATAGGGGGCCAGCAGCAGGCCAGCCAGACCACAGGAATGATGCCGCAGGCATAGAGGATCAGATGGGCTTTGGAAAACTTATCTTGCCTCCACGGTCAGACCTCCGTTTCTCCCGTCTTGTGGGTGCGTCTATAACTTTTGAGAATGAGATCGTCCACATCCTCGGTGGGTTTGCCATCCCGGAGCGCGTCGTTGCGGAAGTCAGTCAGGCCCCGCACCATAAGCCGTTGTTCGTAGTCATTCAGCGTGACCACACGCTTCTCATCGAGCATAGAGCGCCCTCCTTATCTCGCCTCGTCATCTCGGTTCTTCTGCGCCTTTTTTCCTGGGCGGCAAAGAGTCGGTTCATATCGGCGGAGATACTCCCGGCCACATCCCGTATGACACCCTCAGCCCGGAGCGCCCTGGCGTCCATCCCGGCATAGCTCTCCGGCAGGCGTTCAAAGGAAAAGCCCTCTACCGATACGCCATTTCTTTTGCACAGCATATAAGACACGCTGTACGCCGTAAAATCGGGGCTTTCGCAGGTAATCCCATCCCGGTCCATGTGGGCGCGGGCAAGCTCCTGGGCCAGCCCCGGAAGATGGTGGGGGCGTCCAACCCCTGACGGACATAGACGGTATGCTCCTGGGGATGATAAGTCACATTGACGCCCTCCGGCAGTTCGTTGGAGATAGCGAACCGGCAGGGGGGCGTCGTTCATCAGAGCCTTCAGCAGCAGCCGTTCATCCCGGACCACGGTGGGGGGCGGGGCGCTGGGCGGCCCTGGTCTGGGAAATGTCAAATACCTTCCGCACATTGTAGGACACGCCCACGCTGCCATCGTCCCGCTGGTACTCCTTACCCGGTTCCAGAATGGTGATGGCATCCGCTCCTCGCCGGACATACACGCCGTTGGCTTTCCAACTGTCGAAGTCGGCCAGTTTGGTGGCCTCCGGGCACTGGGCCGCGATCAGGATGGCGTTGCTCACGGAGTAGAGGTCAAACCGTGCCTGCACATCCAGGTAGGCTTGCAACAGCCCGCCCTCTTTGCCCATATCCTGCACATAGCTGTCGATCATGGCGTAGACGCCCTCGCGTTCCGCCTGCTTTCTCGCCGCCCAAGCCGTCTTGTCAAAGGGCTTATCCTCCTGCTGGGTGGGCTGGCCGGTAAACAGATCATCATAGTTCGGCATATATTACCGCTCCTTTTGATTTTTGACTTTCTTTTTCGGGGGTGCTCTGTGCTGGAGGGGCTTCTGCCGCCCAGCGTTCTCTCTGGCTTTCTCCTCCGCCCGCTGTTTCTGCTCTGTCCGTATCTCCTTTAATGCTTGACGGACAGACGGGCGGGGGCGCTCCAGCGGATCAGGGATACCCGGCTTGACGGCCTCTTTGGGCTTTGAGGTAGGCGCGGACGGACGGGATTTCTCTGTCCGGCCCACGGTGGGGTTTTCGGTCCTGTCCTCCTCTCTGCGGGGACGCGCCCCGCGCCGCCTTCAAAAAATTCATCCAGGTCCCGGTCCGGATCGTCGCGCTCCGGAACAACCGGGCCATGTTCCGGGGCCGGGGAGAGCATGGCGTCCAGAAATCCATCCATCTCCTGCTCAGTCATCGGCTCCTGGGGAGTGTCCACCCCGGCTGCCGGTTCCGCCGCAGGTGTTTCCGGGGCGTCCGCCCGCCGCTCCGCCCGGCTCTGTTCGATCTCCTGCTTGACCTGGGCCATATCTACGGTGGCAAGGCCGAACCGCTCAATGATGCGGTTGATCTTGCCGGCGTCCTCCGCCCTCGCCATGATGTCGGTCAGCCCGTCCGTGGCATCCCGGTCCTTTAATACACAGTAGAGGACGCCGTACTTCTTGCCTCCCGGCAAAAGAGCTGGAGGTCGCTGTCCCTCATAGCAAACACCTTCAGCTCCTTACCGCTGCGGAGCATATTGGTCAGACGGGCCTTGCCCGCTGTCTTTTTCTGCTCCCGCAGGATGGCATAGATCAAAATGGCAAGCTGCTTGGCCCCGGAGCCGGCCAGTCTGACTGCAACCTCACCTGTTTCCAGCGACATCCTCACGACTTGCTCTGCCGCGTCGCCTGAATAACTCATTCTTTAACTGCTCCTTTCGCTCAATTCCCTTTTGCTTCACCAGCCGTCCCAGGTTCTCCCGGACCTGCCCGGAACGCTGGGCGATGCCGTCACATAGGACCACCTCCTTTCGCGCCGCCCTGATCCTGTCAGACAGGGCACTGATCCGCTGTTTTACCTCATCTGCGGCAATAGCGTCACCCTGACGGCTACACCGTCGAAGCTCCTTTCGGAGTTCCTGCCGCTGGGCAGCCAGGGCGTTCGCCTCCACCAACGCCGTTTCCCGGTGGGTAGTCAATTCCTCAATCGTTCCAATGTGGTGTTTCCCCAAAAAGCGGGTTTCCGCGTCCAGACGGTCCAGCTTGGCGATGTCCTCCCGCAATAAAAAAGACACCCGCTTGACGGATGCCGGACGCTTGACGATGATGTGGAGTTCATAGCAGTAGCGGAAGTACAGCGCCCGCAGACCGGTGACGTTCTTCTGGGGCTTTCCCCGCACCCGGTAATGCTGGGGCAGATGATGGACAAGCTCTCCGGGAACGGGGGCTGCTTGTGAATGTTGCGTAGAATACGCGCCCTGATCTCCTCCAGCGTGTAGCCCTCGCCCAGCTTGTGGAAACGGAAATAGCCCTTTGCGTCCGGGGGCTTCAGGGCGGGATATTTCAGGGGTTTCCCATCCTTCCCGTGGGTCTTGACCTGATAGCCCATTTCGCCCAGCACCCGCAGGAAGTCCCGTTCCGTGGTAGAGGCGCGGATGGCCCGGTCGATGTCGGCCCGGATAGCGCCCCGGTGGGTGGGTTTCTCCATCACGCTCGGCCTGCCATTCGGCATAGTCCTTTGTCTGCCTGCCAGGGTCCTCGATCACGGAGATGGCGTACTCCCGGCACAGCCGGTCCGATACCGCCCGCATCCGGGCGTAGTCGGCGGGGGAGTTGTAGAACTTTTTCCATCAACCCAGGACACGGAGTTGATGACAAAGTGGTTGTGATAGTGGCCGGTATTGCAGTGGGTCGCCACTACAACTTCAAAACGCCCGCCCCACAGCTCCTCCGCCAACCTGACGCCGATTTCATGGGCTGTCTCCGCCGTGACCTCATTCGCTTTGAAGGACTGATACCCGTGGTAGCACACCCGGCCACCCGGCTTGCCCCACAGCCCGCTTTGTTTCCATGAACTGCGCAGCTGCGGTGTCCTCCCGGCAGTTCAGGCAGGACACATAGGACCGGCGCTCCGTTTTCATCTCGTCGGCGGCATACGCCACCACATCCTCAACGGCATGAAGAGACGCCAGCTCCGGCAAGCCGGCCTCAGTGGTCTTTTCCGGGTTCCGGACGTAGTCGATTACCTTGTCCACGCGCCCATGAATGGGCCAGATGGAGGTCACAGCCATGTCAGTCGGAAGGCACGGTATAGGCGTCCGCGATCAGCTTCTCCACAGCCCGGTTATCCTCCAGTGCCTTGCGGAGCTGGGGGCACATCCAGCAGGCCGAGGGCGTTGGCCCGCTTCATGACCTGATTCAGGTTATTCCCCACGCGCCGCACCTCCTGGATCAGCACAGGTACATCGGCGGGCGGGGCCTCCTTCACCTCCGTGCCGTTCAGGACGCGGCGGCAGTAACCCCTCGCGGGACAGGCCGGACTTGCGGGCCTTCTTGGTAAGGGCGTCCAGTTCCGTTTTGGTAAAACGGACCTTCATTTCAAGTGTTCTTTTCAAAACGATCATCCTTTCTCAATGCAGGGTCATAGGGGCGGCAAGCCCCTGTCAAGCGGAATTGTGGGCCCCACAATTCGTTGCTTGCTAAAGACAATACCGACATCCTCCGCGCCTGCGGCGCGTGAGAACGGACGGGGCAGGTTCAGGCCCGGTCGGACCTCCCTTTTAGCTGGCATAGGGGGGGCGGGCCGCAAGCCAGAACTCTCTTCTGGCCTGCATATACTCGTCATGGGCAAGCTGGCGGTTGGTACGGGCAAGACGCCCACTCCGGGAGAAACGCAGCGGTTGGGTTTGGAAGGCTGTCTGCCTTTCGGTTGGTGGTTCATCGTCGCTGGCACATCCTTTTGATTTCAGTTTTGGGTGGCGTCATAGGTGATGCCACGCCCCTTGATGGGCGGGAAAAAAGCGGCATCACTTGTGATGCCGCTAAAAACTGTTCAGGAAGTCAAACACGGCGTTTAGGTCCTCCGCGCTGGCTTCCGCCTGCGCTGCTGGCCGGTCATGGCCGTTTTCTGCGGTTCGCTCCAGTTCTTCAGATACGGTCTGACGGATCAGCTCTTTCAACACATCTGTTTGCTCTTTCGCGTTAATTCGCGATGATGATCTCCCGATTGATGGATCGGGCGTCCATGCGGTGCAGGGCTTCCCATGCCCTGCGGTCATCCTCCCGGTCAAGGTTAAACCGGAGCGAAAACCGTTTGGTATTCATTCTCTCGTCCCCCTGCGCAAAGCCTGCTCACACAGGAACTCATAGCCCTTGGCGGTGGCGCAGATGTCCTCATAGATGGTCACGCGGCCGGCGTCATAGGCCCCGAAGTTACGGACCAGGCAGCTCCCGCCGCCCAGCACATGGAGCCGCATGAGAGCTGGGTTGTACTCACGCTCCCGCAGGATGCGGAAGAATCTCGCCCACATACTCTGCGGCGGTTTCACGGATGGTAGTCAGATAGTCCTCCCGGATGTCCGCCGTGCCGAACCGCAGCACCCGGTTGATGATGGCGTCGTCCACCGTAGCGTGGTGGGTCCGCATAACATTCTCCCCGGACGGCCAGCATACATTGATGGGTGCCATACTTCTCAGTAAACATCCGGTCCACAACAGGCTTTGCGGTCGTTGATGAACATGATGTTCATGGTGCCGTTGCCAATGTCACAGAGCATATTCACGCCCTGGAAGTCCCTGATCTGACCGGCCACCGCCGCGAAGCCCTGGGGAAACACATCCACCCCGGCGATTTCCACCCGGTAGGCTTTTCCCCGGAAGATAAAGGACGGTTCCCGGTTCCGCGTGAGGTAGACTTTGAAATCCTCCCGCTGCTGGCTCACCCAGGTGAGGGGCAATCCCACTGCAAGATATACCGTGGCGTCTGTCAGGCCATATACATTCAGCTCACGGGCGATAGCGGCCAGGGTGAGGATATAGTAGTCATCGTCCCCGGTCTTGTCCGCCGTGAACTCCTTGTGGCCTGCCCCGATCAGGTAGTACCGCCCGTCATAGGCCAGCAGGTCGTCTTTGAATACCGGCTCTGCGTCATGAACGGTCAGCCCCGCGGGAAAACAGCAGTTTGCAGTCTTGATGTTGCCGTAGCCATTGTCTATCCCGATGATCTTCATGCCCTGATGGCCTTTCACCGGCTCCATTCCTCCTTCCTTTGCGTATCAGCCCCAACCTCCGCCGGAGCAGGAGATCGTTCACATCCTTGCCGCTGGGCGGTGGCCTGTCCAGTACCTCGTAGCTGTTCCCCAGGCCGGCCATGATACCCGCCGCCGCGTCCCGGCCAACCTCGTCATTGTCCAGGTGGAGGCAGAGCGTGTGGACGCCGGGGTGGTCCTGAAGGTACTGGCTGAGAGCCATGGGGATGACAAACTCCTGTTTCTGCTTGAACACCCCACCCAGGGAGAGATCATGGCGTCCTGTCGCCAGTCCCGGCCCTTCATTTTCAGCAGGGTGGCGTAGCTCAATAGATCAATGGCCGACTCAAAACAGGTGGACGCTGGGTGCGGCAGGAGTCCTCCCGCGATGGCGAAGCGAATACCGCTTATCACTGCCGGTGGCCTCGCCCTTACAGAAGTCGCCTATGATGCCCCGCAGGGCGGCGTAGCGGGGCTGGCCCTGCCGGTCCCGGCCCACGAATACGGCGTTGTGATAGGGCAGACTTTCATACAAGCGCCCGGTCTGGATGCAGTAATCGATCACATCATAGTCAATACCCCGCCCATGAAGATAGCTGACAACATGGCTAGCGCATCGGCTGGCTTGGGGAAGGACCAGCTTCCGGGGTCCCTGCTCCTTTGGCCGGGCTTGGGTGCCGGAGACGGGGGAGAGAAGTTCGGCCCCGTCAGGGCTTCCACCGCCTCGGTAAAGGAAAAAGCCCTGGACCTTGATAAGATAGTCCAGGGCCGTTTTTCCCGCCGATCTTTGCGGGAGAACCAGTTCCATTTTCCGTTGCTGATCTTCAAGCTGTCATGTTCACGGGTACAGTAGGTGCTTCCGCCCACATGGACGAGCTGGTGCGGGTCATCATATCGCTGGAGATAGGTCAGCAGGTCCCATTCCTTGGCCTGGGCGATCTGCTCCGGGGTGACATAGCCCATCCTACCGTCCCTCCCGCTGGCCCTTTTCCTTTTCAGCCCGTATGATGGTATCCGCGCGGGCCTCGATCACATCCCGTACATCGTCCATGTGGTGGGTTTCCGCCTGCTGCCATGCCTTGTAAACATCCGCCAGCGGGGTCCGGGAACGCAATAGGGCCGCAGCCTGGGCGTCCGTCAGTTCCAGCATCTCCAACTCCAGCACAATGTCCTCCCGGATAGTGAACTGACAGGTATTGTCCAGATCACATTGGGTGGCTGCTCCAGAAGCCATGCCTTATACTTCTGCTGCTCGGCTACCATCCGTTCATAAAGTTGGCGCATCATTTCTTTGTTGGTCATGCTGTATCACTCCTTATAAAATAGTGGATAGCCGGGAGATCTCCAGATGAAAACCTCCCGGCTATGTAAAACGGCAAGGCCACATACTGTGGTCTTGCCGAAAAGTCTGACAATCATTTTCCTGCGTTCATCGTTCAAAATTCTCTGTGCTGTTCTCTCGGCAGAATATCTTTTTGCTATATATGCTTTCACAACAGAATAAACCTCGTTAAACGGAGGTTTATCCACACCGCCTGTAAAAAGGAATTTCTCGTAGGGGTGCTTTTAGCTCATCTCTCCTGTGAAGAAATCCATGAAAAGTATCCAAAAGCCCAGCCTGTTGTTTTCCAAGGTCTGCAAAACAACGGCATTGATAAACGGAAATACTTTGGATAAATAATACAGGGTCAACTACATCTTTGATCCTTCGGAATATCTTATCGGTTGAAAGTACATATACTTTATCGGCAAGCATTTGTGCCGGGGAAACTCCACGAAATCGGAACTCTGCAATCTCATATATTTGAGTTGGAGGCGCGGGACGATTTTTTTTTACGTCTATATCCATAGAAAAAGGACCTCACCAGTAGATTTATCCTTTAGTTCAAAATCCGGCTGAACGTCCTCGCCATACATCCGATACAAATGTGCCTACAAACCAATTCCATTTTTATCAAGTGCTTTTTGCAGCGATTCTGTCATTCCCTCTGCGGTCGGCAAAACCTCTGAATACCAATTCGCATCAATATCAACTGTGTGCCGTATCTCATCAGAATACCCGCTTCAAGCAGGCAGGCTTTCAGTACCATTGAACCCTTAAAATCAATCGGTATTCCGCTGTCATATATGGCCTTCATCACTTCACCATCAATTTTTCCCTGCCGTGAGCCGCATGAAGATCACCCTCAATTCGCATAATAGCCAACCGAGGTCGTCCGCCAGCTCCGCAAACCGCTCACGGTATTCTGGAGCCAAATTTCAGGTGCCGTCAAAGCTGAGAACTCATGCGCGTATAATAATACTTGCTTAATGCCTCCGTAATTCCCTGCATATCCAGAATAGTTTCGTTGGCAAGAGCGTCCGCAATCGTTCGGTTAAAGCCGGTATAAAGCAGCCCGTTCCTTTCCTCTACATCAAACTAATGACCTGATCTGGATCTCCGAGCAGCGTCACACCGTTAAAACGGGAGGCGGAATTAGTCGCCGTAGCCCCATATAATAAATTCGTCACTGCGTCCGCCAAAACTGCCCTGACGGATGGGGCTTCATCCCAAAAGCAAAATACAAACGAGCCGCCAATACAGGTACAGACTGCCTTTAGCCACGAAACCGCGCCCACATAATCCCGGCGCTTTGGTAAATCCTCCTTTGCGGGTCATATTCGGCAGCACCGCCGTTTTGCGGTTGACAAGATCAAAGCGAATACGGCTTTCCAACAGATCCATAACGTAGTCCGAGGCTTCCGCACATTTGCCTCCCAATTCTGAATCGTGCGGAAAAGGCATATTATATCTTGCGGCAAATTCGCTTTTGACTGTCGCCCAGACGGGTTCTCATTTCACGGATGTTCATAACGATCACCTCACCTATATAATACACTCAATGGGTGTATTAGTCAAAAGATTTAAAAGCTCCGCTTCTTATGGATTTTTTCACTGGACTGAGCGGCCCGATCCAAACAATCGCCTATATCGGGCTCAAATTACAATGCGGCGCTTTATAACCTGGACAAGCTCATTATAAAACGCACAAAAACGTGGTGGTAAAATCCTCGTACATGAATTGCATTTTGTCGATCTGCTTCCGGGTGTGGTAGTGGCCGCAGTACCATTTTTGTAGTCCAGCCGGTCCTCTATGCTGTCCAGCCAGTCCTCGGTACTCTTTGTCTACGGAGCTTTGGTCAAGGCCGGAGAAAATACTTCGGTCGGCTCATATTTGCGGGGGCAGGTGTGGCTCAAAACAATGTCGATGTTCCAGTGTAAGGCGGCAAGCCGCGCTTCAACCGCGGCTTTGATTGCGTCCGGCTGTTCATCCGGCCACCAATGCCACCCGTGCGCCAGCCGGTAGTGCTTATCCACACTGTACGCGCCCCGATCACGATACACTTGTACCCATCGAAATTGTAAATCTCGCCGTCAACAGCAAAGAGGATGTTCGGAAATGCTTCCTCATAGAGAATTTTCCCCCGCCGCAGTATTCTCCTTCCATATAGGATGGATGCGCTGGGGCTCTGGCCTTATCATGGTTGCCATGAATGCAGAAGAATTTGACGGGAAGGGCGCTGGCATACTCTTTTTGGCACGGGTGTCACGGTCATTCAGGTAATAATGAAACCCGCGTCACCAAGGGATGATCATGGTATCGGATTTTGGTCGTTTCCACTGTGCGGCAAAAGGCGTCCATACGGAGAAAATTCCCATGCGTATCACCTGTGAGGTAGGTCGCCATAGTGTTCCCTCTCCATTCTATCATGAATTGTGATACTGTATGCAGATAGGCGTGAGACGCCCATCCGCGGAAATGATACAACAAATTATGTACGGGGCAAGTCTGCGGCTTGCTCCCGTACCATGTTTTTGAGGGCCAGGCATTTCTCTCCCTTTCAGCGTTCCTGGTCGGGACTGCCGCGGGCGGGGGCGGTGACTTCATCCCCACATCTCCATCCACGATCTCGCTCTCCCGCTTGTCCATGTTCAGCAGGATGTTCAGTTCGTCCAGACGGGCGGACTTTGTTTTTCAGCTCGTCCTCCTGGGGGAAGGGCTTTTCCACCTCCAGCTTGGCGTTTTCAAGCTGTACCTTTGGTATTTTCCAGCTGCTCCCGGCAGGTGTTGATCCTCTCCTCCATGCTCCCCAGCAGATTGTCCAGCCGGAGGATGTTGCCGAAAATATCGGTGCCGAGGGGCGTGGTGTAGTACAGCGCCCCTTTCAGCGTGACCTTTGAACTCCCGGTCAGGCTCTGCAAAGGACAGGTCCATGTCAAAGCCCCGGTACTGGCCCAGGGGGGACAGGATCGGGGCTGGTCATGGCATGGCAGGCGGCGAGGAGGGCGCTGCCCGCCGCTTTCTTGTCGGTATAGACGGTGCCCTCCACCTCTATGGGGAGAAGCCGTCCTCGTTGGGATGGGTGTTCTTCTTCAGCCGGTCCATATCGGAAAGATAGCCCCTCGATATACTGCTCAACTCTGGCGATCTCCTGGGGCAGTGTCTTGATGATCTGGTCCTCCAGGGCGTACCGCTGGCTGAGGTGGTTGGCCTTCAGGAGCCGAAGCCGCTGCACGTCAATGTCCAAGTCCATCTTCTCCTTGATATGGGGATTGCCGGCGCACAGCGCCTTGATTTCCGCGTAGCTCAGGGCGGTTTCGTCGATGTCCTCGGCGGATCGGACCGGGCTCTTGCTGGTCATGATTTGGCCAATGAACTTTCTGTTTGTTCTCCACCATCTGATATAGATAGCTGTCAAAGGTGTTCTCGGTCACATAGGTGTAAATGTCCACTTCGGGATTCTTCGTTGCCCTGCCGGATGATGCGCCCCTCCCGCTGCTGAAGGTCGGAGGGCCGCCAGGGACAGTCCAGGTGGTGCAGCGCCACGAGTTTCTTCTGAACATTGGTGCCCGCGCCCATCTTCTGTGTGGAGCCGATCAGCACCCGGACCTGACCGGATCGCACCTTACCGAACAGTTCCTTTTTTCTGCGCCTCCGTATTTGCGGTGTGGATATAGGCGATTTCTTCGGCTGGTATGCCCCCTGGCAATCAGCTTATCCCGCAGGTCATCGTAGATGTTGAAATCGCCGTTCCCCTTGGGGGTTGACAGGTCGCAAAAGGGGTCCATCTGCGTGGGACCGCCGGGCCGAGGTGCGCTGCCAGATGGCGAAGATTATTGTCGGCGCAGGCGTTGACCTTTGCCGGTATCGCTGTCCGGGGAGCAGGGGTTGAGGAGCCGCTGGTCCAGGGCCAGCTTGCGCCCGTCGTTGGTAATGAGCAGCATATTGTCCTCGGTGCTGTCCACCATTCGGTTGCGGACCTTCTCCGCCCGCTGCCCCCAGCGCCTCCACCATCTCCTTCTGCTGTTCCGATGGGTTTCAGCACGATGTTGTGGTAGTTGGCCTTGGGGACGGGGAGGTTGAGCATATCCGCCGTCTGAATGTCCGCCACTTCCTTGAACATGGACATCAGCTCCGGTAAGTTGTAAAACCGGGAGAACCGGGTCCTGGCCCGGTAGCCGGTGCCCTCCGGGGCCAGCTCGATAGCAGTCACGGTCTCGCCAAATGTAGACGCCCAGGCGTCAAAATTGAGCAGGCCGTGTTCTTCCAGGGCTTGGTACTGCAAATACTTTTCTGCATGGTGTACATCTCTACCATTGTGTTGGAGATGGGCGTGCCCGTGGCAAACACCACGCCGCGCCCGCCGGTCAGCTCGTCCAGGTAGCGGCACTTCATGTAGAGGTCGCTGGACTTCTGCGCCTCGGTCTGACTGATGCCGCCCACATTCCGCATTTTGTAAAAGGCGGCGAGGTTCTTATAGTAGTGGGCCTCGTCGATGAAGATGCGGTCGACGCCCAATTCTTCAAAGGTCACCACATCATCCTTGCGGCTCTGGTCGTTCAGCTTCTCCAACTTCGCGTCAATGGACTTTTTGGTGCGTTCCATCTGCTTGATGGAGAACCGCTCCCCGTGATTGGCCTTCAGCTCCCTGATGCCGTTCAGGACCTCACTCCGCTGCTGTTCCAGAAGATACCGCTGGCGCTCTACACTCATGGGGATCTTCTCGAACTGGCTATGACCGATGATGATGGCGTCATAGTCGCCGGTGGCGATCCTGCCGCAGAACCGCTTGCGGTTCTTGGTTTCAAAATCCTTTTTGGTCGCCACCAGGATGTTGGCGGAGAGGGATAAGGGGTTATGAAAATACAGCAATACGTAACTTCA
>VOFJ01002511.1_pt1 | contig 21649 bp, 46 predicted proteins | sample 5384081 | NCBI WGS metagenome assembly VOFJ01 (sample SAMN12384729, study PRJNA508395) | human gut metagenome | isolation source: healthy gut I | host: Homo sapiens | reverse complement strand
AAAAAAAGCTCCTCAAATGATAGCGCAAGAAATAAAAAGACAATATAGAATTTGAAGATGGATTTATGCAAAGTATAGAAGTTGTAAATGGATATTTAAATTTTTATATAATGCCACAAGAGTATATCTCAAATGTATTAACTGAAATTGCAAACAAAAAAGAAAACTATGGAGAGAGCACAGTTGGAAAAGGAAAGAATATAGTAATAGACTATTCAGCGCCAAACATTGCCAAACCATTTCATATTGGACATTTACGTTCAACAGTAATAGGAAATGCTATATATAAAACCTACAAACATTTGGGATACAATTGTACAGGAGTTAACCACTTAGGTGATTATGGAACACAATTTGGCAAATTGATAGAAGGATATAAAAGATGGGGAAACGAATACAATGTTGAAGAAAATCCTATTGATGAGCTTACAAAAATTTATGTTAGAATAAATAACCTTTGCAAAGAAGATGAAGCAGTATTAGAAGAGTGTAGAAATAATTTTAAAAAACTAGAAGATGGTGACGAGTACTGTGTAGAAATATGGACTAAATTTAGAGAACTAAGTTTAAAGGAATTCCAAAAAAGTGTATAAATTGCTAGATGTAGAATTTGACTCTTGGAACGGAGAGGCTTTTTATTCAGACAAAATGGGAGAAGTAGTAGATATTCTAAAACAAAAAAAAATCTATTACAACCTTCTGAAGGAGCAATGGTAGTAAACTTAGATGAGTATGATATGCCACCATGTATTATAGAAAAAACAAATGGATCTACTACATATGCTACACGTGATTTAGCAGCAATTTTATATAGAGCAAGAACATATGATTTTGATAAAGATTTGTATTTAACTTCATATGAGCAAGTATTACATTTTAAGCAAGTATTTGAAGTTGCTAAACACTTGAATTTAGACGAGAAATATACAAATGGACTAGTACATGTTCCATTTGGAATGGTACAATTGAAAACAGGTAAAATGTCGACTAGAGAAGGAAAAGTAATAAAATTAGAGGATTTTCTAAATGAAGCAATAAGCAGAGTAACACAAATTATGGATGAAAAAAAATCCAAATTTAGAAAATAAAGAAGAACTTGCTAAGAAAAATAGGTGTTGGAGCGGTTATATTCAATGACTTATACAATAGCAGAATTAAAGATGAAATATTTGACTGGGATGCTATGCTTAACTTTAATGGAGAAACAGGACCATATATGCAATATATATATGTTAGAACTAAAAGCTTACTAGAAAAAAGCAGGATATGTACCTGAAATAAATGAAGTTGATTTTTCAAAGTTGACAGATATCTCTTCTTTAAAGAGTAATAAAATTAATATACTCTTTTGAAGACATATTAAAACAATCTGCTGAGAAATATGAACCATATATCATAGCAAGATATTTGATAAAATTAGCACAAGCATTTAGTAGTTTCTACAATGAAAATAAAATAATTGGAGAAGAAAAAAAAAAATGTTCAAGATGCAAGACTATATCTAACATATGCTACAGGTTTAGTACTAAAAACTGGAGCTAAAATCTTAGGTATCAAAATGCCTGAAAAGATGTAAAATAATATATTGCAAAAATTTTAGATATTATGATATAATTCACAATAAAGATATTTAGTATATAAATAAAAATATTAGAAAGGACATATATAAAATGAGAAAATATTTTGGGACAGATGGCATTAGAAGAATAGCAAATACTGAACTTTCACCAGGTTTAGTTTATCGTGTAGCAAAAAGCTGGAGCCTATGTTTTAGCAAAACATTCAGACCATGCACCTACAATTCTAATAGGAAGAGATACTAGAATCTCAGGAACACTAATAGAAAGTGCTATGACGGCTGGATTTCTAAGTTACGGAGCAAATGTAAAAGTTTAGGGAGTAATTCCAACACCAGGAGTTGCATACTTAACTAAAAAACTAAAAGCTGATGCAAGTGTTGTTAGTTCAGCATCACATAATACATATGAGTTTAATGGTGTAAAATACTTTAGCAATAAGGGAATGAAAATTCCAGATGAAATAGAAGAAGAAATTGAAGAAATAATGGATTCTGATAAATTAGACGAATTTACAGCTGTTAATGATAAAATAGGTATAGCAGAAGTGAGATCAGATCTTTTAGATGAATATGTATATTTCTTTAGAAAGAACTTTGAAGAAGAGTTTGAAAGTTATGATACAAGTGATTTTGTGGTAGCAATAGATACAGCAAATGGTGCTACATCAGTTGCAGCAGAAAAAGTATTTACAGCACTAGGAATAAAACATTACATTATGAACAATACTCCAAATGGGGTAAACATTAATGAAAATTGTGGTTCAACACATTTAGATATGATAAAAAAATATGTAGTTGAAAACAATTGTAATTTAGGAATTGCTTACGATGGAGATGGAGATAGATGTTTAGCAATTGACGAGAAAGGAAATGAAATTGATGGAGATAGATTGCTAGCAGTTATTTCAAATTATATGAAGAAAAAAGGAACACTAAAAAATGACACTGTAGTTGCAACAGTAATGAGCAATTTGGGTTTAAAAAAAAATATGCAGAGAATAATAATTTGAATTTAGTACAAACTAAAGTTGGAGACAGATATGTTCTAGAAGAAATGCTTAAAAAATGGATATAATATAGGAGGAGAACAATCAGGACATATTATTTTCTTAGATTATAACCCAACAGGTGATGGAATATTAACATCTTTAATGTTAATTAAAGTTATGCTTGAAGAGCAAAAAGAAAGCTTCTGAATTATGTGAAATTATAAAGATGTATCCACAAGTGCTTGTAAATGCAAAAGTTTCAAGTGATAAAAAATCAATATAAAAGAAGATAAGGAAATTCAAGAAGAAATAGAAAAAACTTGAAAAAGAATTTGCAGGAAATGGAAGGGTACTGATTAGACCATCAGGAACAGAGCCTTTAATTCGTGTAATGATAGAAGGCGAAAATCAAGAGTACATTAAAGAAAAAAAGCAGAAAGATTAGCAAAGTTAATTGAGAAAAAATTAAATTAAAATAAAAAATACAAAGGAGGAATTTAAAATGCCAATTATCAATTTTTCAAATCCATTTTCAATTTTTATAGGAGTAGTATTATTTGTACTAGTGTTATATCTTGCAAAAAGAAAACAAAAAAGGCATGGATTACAGGAGCGATGTTGTTTGCTTTTTATTGGATTATTAGTTTTCCATACAATAGAATTTGCATTATTAGGCTCAGATAGTCAAGAAGTATATAAAGCAATAACTATATCAGCAGGAGTTGACTTGTTATTTGTCTTCTTATCATTTATATCATATTTATGGGTAGATGATATGGAAGCAAAAGAAAGGAAAAAGAAAAAGTATTGATAATAGTTTAGACTGGTTCTGGAACAAAGTCTAAGCATAATAAGATACGAAGGATATGATGATATAACTGTTGCTATTATCTATGCAACAGTTTCGATTTTATATTAAGAGGGGGAATTTTTATGCCAAAATTTTATTTAACAACACCTATTTATTACCCAAGTGGAAAATTTCATATAGGAACTGCTTATACTACAGCACTAGCAAGCACTATAAAAAGATATAAAAAAGCTAGAGGGTTTGATGTATACATGCTTACAGGTATGGACGAGCATGGACAAAAAGTTCAAAAAAGTAGCTGAAGGAAGAGGAAAAACTCCACAAGAGCATGTAGATGAAATGGCTGATGAAGCTAAAAAAATTATGGAGCTTGATGGAAATAGAGTATGATGATTTTATTCGTACTACAGAAGAAAGACATACAAAAAAAGTAGTAGAAGAGATATTTGATAGATTAATGGAACAAGGAGATATATATAAATCAGAATATGAGGGTTGGTATTGTATGCCATGTGAAACTTACTTTACAGAAACTCAATTAGTAGATGGAAAATGTCCTGACTGTGGTAGAGAAGTAAAGAAAATGAAAGAAGAGTCATACTTCTTCAATATGAAAAAATATGCAGACAGACTTATAAAATTCTATAATGATAACCCAGACTTTATTTTACCAGAGTCTAGAAAAAACGAGTTGTTTAATAACTTTTAAAACCAGGATTAGAAGATTTGTGTGTAAGTCGTACAAGTTTTGATTGGGGGAGTAAAAAAAAAGATCCAAAACATGTTGTATATGTTTGGCTAGATGCTTTAACAAACTATATTACAGCACTTGGATATCTATCAGATGATGACAGCTTGATGAAAAAAAAATACTGGCCAGCAGATTCTACATATTGTTGGTAAAGATATTATTCGTTTTCACGGACTATATTGGCCAATTTTCCTAATGGCATTAGATTTACCATTGCCAAAGCAAATTTATGCACATGGATTTATTATGATGAAAGATGGTAAAATGTCTAAATCTAAAGGAAATGTTATATATCCAGAACCACTTATTGAACGTTATGGATTAGATGCATATAAATACTTTATATTAAGAGAAATGTCATTTGGACAAGATGGAACATTTACACCAGAGGGATTTGTAGAAAGATTTAACTTTGATTTATGTAACGACTTAGGAAACCTTTTAAATAGAACTATAGGTATGATAAATAAATACTTTGGAGGAGAAATATCTTCATATCCAGCAGAAGTATCAGAGTTAGATAAAGAATTAGAAGAATTTTCAAACAATTCAATTAAACAGGTTGAAGAGCAATTTGACACATATCATATTAGCAATGCTATTACTGAAACATGGAATTTAGTTTCTAGAACAAATAAATACATTGATGAAACTGCACCATGGGTATTGTTTAAAGAAGAAAAAGACAGAAGAGCTAAAATCTGTAATGTATCATTTGGTAGAAAATATACGTAGAATAGCTATACTAATCAATCCATATATGAAACATACTTCAGAAAAAATGTTAAAATCAACTTAATATTCCAGAAGAATTAAGAACATGGGATAGTTTAGCAGATTATGATAAACTTGTTAATATTAAAGTTACAGATAAACCAGAAGTATTATTTGCAAGATTAGAAACAGAACCAGAAATTGAAGTTATTAAGGAAATGATGAAATGAAAGAAATTGTTGTTATAAACGGAAGTGGTGGAGTTGGAAAAAGATACTTTTGTACAATTTTGTGGAGAGTATACTTCTATAATGAACATATCTTCTGTAGATAAGGTAAAAGAAGCAGCAAAAGTTCTTGCTGGATGGAATGGAGAAAAAAAGATGAAAAGTCTAGAAAATTTTTATCAGATTTAAAAAGAACTTGGTATTGAATATAATGATGCTCCATTTAAATACATTTCTAATATGGCAGAAGAATTTAAAAACTCTGATAAACAAATAATGTTCGTGCATATTAGAGAATGTGAAGAAATTGAAAAAATGTAAGCAGTGCTTAAATGCTAAAACTTTGCTTATTACAAATAAGAATGTTGCTGCAATAAACACAAATGTCTCTCTGATAGAGATGTAAATAAATATGAATATGATTATCATATAAACAATGATGGAACATTAGAAGAATTAAAACAAAAAGCAAAAAAGAATTTGTTGAAGAACTAAATTAGAACATAAAAACTCCTTTTTTTCATACTATATAAAAAAAAAGGAGTTTTATAAATAGTATGGAAAATAAGGTAAAAATAAAATATTGCTGAAAAAGCAATTATATTACAAAGGAGAGGTAATATTAAAGTATACTATAAAATATCCAGAGATAACGCAAAGCCAATATGATATTGGAAAGCAAAGATTTAATCATATAAATAGACAAGAAGTATTAAAATTAAAAAAGAGTTTGCAGAAGGAGAATTATATAACCAAGCAAAAGAAACATATGACTATAACAAACAACAAGGGGTATCCAATTATGGTATATGAACTATATAGAGAAACAACACTAACATACAATAATGATAAACTAATAAGCTTATATTTTGATGATTATACATTCACAGGTGGAGCACATGGATCAACTGTGAGAAACTCACAAACTTGGGATTTGGAACATGCTTATCAAATACCATTACAAGCATTTTTTAGAAAAAAATCCAAACTATCAGATAGATATAGTAAAAGAAATAAATTCACAAATAGCAAAAACAAATTGAAGCTGGAACAGGTGTATATTTTCCGGAGTATTGCCAATTGGTATTAGAAACCATAAACTTTGATAGCTATTACTTGACACCAAAAGGAATAGTAATATATTTTCAACAATATGACATAGCACCATATTCAAGTGGATTACCAGAATTTGTGATAAAAATTTAAAATAAATTAAAAAAGTTATTAATTAAGTATAGAGCGGGTGGCATGAGCCACCCATTTATTTTGAACAGACTACTCCTACTGAAGCAAAGAGAACTCTGTCTAATAGTACGAAATTTTATTGAAAAAATAGTAATAAATATTGACTAATCAAATAAGAATGTATATAATAGTTTTGAAAACTAGATAACATAGTTTGAAGAATATCAAACTATGTTATATGAAGGGAATAGTGAATATGGGAAAGATAAAAGAATTAAAATACTATGATGTTCAAAAAGTAGGAACTATCAAAGAACTACTTGAAATAGCTGTAGAACAAGCAGGTGACAAAATTGCTTTCAAATATAAAGATGAAAAAGGGAAAAGTAATAGATGGTTACATATAAAGAGTTTCAAAAAAGATACATTTGAATTAGGAACAGCATTGAATTCTATAAACATGGCAGACAAACATATTGCAGTAATAGGCGAAAATAGTTACAAATGGGTTACTGTGTATTTAACAGTATTAAAGAGCAAAGGAGTAATAGTTCCAATTGACAAAGAACTACCAGTATGCGATATTATCAATGTTTTAAATGACAGTGATAGTGAAGTTTTATTCTATGCAAAAAAATATGAAAAAAAATATTGACGAGATAGCTGAAAAAAGCACCAAATGTAAAATATTTTATAGGATTTAGCACAGAAAAAACAGAAGGAAATAGATTATCATATAATGAGTTCAAAGCAGAAGGTAAAAAAGCTTTACGAAGGTGGAGACAAAACTTATGCTGAAATGATAACAGATCATAATAACCTAAAAATGCTTGTTTATACTTCAGGGACAACAGGAATGGCAAAAGGTGTAATGCTATCAGAGCATAATCTAATAAGCATAGTATATTATGGACTAAAGAGTTTCAACAGTATATGATAGATGTTTATCAGTTTTACCATATCACCATACATATGAAGCAGTTGCAGGGATTTTGGTATCACTACATCATCATTCAACAATATGTGTAAATGATAGCTTAAAAAGTACTTAAAAAATTTTTGCAATTATATAAACCAGACTATATATATTTAGTACCGGCCTTTGTAGAACTATTTTATAAAAAAATATGGTCAAATGCTAAGGAAAGTCACAAAGACAAAATATTAAAAAAATGATGATAGTAAGCAATGGTCTTAGAAAAATAGGAATAGATTTAAGAAAGAAATTCTTTAAATCAATTCATGATGCATTTGGAGGAAATTTAAGAAAAATAGTAACAGGTGGAGCAGCAATAAGACCTGAACTGGGAAAGTTCTTTAACACAATAGGAATAGATTTAATTAATGGATATGGAATAACAGAATGTTCACCTTTAGTTAGCGTTAATATGGACTATTGTAATGATTGTTCAACAGTAGGTTTTCCACTAGAGTGTGTAGAAATAAAACTTGAAGATGTAACACCAGAAGGCTACGGAGAAATTTGTGTAAAAGGCGATATAGTTATGCTTGGATATTACAAAATCCAGAGAAAACTGCAGAAGTACTACAAGATGGTTGGTTTAGAACAGGTGACTACGGAAGAATAAATGATAAGGGCCAATTAATGATTACAGGAAGAAAGAAAAAAAAACTTAATTGTTCTAGATAATGGAAAAAAAAAAAAATGTATTCCCAGAAGAAATTGAGAACTATATTATGAGAATACCTTATGTTCAAGAAGTAGTAGTATCGGGAGTTAAAGACGAATGTGGTAGCGAAGTAAGATTATGTGCAGAAGTATTTTTAAACGAAGATAAATTAAAAGAATTAGATATAAAAGATGCAGAACAAACTTTAAAGAAAGATATTGCAAAAGAGTGTTCAATATTACCAATGTACAAGAGAATAGGAAAAGTAGTAACTCATTAGAGATAAAGAATTTGCAAAAACCACTACTAATAAAATTAAGAGATAAATTAAAAAGAATAATTGCCTTGGAGCAATTATTCTTGTATAAAAAGGGGAAAATAAAGAGTGGAACAAGAAATTTATAAAGAAAAAGGAAATAGCTAACTTTCATATTCCAAGATGGGAAGAATTGCCTAATTTAGATTTATATGTGGATCAGGTAATATGCTTTTTAGATGATGCTTTATCAAATTATGCAAGTAAAGAAAAAAGAAGGACATGTTATAACTAAAAGTATGATTAACAACTATGTTAAACATACGGTGATAAAACCTGCAATAAATAAAAAATATAACAAAGAACATATTGCAACCCTATTTGTTATATGTATTTTAAAAACCTTTATACAGTATAAATGATATTGCAACCATGATAAAATCAGCAACAAAAACTATTCCAATGCAAATAATATATAACAATTTTTGCAATGAGTTAGAAGATGCGATTAGTGCTATATTTGCAGGTAAGGAATATATCCCAGAAGAGCAAACTACTTTTGATAAATATGTCTTAAAAAAAGAGTAGTATATTCTTTTGCTAATAAGTTGTATACTGATAAAATATATTTAAATAAATTTTAAAATAAAGACAAGAGTAAGCAACAAATTATTCTTGTCTTTTAAAATATATTTTTATTTGCTAAAAAATATTGCTAATTAAAATATTTAAATATATAATTAGTTAAACAAAGGAGTGGGTAGTTTGAAAAAATACAAAAGTGGCTTTAATTGTAATAGCAATAATTACTATTTTATATTTAGTGCCTTGGGCACTGGAAGATAGAGGGTTAATAAATCTTGAAATAAGTAAGACCAGCTATACATCTGAGTTTAATATAATAGCAAGCCAAGAGAATGAAGATTTAGAAGAAGTAATACAAAATTATGCAAGAACCAAGAATTACAATGTAAATATTGAATATGCCGGAACAATAGACATAATGGATAAATTAAACAGTGGTGAAAAATATGATGCTGTGTGGATTTCAAATTCTATATGGCTTTATATGTTAGATAGTGATGTCAAGGTTTCAAATTCAAAATATACGAGCGTAAATCCGATAGTATTTGGTATAAAAAATCAAAAGCTAAAGAGTTAGGTTTTACTAATAAGACTGTAAAAAACTAAAGATATAGTAAATGCAATTTCTAATGGAAAATTAAAATTTAGTATGTCAAATCCAACAAGCACTAATAGTGGTGCATCAGCATATTTAGGATTTCTATATACACTAGCTGGAAACCCAGAAGTGTTGAAAAAAAGAAAATTTACAAAATGAAAAATTAGTTAAAAGTCTAACTACATTATTTACTGGATTGGAAAGATCATCTGGAAGTGAAGATTTCTTAGAAGAGTTATTCCTTAATGGAAACTATGAGGCAGTAGTTACTTATGAATCTTCAATTATAAATATAAACAAACAACTACAACAACAAGGAAAAAGAAACTTTATATGCAATATACCCTGTAGATGGAGTTTCAATATCAGACTCACCATTTGCTTATATTGATAATAAAAAATGAAAGAGCAAAAGAAATATTTTTAGACTTACAGTCTTATATATTAAGTAATGAAGGACAAAAAATTATTACAAGAAAAAAAGGAAGAAGAACATGGTATGGTGGTGTTAATTCTAATGTAGATAAAAAGTATATTTAACCCAGACTGGGGAATTGATACTACTAAATACATTTCACCTGTTAAGTATCCAAGTACAGAGGTAATAAAACTAGCTCTTAACTTATATCAAACTGAGTTAAGAAAAAACCAGTACATGTTGTATTTTGCTTGGACTATTCTGGAAGTATGAATGGAAGTGGTTATAGAGAGCTGATGAATGCAATGAACTATATTTTATCAGATGAAGCAGCAAATGACTTTTTGCAATTTTCAAAAAAAGATAAAATAGACATAATACCATTTAGTGGAACAGTAATGCAATCTTACAGTACAGATAATGGTGAGGAAACAGAACAATTATTGGAAAATATAAAGAGAATTTCACCTAGTGGTACCACAGCTCTTTTTATCCGGCAGTAATAGAAGCTTTAATGAAACTAAGCGAAGAGGACTTAGAAAAAATATAATGTTTCAATAATTGCAATGACTGATGGACAAGCAAATGTAGGAACATTTTCAGAACTTAATTCAATGTATAGTAGAAATGGAAAATCAATACCAATATATTCTATAATGTTTGGAAGTGCTGTGAAAAGACAATTACAAGATATGGCAACATTAAGTAATGGAAAAGTTTTTGACGGAAAACAAGATTTGAAGAGAGCATTTAAAGAAGTAAGAGGATATAATTAAAAGAAGAGGTATAAAACGTGAAGAATTCAACAATTGTATCTGCAATAGTGCGGTGGAGCATTTTTTGCAGTTCCATATTTAGGACTATCAATAGGTTTGCTACCATCACTAGTAATAGGAGCTAGTGCTTTTTGGAGCAGGGAGGAGAACTTATATTAAGTAAAAACCGAGAAAACAAAACAAGAAAAAATTAAATATATATGAAGCTTTAAATGAAGCTAAAAATACAAATACCAAAAATACAAAAAAAATGGTTTCTCAAGTAGAAAATTCTGAGTTAGCTAAAAATATATCAGAAATACATGTTACGGTATCAAAAAATAATTGAGACAGTAGAAAAGAAACCAGATAGTTACAAAAAGATGAATAATTTTTTTGGCTATTATTTACCTGTAACAATAAACATATTAACTAAATATGACGAAATTGAAAATCAAAAAAGTTGAATACTGAAGACAGCAAAAAAAGTTTATGGAATCAACACAAAAAAATGGTTAAGAAAATAAATGAAGCTTTTAAAAAAGCAACTATCAAATTTATACCAATCTGATATGATTGATACTGATGCAGAAATGAAGGTATTTGATACAATGTTAAAATCAGACGGTTATGATGTAGATGATAATGATTTTAAAATTTAATAAAGGAGGAGAAAATAGTGAGTAAAAAACAAATTATAGGGCTCGTAATATTTTTAGTTCTAATATTAATAATAGTTGGAATTAAATTTATAGGAGATAAAAAAAGGACTCAGTATCAGGCAAAAGATCTAACAACAGTATATGTAGCAACAGGTGGAGGAAAAGAAGGATTTATTGCAAATGAAAAAGTAGTAAATATCATGGAAAACAAGTATAGATTAAATGTTGTTTATGATTCATGGAGTAATGGAAAATTAATCAAAAATCCATTAGTAAGAGAAGATGGAACCACTAAATATGATGCAATGTTCTGTTCTGATCAAAGATTTTATGATTATTATAAATTATCTCCAAACAAATCAGAAGGAGAAGCAGACAGATACAGAGTTTTAAATGGTGGGCTAACTTTAAATACTCCAATAGTAATATACAGTTGGGGAGAAGTTGTTGATGCTTTAGAAAAAAGAAAAAAATAGTAACTCAAAAAGATGGAGTATACTATATAACAGATATGCCAAAGCTTTTAAACTATATATTAACAGGCAAAAAAATGGTCTGACATAGGATTAAAAGCAATTATATGGAAATATAAATGTTGCTTCAACAGACCCTGTTACATCATCACCAGGGGCAACATATTATGGACTATTATTATCAATAATGTGTGAGAGCTCAATAAATAGCAAAAAATTTACAAACTAATTTACCAAAATTAAAAAAAGAATTCTATGAGAAGTCTGGATACATGAATAATACACCAGCAGATTTGTTTGAAAAAAATATTTAAAAACAGGTATGGGTGGAGAACCTATGATAGTTGACTATGAAAAAAGTATAATTGAATTTGCAAACTCAAATCCAGAAGGTTTTGAACAAGTAAAAAGGACATACGTATATTATACCCAACTCAACAATATGGAATTCACATTGTATAGCAACTTTTGATGAAAACGGAAATCAGTTCTACCAAGCGTTTGAAGATAAAGAAATTCAACAAGTTGCATGGTCTGAATATGGATTTAGAACTGGTATTACAGGTGGAAATTATGATGTTTCTGGATTAGAAATAGGAATTCCACAAAATATAACAAGTACAGTAACAAGCTTAAAGATGGATGTTTATAATCAGTTGATTGAATATTTAAAAAAATAAAATAAAAAAAGGAGATTAAAAAATGGAAGAATTAGAATTAAAGGTTAATAAAGAATTAGATAAAGCTGAGGTAGAGAGCTTAGCTCAAGAATCAAAAGAAAGTAACAGATGAAAAAAATTGAAAAGTCATTAAATTATGATTTACTATCACAAGAAGAAAAAAAGATGCAATAGAAGAATTTAATAAAAAAAAATAAATGTTGAGGATGCTACACAAATATTACAATATGGGGCAAAAGCTCAAACTAAAATATCACAATTTTCTGATAGTGTATTAGAAGATGTAAAAACAAGAAGCACAGGAGAAGTAGGTGACTTACTAGCAGACCTTGTTGGTGAAATAAAAAATCATTTGACTCTGATATAGCTAATACAAACAAAACTGGATTAGGAAAATTATTTACTAGTGTAAAAAAAACAATTAGAGAAACTAATAGCTGGATATGAAAAAATTGAAGTAAATATAGACAAAATTGAAGCAAGTCTAGAAAAACACAGATTGCAAATGTTAAAAGACATTACAATATTTGATACAATGTATGAAAAAAACTTAGAGTATTTTAAAGAACTATCTTTATACATTATTGCGGGTGAAAAGAAAAATTGAAGAATTAAGAAATGTAACATTACCTGAATTACAAAAAGAAGGCACAAGAATCTGGAGAACAACTTGATGCGCAAAAAGTAAATGATATGGAAAATATGATAAATAGATTTGAAAAGAAAATATATGATTTAAAAACAACAAGAATTATATCTATTCAAATGGCACCACAAATTCGTTTACTACAAAACAATGAAGCAGAACTTGTAGAAAAAATTCAAGGATCTTTAACAAATACAATTCCATTATGGAAAAACCAAATGGTATTAGCATTAGGAATAAACAATGCTAAACAAGCAATTGGAGCACAAAAAGCTGTTACAGATTTAACAAATAGTATGCTACAAAAAGAATAGCGAAATATTAAAACAAGGTTCAATAGAAATTGCAGAGGAATCAGAAAGAGCAATTGTTGATGTTGCTACATTACAAAAAAACTAATAAAGATATAATTGATACATTAGATCAAATTATACAAATTCACGAAAATGGTAGAGCAAAACGTCAAGAAGCTGAGGTAGAGCTTGCAAATATTGAAAAAAGAATTAAAAGAGAAAATGATAGAATTAAAAAGTTAAATAATTTGTCAATTGAGAGGAATATATGGATACTAAACAATTTTTTAAAGATGTATATGAAGATTTCTTTGGAGTGGAAAAAAATTAAAGCTGAGAATGAAAAATTAGCAAAAAAGAATTAGGATTAAACCAAGATTATCCTACAATTGAATTAAATAAGCAAGACGAAACAAAAAAGAAGAACTAACAGAAGAAAAAATAAAAAAGAAACAAAAGATGAATTTATGTTAAAGGCTTTTGAAAAGTTAGAAAAAATTATACATTACAGAACAATCAAAAAAATACTCTTAAAAAAATTATTGAATATATGAGAAAATATAGTGAAGGAATAGAAAAAAAATACATTCCATTTAATATGTGCATTTATTCAAACAATAAAGAAACTATATATGGAATTATTGATATAATAAGTGACGCAGTTACACTTTTCTCATATATAAAAAAGAGGAGCTACTATTGAAACATCTTTCTATAACTTAGAAAAAGCCAGAACAAATTAACGAGATTTATAGCAAAGAAAATAATGTAATTGTATTAAGAGATTTTGAAGGACTTTCAGCAAAAAAGAAAAAGAATTTAAAGATAGATTTTTTGCATAATATGAAAGAAAAGCTGGAAGAAAATCCAAAAAGACTTTTTAACTATATTGATTTCAAAAAATACCTGAAACAATTGAACAGGCAATGCAATCAGATATGATTGAAAAATATTTTGAATTTAAAATTGAATCAACTAATATGGATGTACAAGATGTTTATCAAGAAGTATTAAGTAAATTAAAAAGAAAGTAGTCAAATAACAGATGAAGCATCAATTAAATTGTTAGACTATATTGCTGCAACATATCCAAAAACAGATTTATCATTTCCAGAGTATAGAGATAAATTGTGCAATAAGATATTATTTAGTAAAGAAAAGAAATAACAGAAAATGATTTACCAAAATACGAACAAGAAAAATCTATGGACGAAATATTTGCAGATTTAAATAATCTTGTGGGACTAGAAAATATAAAACAAGTATTAAAAGATTTAGTAGATTTAATAGAACTAAAAAATAAAACTAAAGATGACTTAAAAATTAAAGACATAAATTTTACACATGGTATTTTTAGGAAATCCAGGAACAGGTAAAACAACTGTTGCAAGAATTATTGCAGAAATGTTATATAATTTAAAATATATAAAACAAAATAAATTAATTGAAGTATCAAGCAAAGATTTGGTCGCAGAATATGTTGGACAAACTGCACCAAAAACAATGTCTGTTATTGAAAGAGCTTTGGGCGGAGTGCTATTTGTAGATGAAGCATATTCACTTGCATCTGAAGAAGGAAGTGGAAATTCATTTAATAAAGAAGCTATTGCAACACTTATACAGGCAATGGAGAATTATAGAGATAATTTAGTTGTAATTTTTGCTGGATACACAAAAAAGAAATGCAAGCATTTTTTTAAATGCCAACTCAGGTATAGTTTCTAGAATTGGTTATACATTAGATTTTAAAGACTATACATCTGAAGAATTATTAAAAATCTTTTGAAGGAATGGTTAAAAAAGCAGGATTTAGTATTACTAAAGAAGCATGTGATGAAGTAGTAAAGGTAATAGAAAAATATAGAAATACTAAAAACTTTGGAAATGCAAGATTTGCAAGAAAACTTATATGAAAAAACAATAATAAAACATGCATCAAATACTAGAGGAAAGAAAGCTAAGAAAGATCTAAAAACAATTGTAAAAGAAGATATAAGTACAGATAATTTATAAATGAAAAGGAGCCAAGATTTAATAATTTTGGTTCTTTTTTTATTGTATTAAAATTATTTGAAATTTCTATTAAAAACCATTGACAATTGAATATACATTCAACTATAATATATTCAAAGTTGAGTAAACATTCAACTATACTTGCATATAATAAAACTAAGGAGGAAATAGTATGTCTAGAAACGAATTCATTTGTGATTGTAATGCAATACATCAAGAAGTAGTAGAAAGTACTAAAAAAGCAAATGTTAAATGATGAGGATTTGTTTAACAATTTAGCAGAGTTTTTCAAAATATTAGGAGATACTACTAGAGTTAAAAATATTATCAGCTTTAGATAAAAATGAAATGTGTGTATGTGACATTGCAAAATGTTTTAAGTATGAGTAAATCTTCAATTTCACATCAATTAGGAACATTAAGAAGAAGTGGAATTGTAAAATGTAAAAAGAGTAGGTAAAGAAGTATTTTATATGCTTGATGATGAACATGTAAAGAAAAAGTATTTGAGATTGGTGTAGAGCATATTGAACATAGAATATAGTGTTTTATAAAAAGGAGAGTATATTATGAAAAAAAGAAATTATAAAGATTTTAACATCATTAGTATTACTTTTAATAGCATTACTAGTGCCAATTGATAATCAAATAATAAAAATTACCATATATGTAATTGCGTATTTAGTAGTTGGATTTGAAGTTTTAAAAAGAAGCAATAGAAAACATTTTTAAAGGAAAAGTATTTGATGAAAACTTTTTAATGACAATAGCTACAATAGGTGCTTTTGCTATTGGAGAATACCCAGAAGCTGTTACTGTAATGTTACTTTATCAAGTGGGAGAAACATTTCAAGATTATGCAGTTGATAACTCTAAAAAAATCAATAGAGAATTTAATGAATATTAGACCAGATTTTGCAAATGTTTTAAGAGAAAATGCTGAGTTAAAGGTTAACCCTGAAGAAGTAAAAGTTGGAGAAATAATTATTGTAAAACCTGGGGAGAAAAAATACCTCTTGATGGTAAGGTTATAGAAGGAGAGTCAATGCTAGATACAACAGCATTAACAGGAGAATCAGTTCCTAGAAAAGCAAACACAGGAGATAATGTTTTTTAGTGGATGTATAAACCAAACTGGAGTATTAAGAATTCAAGTAAATAAAGAATTCGGAGAATCAACTGTTAGTAAGATACTAAATTTAGTTGAAAAATGCAGAAGACAAAAAAAATCTAAATCTGAAAACTTTATTACTAAATTTGCAAAAATATTATACTCCAGTAGTTGTAATATTAGCAGTAATTATAGCTATTGTACCACCAATTGTTATAAAGGAAGCAAGCTTTTTACAGAATGGTTATATAGAGCATTATCATTTTTAGTTGTATCATGTCCATGCGCACTAGTTATATCAATACCTTTAAGCTTTTTTGCAGGAATAGGTGGAGCATCTAAAATAGGAGTTTTAATCAAAGGTGGAAACTATTTAGAAGCTTTAGCAAATGTTAATACAGTTGTTTTTTGACAAAACAGGAACACTTACAAAAAAAGGTGTATTTGAAGTTCAAAAAAGTAGAAGAAGTGGGAGCATCTAAAAGAGATATTATAAAATATTCGGCTTATGCAGAAAACTATTCAAATCATCCAATTGCAGTATCAATTAAAAAAGCATACAACGAAAAGATAGATGAAAAATTGATTTCGGATATAAATGAAATATCTGGAAAGGGAATAAGTGTAAAAATTGAAAATAAACAAGTATTAGTTGGAAATGAAAAACTAATGCAAGAAAACAATATTGAATATACAAAATGTCATGAAATAGGTACTGTAGTATATGTGTCAATTGAAAATAAATATGCTGGTTATATACTTATATCATCAGACGAAATAAAAAGAAGATTCATATAAAGCAATAAAAGAATTAAAAGATAATAAAAAACAGACAATAATGCTTACAGGTGACAAAAAAAGAAGTAGGAGAAGATGTAGCTAAAAAATTAGGAATAGATAAAGTCTATACTGAGTTACTACCAGATGGAAAAGTGAAAAAAAGTAGAAGAGCTTATCAAACAAAAGAGCGGAACACTTGCATTTGTTGGAGATGGAATAAATGATGCACCAGTACTTGCTTTGTCCGACATAGGAATTGCAATGGGAGGGCTTGGAAGTGATGCAGCAATAGAAGCAGCAGATATTGTTATAATGACAGATGAACCATCTAAAATAAATAAGGCTATAAAGATATCTCTAAAAAAGCAATGAGAATTGTAAAACAAAATATTGTATTTGCAATTTCAATTAAAGCATTAGTATTAGTCTTAAGTGCAGTAGGAATTGCAACAATGTGGGAAGCAGTTTTTCGCAGATGTTGGCGTTTCAGTAATTGCAGTATTAAATGCTATTAGAATATTAAAGAAATAATTGAAAATGGGAAGAGTTTACTCTTCCCATTTAAAGTTATATAACATAAAAAGAATATACAGAAAAATTGTAATGTACTTGCAACTATACAAGCAATGTGAAATACAGAGTGCATCCATTTGTGTTTTTTTACCAAGTCCATAAAAAATTGCTCCAATTGTATATACAAGTCCACCAGCTAATAATAAAATAAATCCTTTCATAGTTAGTAATTCTATAATTACATTTATTTTAAATATAATACACCAACCAAGTAATATGTAGCATATCATAGAAAAAAACTTTATATCTTTTTAAATCTATTGAATTAAGTACAATTCCTAATATTGATAATCCCCAAACAATTCCAAATAGCGTCCAGCCAGTAGCTGTATCATATTCTCTTAAAAGTGCATAAAGCAAATGGAGTATAAGTTCCAGCTATAAGAATAAATATAGAGCAGTGATCAATTATTTGAAAAACTTTTTAGCCGTACGATTAGGGTTCAAGCCATGATATATACTTGACATAGTGTATAATAAAATTAAAGATACACCATAAATTGAGGTAGAAACTATACCATAAACATTGTGATGTAATGCTGAAAATATAACACATAAAAGCAAGAACAGCAATACCGAGTGCACCGCCGACAATATGTGATACCATATTAAAAATTTCTTCACCTTTTTGTATATGTTGGCAATACTCTGTCAGCTAATTTTACTCTATGCATACTATCCCTCAATTCAATAATTTTTTTTTTTAGTTCTTCATTTCTTTTTATTTTATTTGTAGTAGTTTTTTATTAAAGGTTCTTTAGTTAAAACAAGATGCTTTTATATATTTGTACATAGGAAGAGTTTTATTTATTTCTTTAATTTCATTCCAAATAATATCTTTTTAGTTCTTGTTCAGTTGCATTAGGGTATTTAGACTTAGTAACGGTTTCGTTATATATACTACTTCAACAGAGACTTTAACATCATTACTATCTTGAGCATCTGGAAGACCATAAACAAAACATTCTTCAACTTCATCTAATCTATTTATCAAAATTTCTAATTCCTCAGGAAATACTTTTTACCATTTTTTAAAACGATTAAATCTTTTTTGTCTACCAGTGATAAATAAGTAACCATCATCATCTATATAACCTAAATCACCAGTGTGAAACCATCCATCTTTTAATACTTCATTTGTTTGTTCTTCATTTTTTATAATATCCAAGCATAACATTTGGCCCTTTAACAATTATTTCACCAATACCATTTGCATCTTTATTATTAATTTTTACATCAAGACTTCCCATAGGTATTCCAACAGAACCTTCTTTTACACAAGTATCATTTTCAGCAGATATAACAGGAGAGGTTTCAGTTAATCCATAACCTTGAACTAAATGAATACCAATTGAGTTAAACCATTTACCAACTCTTTTTATCAAGAGGGGCACCACCTGAAATAACAAATCTCATATTTCCACCAAGGGCATCAATAAGTTGTTTAAAAACTTTTCTTCTAATATCAATATGAAGTTTTAACAAGAAATTGCTTAGCTTAATCATAAAGTTTATAAGCCTAGTTTTACCTTGTTTTTTTCAACTTCTTTCATAATAGTAGAATACATTTTATCTATTAAAACAGGAACACCAACAAAAACTGATACTTTATATTCCTTTAGGGTTTTGCTGAATATATCTTAAACCATCAGGAAATACCGTTTTCACACCAGAAGCTAACATTACAAGCATACCAGTTGATCCAAAAATATGATGATATGGCAAAAAATGCAATATTTACATCAGTACTATAAAAAGTTTCAACTAATTGCATATCATATATATTTGTTGCAATTCCATTTTGATTAAGCATAACAGCTTTAGATTTAGAAGTTGTACCGGATGTAAAAAAGCAAAATACTCATAGCAGAAGGATTAACTTTATAATTTATATATTCTGAATAACCAGCTTCAATAGCTTTTTTTCCATCATCAATTAGGTCATAGAAATATAAAAAGCCAGGAAGTTTAGAAAAACAGATAAAATGTTTAATATTTGTCTTTCCTGAAGTTTTAATTTCTTCTATGACATCTTTTAGCTTCTCATCAAAAACTATTGCTTCAACTTCACTTCTAATCAAAGAATCTTCAAGTTCTCCAATTTGTAATCCTTTATCTAAAGGAACAGAAACAATTCCACCAAGTAAGTTGCTCAAATGTGCAACAGTCCATTCATAACAATTATGTCCTACAACTGCAGAACGTTTACCTTGTAAACCTAATTTATATAAAGAAGTACCGAAATAATTAATATCTTCCAATAAATTAGTATAAGTGTGATTTATATATTCAACTTCTTTGCCCTTTTTTTATCTTTGTTGTAAATGCTATATTATCAGCATAAGTATTGGCCGAATGATATAACAAATCCTTAATATTATCAAATTTTATAACAGTTTGTTCTTTTTTTTCATATTTGCACTCTCCTATAAATAATATACTAAACTAGAATATGTAGTTTAGAAAACTATTATACATTAAATAAGTAAATAGGTCAAGACTCTTGGGTATGCAAAAATATATTGATAAAAATAAATTTAAGTATTGATTTTAAATTATGCTTATAATATAATGACAGTAATTAAAGAACAAATGAAAAGGGGGGATTTTTATGGAAAAAGAAAAAAGACAAGATTATGGCCAAAAAAATTTTTAGGAGTTTTTGCAATAGTTATAGTACTATTAACAATTATACTTATGGTTAATAACAGTATTATCAACAAAATTGTTGCAAAGCAAAAAGAAAATGTAAATAGGCAAAATTACTCATATACAGTACAATCAAATTCGTCAGAAAATACAATGACTAAAATTTATTACAAAGATGGAACAAGAATCTATGTAATACAAAATAATGATAGAAGTGCAATTATGTGGAGCGATTCTAATACAAAAAGAAATGATAGCTATGGTTCCAAATACACTAAAAGCTACAATTACAAAGTATGATGGTTATGATTTAGCAAGTATTCCATATTTACTTGATGAAGCTATGAGCAGAATTTTAAAATTTTTCATCAATTATAACTTCAGATACAGTAAATGGAGAAGAATGTTATAAAGTAAGAGTCTAGGACAAAAACTTTGGTTTAGTAAATCTACAGGAATGATTGTAAAGGAAATGAATGGTACAGTAGTTAAAGATGGAAAAGAAATGGGTTATGTATCAGAATTTAAGGATTGGAAATTCAATCAATTAACAGATATAGATGTTACAAGACCAAATTTAATAGGTTATGAAGTTACAAATAATCAATAATCAATTAAAAGCAAATAACTAGAAAACTAGTTGTTTGCTTTTTATCACATTATATCAAAAAGACATATTATGTAATGTGAGGTGAATAAATTGGATTGGTTTGAAACATTAAACCCAGTAATTCAAGCATTATTAGCAACAACGTTTACCTGGGGAATGTAACAGCATTAGGAGCTCTTGTAGTTTGCTTTTTTTAAAGAAGTAAACAGCAAAATACTAAATACAATATTAGGCTTTAGTGCAGGAGTAATGATTGCAGCAGCATTTTGGTCTTTATTAGAACCATCAATTGATTTATCACAAGAACTTGGATACATAGCATGGGCATTACCAGCTATTGGTTTTATTACAGGTGGATTGTTTGTGCTGATATCAGATAAGTTCTTGGATAAAATGCTAAAAAAATAGAAAAAAAAAGCATAGGTGGTAAAGGATCATTAAAGAGAAGCATACTTTTAATAGCAGCAATTACCATTCACAATATACCGGAAGGGATGGCAGTTGGTGTAGCTTTTGGAGGAATAGCAAGTGGAGTGCCAGGAATGACACTAATTGGTGCAGTTATGTTGGCACTAGGAATAGGAATACAAAACTTTCCAGAAGGTACAGCAGTATCTTTACCACTTCGTACAGAAGGATATTCGAGATTCAAAAAGCTTT
>VOFJ01001163.1_pt1 | contig 21656 bp, 44 predicted proteins | sample 5384081 | NCBI WGS metagenome assembly VOFJ01 (sample SAMN12384729, study PRJNA508395) | human gut metagenome | isolation source: healthy gut I | host: Homo sapiens | reverse complement strand
TCGTCAAAAACGAGTATGCACATAAAGTTTTGTGGACAAATAACGGTTCAAAATAAAGTTGAATGTATTCTCCCACTCCACACGTCCCCATTCGTAATTGGTCAGATAGTTCAGACGGGATTCCAATGAAACGGCAGTGATAATATTCCAATTGAATGTCGATTGCAACTGAGAACCGAAGTCGTTTTTGAGCATTTGCCTTTCTCCAAGACCGAACTTGGTTTCATCTACTTCTGAATTACCGATGTAACGCAAGTTATAGGTCAATTGGAGCCATAAACACGGAAAGATTGAATTTTTGCTTATTCAATTTGTAATCCATACCGATACTGACTGCCAAATCCGCCGGAGACAGGAATGCGGAAACAAGTTCTTCGCTATTGGCTTTGTAACCGTGACAGAACTGAGTCTTAAACTCGGACGAAATGGTATAATACCAATTTTTAAGTGCTCTTAAACCTAACTTATTATATAAGACGGAGTTGGTCGGTATTAATCAGGTATTCATGGTATTCATCCGACGGAGTGGAAGTCATGCCCAACTTAGCCTCCAACTGATTTTCGAAAAGGACTTTCTCATTATCATTGTAATTGGCATAAAGCTGAAAAGTAGCTAGACCGGAAAGTTACTTTCACCTCCCTTATACCAGTTCTCAGAAAGGTGGTTCTGGCTGATTTGCAAAGATCCGTTACCACCGGTAACCCACCAGTTAGGACGGCTGATCTTAATTTCGGCCTTCCCTACATTATCACTCTCATTTCTTCCGGGCTGGAAAAGATGGACAACAGATGCCTTCGGAGAAATCTTCGGTTTCACATCCCTACGAAAGACATCACGGCTCATGATACGGTTTTCCGTGGTGACAACCAGTTCCGGATGATTGAGATAAAGAGCCATCAGTGCTTTATTGACCGATTGATTGGCACGCTCGGACTTCGTATATGCCAAAGTATCATAAGGAAGAAGTTCCGCTGTCAACTTTTTCAAGTTGTCGGGCAAAGAGTATCAAACTGTACCGGTTTCCAATCCACCTTTGAATACTGCGCCATCGGAGCATAATAATAGGCTAACGGAGTAAACAGACGAAAATAGTCAGGATCGGACGGAATATAACGTTCCGGTACAGACGGGTCATTCAGATAGTCCAACTGACCGATATACTTATTATATAAGATTGATACAGTGTCCAATTTAGGAGTTTCTCCGGACAGATTCAATTTAAGCATTAAATACTTCTGAAGTTCTGACGAAAGCGTGTCTGCCTTCACAAGCTTTTCGCTTTTGCCACTACGGTAGAAGGTTGAGTGGCGGTCTGTGCTGAAAAAGCGATAAAGATAAAGTCGAGGTAAAAACTACGAATGAAATAATAACTCTCTTCTCATATATTCTAATTTGGTGCAAATCTACATTATTTTGTTTAGAAAACATAGGATTCTTTCAAAATTGCATTTTTTAATAAAATTGTAGAGACGAAAGTCTGCATTCTTCCCCTTTTTTTTATAATTTTGCGCTTTTTAAGTTCGTAAGAATACTACTAAGTAAACAATTATTAAAACAGTTATAGTTGTGGGAGAAACAAAGTATATTTTCGTCACCGGTGGTGTTGCCTCTTCATTAGGTAAAGGTATCATCTCATCATCCATCGGTAAATTGCTACAAGCAAGAGGTTACAAGGTAACCATTCAGAAGTTTGACCCGTACATCAACATCGACCCGGGAACATTGAATCCTTATGAGCATGGAGAGTGCTACGTAACCGTAGACGGCCACGAGGCCGACCTTGACTTGGGACACTACGAACGCTTTCTTGGTATTCAGACCACCAAAGCGAATAATATCACGACGGGACGTATCTACAAAAGCGTCATCGACAAAGAGCGCCGGGGAGACTATCTAGGAAAGACGATCCAAGTCATTCCTCACATCACAGACGAAATCAAACGAAACGTAAAGTTGCTCGGTAACAAATATAAGTTCGATTTTGTAATTACAGAAATCGGTGGTACGGTAGGTGATATCGAATCCTTGCCACCTGGAAAGTATCCGCCAGTTGAAGTGGGAGTTGGGTAAGAACGCTCTTTGCGTACACCTGACATATGTGCCTTATCTTGCCGCTGCCGGTGAATTGAAAACCAAACCGACACAACACTCCGTAAAGGAATTGCAGAGTGCAGGTATCCAACCGGATATATTGGTTTTGCGCACGGAACACGAATTGAGTAGCAACGTACGCAAGAAAGTTGCTTTGTTCTGTAATGTGGATGAAAACGCAGTGGTACAGAGCATCGATGCTCCTACCATCTACGAAGTTCCCATCCTGATGCAGGCTCAGAAACTGGATGAAACAATATTGAAGAAAATGGGATTGCCCGTAGGCGACACACCGGGACTGGGTCCGTGGCGTGCTTTTCTTGAACGTCGTCATAAAGCGGAAAAATACAGAACCGCTGCACTATCGCATTAGTGGGCAAATATGACTTGCAGGATGCCTACAAGTCCATCCGCGAGGCCCTTTCACAAGCAGGAACCTACAATGACCGCAAGGTGTCGGTAGACTTCGTGAACAGTGAAAAGCTGACGGACGAGAATGTGGCAGAAGCCTTGAAAGGTATGGCAGGCGTACTTATCGGCCCGGGCTTCGGCGAACGCGGCGTTGCCGGTAAGTTCGTAGCCATCAAATATGCGCGCACGCACGACATCCCCACCTTCGGTATCTGCCTGGGAATGCAGTGTATCGCCATTGAATTTGCCCGTAACGTATTGGGTTATGCCGATGCCGACTCACGTGAGATGGATGAAAAGACACCGCACAACGTTATCGACATCATGGAGGAACAGAAGGCCATCACCAATATGGGTGGAACCATGCGTCTGGGAGCCTATGAATGTATTCTGCAGAAAGGCAGCAAGGCATACGAGGCATACGGTACCGAGCACATCCAGGAGCGTCACCGCCATCGCTATGAGTTCAATAATGAGTATAAAACGGAGTATGAAGCTGCCGGTATGAAATGCGTGTAGGTATAAACCCCGAATCGGATCTGGTAGAAATTGTCGAGATCCCCGCATTGAAGTGGTATATCGGCACCCAGTTTCATCCCGAATACAGCAGTACGGTATTGAACCCGCATCCGTTGTTTGTGGCTTTGTGAAGGCAGCTATCGAGAACGAAAAGTAATTTATAATTTGTTAATTAAAATAAGAATGGATAAAAATACCATTACAGGTCTCGTTTTAATAGGTATATTATTGGTAGGTTTCAGCTATCTGAGCCGTCCAAGCGAGGAGCAGATAGCTGCGCAGAAGAAATACTACGATTCCATTGCCTTGGTACAACAGCAAGAGGAAGCGCTGAAAGCGAAAACGGAAGCCGCATTGGCCAACAACAAGAAAGAAGCTGCAACAACAGCCGATTCTTCCGCCTTGTTCTTCAACGCCATGCACGGAACTGATTCTAAAATCAGCATCCAGAACAATGTAGCGGAAATCACTTTTGCAACAAAAAGGCGGACGTGTATATTCAGCTACACTGAAAGAGTACATGGCACAGGATAAAAAAGACACCGATTGTACTGTTCGACGGTGATGATGCTACCATGAGTTTCAACTTCTACAACAAGCAAGGAGCCATCCAGACAAAGGATTACTACTTCGAAGCTGTCAATAAGACAGACAGCAGCGTAACTATGCGTCTGGCTGCGGACAACGCCAGCTACATCGATTTTATCTATACGCTGAAACCGAACAGCTACCTGATGAACTTTGAAATCAAAGCAACAGGTATGGCAGACAAACTGGCCAGTACGGAGTATGTAGATATTGACTGGTCCCAACGTGCCCGCCAACTGGAAAAAGGTTTCACTTATGAGAACCGTCTGTCTGAGTTGACTTATAAAGTAACGGGAGATGATGTAGATAACTTGTCGGCTGCCAAAGATGATGTCAGGAGCTGCGGACACATCGACTGGGTGCTTTTAAGAATCAGTTCTTCTCTTCTGTATTCATTGCAGACCAGGACTTCAACAAGGTTTCTGTGAAGTCAAGAATGGAACAACAAGGAAGCGGATATATCAAGGATTATTCCGCAGAAATGAGTACCTTCTTCGATCCGAGCGGAAAACAACCGACAGAAATGCACTTCTATTTCGGTCCAAACCACTTTAAGACCCTGAAGGCGTTGGATAAAGGCACGTACTGAGAAATGGGAGCTTCACAGACTGGTATATCTGGGCTGGCCGTTGATTCGCTGGATTAATCAGTTTATCACAATCAACGTATTCGACTGGTTGTCCAGTTGGGGGTTGAGCATGGGTATCGTACTGTTGTTCATGACGTTAATCGTAAAAGCTGTAGTATTCCCCGCAACGTGGAAAACCTACATGTCCTCTGCCAAGATGCGCGTACTGAAACCGAAAATCGACGAGATAAACAAGAAGTACCCCAAGCAGGAAGATGCCATGAAGAAGCAGCAGGAAGTGATGGGCCTCTACAGCCAGTACGGAGTCAGTCCGATGGGTGGATGTCTGCCGATGCTGATACAGTTCCCTATCTTGATGGCCTTGTTCATGTTTGTACCAAGCGCTATTGAATTGCGTCAACAAAGTTTCTTGTGGGCAGACGACCTTTCCACTTACGATGCGTTCATCAACTTCCCGTTCCATATCCCGTTCCTGGGAAGCCACCTCAGCTTGTTCTGCCTGCTGATGACGGTTACCAACATATTGAACACGAAGTACACAATGTCTATGCAGGATAACGGAGCGCAGCCACAAATGGCGGCTATGAAATGGATGACGTATCTCATGCCGATTATGATGTTGTTCATCTTGAACGACTATCCTTCAGGTTTGAACTATTACTACTTCATATCGACATTGATTAGTGTGGGAACTATGATTCTTCTTCGCAAAACGACTGATGAAACAAAATTGTTGGCTATCCTGGAAGCGAAAAAGAAAGATCCGAAACAAATGAAAAAGACCGGATTTGCTGCCCGCCTGGAGGCAATGCAAAAGCAACAGGAACAGTTGCAGCAGCAAAGACAGAATAAGAAATAAGGAGTAATTCCTGAATATATTCTAAGAAAAGCCGGACACCTATTTTTTGGTTGCCCGGCTTTCTTTCTCTAAAAATTAATAAGATGAAAACTAAATATACTTATAAACAAATTTGGACAATAGCCTACCCTATTCTGATTAGCCTGATTATGGAGCAGCTCATCGGCATGACGGATACTGCTTTTCTGGGACGTGTCGGCGAGATTGAATTGGGTGCATCTGCCATTGCCGGAATCTATTACCTGGCTATCTTTATGATGGCATTCGGTTTCAGTATCGGAGCACAGATTTTGATTGCACGCCGTAACGGTGAAGGTAATTACAAAGAAATCGGTCCGATCTTCTATCAAGGTGTCTATTTCTTATTGATAGTGGCAGCTATACTATTTACACTGTCTGTTGTATTTTCACCACATATCCTAAGGAATATCATTTCGTCACCACATATTTATAATGCAGCCGAAAGTTACATCCATTGGAGGGTTTATGGCTTCTTTTTCTCGTTTGTCGGTGTGATGTTCCGCGCATTCTTTGTAGGAACGACACAGACCAAGACGTTGACACTAAAATCGATCGTAATGGTGTTATCGAATGTGGTATTCAATTATATCCTGATCTTCGGTAAATTCGGGTTCCCGCAACTGGGCTATTGCAGGGGCTGCTATCGGTTCGTCTTTATCGGAACTGGTATCGGTGATTTTCTTTATCATCTATACCTGGAAGCGGATTGACTGCAAGAAATATGCATTGAATATCCTGCCTAAATTCCGGAGTCAGACGCTGAAACGGATTCTGAATGTTTCAGTCTGGACTATGATTCAGAACTTCGTCTCTCTGTCTACTTGGTTTATGTTCTTCCTTTTTGTGGAACATCTGGGAGAACGCTCACTGGCTATCGCCAATATTATCCGCAACGTATCGGGAATACCGTTTATGATCGCCATGGCTTTTGCTACCACCTGCGGATCTCTGGTCAGCAACCTTATCGGTGCGGGCGAAAAAGATTGTGTACGGGGAACCATCAATCAGCATATCCGCATCGGGTATGTATTTGTAATTCCAATATTGATCTTTTTTCTGTCTATTCCCGGATCTGGTTCTGAGTATTTACACGGATATGCCTGATTTGCGGGAAGCGTCTATTCCTTCTCTTTGGGTGTTATGCTCGGCCTATCTGGTTCTAGTACCTGCCAACGTCTATTTTCAGTCGGTATCCGGTACGGGAAACACGCGCACGGCTTTAGCTATGGAACTGTGTGTACTGGCAATCTATGTTACTTATGCAACCTACTTTATACTATATATGCGAATGGATATCGCATTTGCCTGGACTACGGAAAGTGTATACGGCATTTTCATTCTAATATTCTGTTACAGGTATATGAAGAAAGGAAATTGGCAGAAAAAAAGAAGATTTGAATCCTTTTTTCATTATCTTCGCAAGAAAATAAACATTTTATAAAAATATATGAGACAAGCTAATTTATTTATGATGTCGGCAGCAATGTTGTTAGCTGCCTGCGGAGGCACAAAAGACGCAGGCAAAACAGACCAAGTGCTTATCGAGAAATCGAACATTAAGATTGAAGGGAAACGCATGACTCCCGAGGCACTCTGGGCTATGGGACGTATCGGCGGATTCGCAAGTATCGCCTGACGGAAAGAAAATTGCGTATACGGTGGCCTATTACAGCGTACCGGAGAACAAGAGTAATCGCGAAGTTTTCGTGATGAACGCGGACGGCAGCGATAACCGGCAAATCACCCGCACTCCTTATCAGGAGAATGAGGTGACCTGGATAAAAAGGAGGATCGAAGCTGGCTTTTCTGAGTAACGACAACGGAAGCAGCCAACTATATGAAATGAATCCGGACGGTAGCGGCCGTAAGCAACTGACCAACTACGACGGTGACATCGAGGGTTATTCTATCTCACCGGACGGCAAGAAACTGCTGTTCATCTCGCAAGTGAAAACCAAAGAAAGCACTGCCGATAAACATCCGGACCTTCCTAAAGCTACCGGCATTATTGTTACCGACCTGATGTACAAGCATTGGGACGAATGGGTGACTACTGCTCCCCATCCATTCGTGGCCGACTTCGACGGTAACGGTATTTCCAATATCGTGGATATTCTTGAGGGAGAGCCATACGAAAGCCCGATGAAGCCCTGGGGCGGTATCGAGCAGCTGGCATGGAGCCCGTCTTCTGATAAGGTGGCCTATACATGCCGTAAGAAAACCGGACTGGCGTATGCCATTTCCACCAACTCCGATATTTATGTGTATAATCTGAATACAAAGAAAACAGATAATATCACGGAAGAAAACAAGGGTATGACACCAATCCCCAATACCTCTCCGATGGCAAGTACATCGCATGGCAAAGCATGGAGCGTGACGGCTACGAGGCTGACTTGAACCGCTTGTTTATCATGAACCTCGAAACCGGAGAGAAGCGTTTTGTAAGCAAAGCTTTCGAATCGAACGTGGACGCCTTCTTGTGGAACAAAAGATTCCCAGAGTATTTACTTCATCGGAGTATGGCACGGAGAATCACAGATTTATGCAACTTAATCTGGCGAATGATTCTGTTAAAGCCATTACTTCCGGAATGTATGATTATGAAGGGGTCGATTCATTCGGCGACAAACTGATTGCAAAACGTCACTCCATGAGTATGGGCGACGAGATCTATGCGGTAGCATTAGATGGTTCTGCCACTCAACTGACACAGGAAAACAAAGAAATCTATGACCAGCTGGAGATGGGTAAAGTGGAAGCCCGCTGGATGAAGAACCACCGATGGTAAGGATATGCTGACCTGGGTGATCTATCCTCCCCAGTTTGATCCTAACAAGAAATATCCGACTTTACTGTTCTGCGAAGGAGGTCCGCAGTCCGGTAAGTCAGTTCTGGTCTTATCGTTGGAACTTCCAGATTATGGCAGCTAATGACTATATCATCGTAGCTCCGAACCGTCGCGGTTTGCCGGGCTTCGGAGTAGAGTGGAACGAAGCCATCAGCGGTGATTATGGCGGCCAGTGCATGAAAGACTACTTCACTGCTATCGACGAGATGGCAAAAGAACCGTATGTAGATAAAGACCGTCTGGGTTGTGTGGGTGCTAGTTCGGAGGCTTCTCCGTATATTGGCTTGCCGGACACCATGACAAACGCTTCAAGGCATTCATCGCACACGACGGTATCTTCAACATGGAAATGCAATATCTGGAAACGGAAGAGAAATGGTTTGCCAACTGGGATATGGGCGGTGCTTATTGGGAAAAGAACAATGCTACAGCACAACGTACTTTTGCCAACTCCCCGCATCTCTTTGTAGAGAAATGGGATACTCCGATTCTTTGTATTCATGGAGAAAAAGATTTCCGTATTTTGGCTAATCAGGCTATGGCTGCCTTTGATGCCGCTGTGATGCGTGGTGTACCTGCCGAGTTGCTTATCTATCCGGACGAAAACCACTGGGTACTGAAACCTCAGAATGGTGTGCTGTGGCAACGCACCTTCTTTAGTGGCTGGATAAATGGGTAAAGAAGGCTCCTTCAGAGTAAGACCTCGAGTAAATAAGATAAACTCCGAAAGGTGAAAAATCAACGAAGGCTCTATTTTCTCAATCATTGAGTTCAGAGCCTTCTGCATTACATCCGTCAAAAATTCGCTAAATTTACTCCGAATATATATTTTTAATCTCTACGATATACATTTTATGAAATCCTCCATGAGCACCACCATACCATTTCTCCAATGATTCTTTGTCCAAAAACGCATTCGGATTTGATACCGTCCGCATAAAGTTTCTTACATTCCAGACTTAAACGGGCTTGTTCAAACACCACATTACCTCCTTCCGTAAAAACAGGCTTCAAGCCGGTTTCTTTGACCTTATCTGTATTACGACCTGACTTTGAACCGCATACTGCATGAATTTTCTTATTTTCTTCTCCTAAAAAAAGAAAGTGTCAGATAATCACTTTTCTCGATGAACTCATACGTATATCGTTCGGGGCGGACAAAGACAAAAAGGCAACAGGCTTATTCCAAAGCCAGCCAATGCCACCCCAACTTGCTGTTATAGTGTTGAACTTCTCCTTTGTTCCGGCTGTAATCAGCATCCATTCTTTTCCGATAGCTTCGAAAATGTTGTCTTTTAAGTCTTTTTACTTCTAACTTCTTCATCTCTTTATACATTTATAATTACTTTCTTTTACTTAGTTTTACGATTTCTCCCAGATAAGGGATTTCCACACGAATCTTTCTTTTCTTTGCTTCTGCCGCAAATACTTTAGGCGGATCATGCAAGGGCTCATCCGACAGATCAAATGTACCGTAATGCATCGGAATGGTTATTCCTGCGTGCATCTCTTCGGAGGCAGTCAGTGATTCATAAGGAGAAATATGATTGGGACGCATGAACCAACGGGGGTTTATATGCACCGATACCTAGCAAAGCATAATCAGGAGCACCGAACAAATCGGGAATCTCACGAAAATGGCTGGAATACCCTGTATCACCACTATAATAAAGTGAGATATTGTCACCCTGCAACATAAAGGCTCCCCATAACCGTTGACCGCCGTCACGCACAGAACGTTTGCTCCAATGCTGTGCTGCAGGAAGGAAGGTTATCTTTAATCCTTCGTCTTCTATCTGTTGATACCAACCTGCTTCAACAATTTTCATCTCCGAGAACCAACTTTGAATCAATTCACCTGTTCCCAAACCGCAAAACAGTTTCATCTGCGGATTATTATTCAGCAAACGGGTGATACTTTGCTTGTCCAAATGATCAAAATGGTCATGGCTGATAAGCAGGTAATCAATTTCTGTAAAAATGTCGGGATTGGCAGGAAACTCACTCTGTCTTTTCACAAAAGGGATGTTTCCGAAAACCGGATCGAACATGACTCTTTTTACCTGCCAACTGGAGGAAGAAGGAATTATGTCCCAGCCATATTAAAGAATCTCCCACCACAGCATCCAGCGAACGAAGATAACAGACTTTTGGGATCCCACTTCACCGTTTTCTTTTCTTTACGCTGAGGATTGGGGGACAACCGCCATTTCAACACACTTCCCATACCGGGACGGAAGCGGTGTTGTCTGTTAAAAAAGCGCCCGCGCACCATCGGATTTCCTCTCCAATAAGGATTGACGGTAGCTAAACGTTCGTTTCTCCTGAAACATATATGTTCACCCATTTTTTTATACTTATCGAATACGTCTTTACAAACTTAATAAAAAATCCCGATTTACCATAGATAAGAACAAACAAAAAATGTACCCCGGACACACTATCAGGGTACATTTAGTTATAAAAAAAGAATAAATATTATCCTTTTTAATAGAATAAACTTGGTTAAAAGTGGTGCAAACCATATAAAAGGCAGTTGCCAGCCTAGTGCTGAAAGATTAATAATCATAATAACCGCACCCAATATCCACAGAATCAGTAACGACCACTTCAAGTCCTGTCCCCATTGGTGCCCAATGGAACAACTGACGTAGAATCGTATATACAAAAAAGCTCCCAAAGGAATACCAATCAAAGCAACCCCGGCAATCGTACCAAGTAACGTCATCATAGGAGTGACGGAAGCGATAGGTGTCCAAGTCAATAGCAGGGAGTAATTCGTACAACAAGGCTCCCCCGCCAACTCACCGCTACGGCGATTGCTGCAAATACCACAGCAACCAATACTATAGCAAGTACAAACAGCACCGGACAACAGATTATGACAAGAGCAACCAAGAATATCTTGAAGAAAACGGCAGCAATAGCCACAAACACGTCTCCTATCTTTTGCAAAAAGGTACGTGGTTTGCCGGAATTCACATAATTATTTACCCCGTCCGCTACCCGTTCAAAACCGTCCGTCACCGTCTTGCCAATATTCTCAATCGTCACCGCTTCGCCACGCATACTTAATTTCTCGGCTGCTGTATGAGCCTCCGGTATCACAATCCACCCGACTATATAAAGTATAATCATCGGGCAATAAGGAACAAACACCAGTACAATCATCAGAATACGCACCAGTGTTATATCCCAACCGAGATATGCGGCCAATCCTGCTGCTACGCCCCCAACAACTTACTGTCCGGGTCACGAAACAAACGGCGTGAACCGGCAGTTCGTGTATATGTCTGACTGGCAGAAGATGATTGCTCTGTTCGTTTATTGGACTCGGCATCATCTTCGGTAATTCCAAAATCTTCCGGTTTACCTACACGGGCTATAACTTCTTCCACATCCTGAACTGTAATGACTTGTTTTCCCGCAGCTACTTTTTCAGCAAATAATTCGGCAATACGCATCTCAATATCATTTATAATCTCCTCCGCACCCTCTTGTTTGCGAAAGTAATGCTTCAGGTTAGCCAGATAGTTGTCCAGCAAGCGGTAGGCATCATCATCTATATGATAGACAGTTCCTCCTAAATTTACGGTCAATGTTTTTTTCATTTCTATTTTTCTTTATTCTAATTATCTATTGGCTATGTGATTTACTGTTTTCGGTCAACTTCTTTCCAGGAAAGTTCGAGTTCTCCCAAAAAAAGTTTCTCCCCTTCTCCGTAAGCTTGTAGTACTTGCGAGGAGGTCCCTGCGTGGATTCTACCCATTCATAACTCAACAAATCGTCATTCTTCAAACGTGTCAGCAATGGATATAATGTACCTTCCACCACAATCAGCTGTGCCTCTTTCAACTTCTGAATAATATCAGAAGCATAAGCCGGCTCTTTGTGCAGTAAAAGCATGATGCAATACTCCAACATGCCTTTTCTCATCTGAGATTTTACATTGTCTACATTCATTGTTATTCTTTTTGACACCACAAATATATGCATTACTTTAGTACCTTGCATTGCAAAGTACTATAATTTAATAATAATTAAAACATTAGGAACTCTCCTCCTTATTATAAAAAGAAATAATGGCTATATTTGTAGCTCATAAAACCACAAAAAACAATACGTATGTTTACTATTCAAAAAGTAACGGTTGCCGATTGTGAGCTTATTAATAAAAATGGCCGGTGAAGTATTTCCTGCCACTTACCAAGAGATCTTATCTCCCGGACAACTGGACTATATGATGGACTGGATGTACTCTCCCGAGAATATACGGAAACAGATGGAAGAAGAAGGTCATGTTTATTTCATAGCCTACAAAGAGGGAAAGCCCTGTGGCTACGTTTCTGTGCAGCAACAGGAAAAAAGATATTTTCCCACCTCCAAAAGATTTATGTCCTCCCTCATTTTCAAGGTAGTCATTGTGGCAGCTTTTTTTATTTAAAGAAGCCATTAAATATATTAAAGAAATCCACCCGGAGCCTTGCCTTATGGAACTAAATGTGAATCGTAATAATAAGGCTTTGCAGTTTTACGAGCACATGGGAATGAGAAAGTTGAGGGAAGGTGATTTCCCGATTGGAAACGGATATTACATGAATGATTATATCATGGGACTGGATATTTGAAACAAAAAGAAATATAGCGAAATAAAAATAGGGTAATAAATGATTTATATAATTCATTTATTACCCTAGATTTTTATAAGTATACTATGTTATCTACATATAATACTTATGCTACTTTTTCTACTAATTTCTTCATAATAGAGAAAATAAACAGAGCAGATAACAGACAGCAAACAATCAATACACTCCATACCATCCACAACTGTATACCACCCCACAGATAACCAATAATAGCAACCAGATAATTACCAATAGCAGTAGCCACAAACCAGCCGCCCATCATCATACCTTTATACTTGGGAGGAGCTACTTTCGAAACAAAAGAGATACCCATTGAGAAAGCAGCAATTCAGCAAAAGTCAAGACCAGATAAGTGGAGATCAGCCAGTTAGGAGAAACCAAAACATCCGGATTAATGCCTGCCGCTTCTACTTCTTTCGGAGTAGGAAGTCCCAAAGACCCAATGGCCAGAATCAAGAAACCACATGCTGCAATCACCATACCAATACCGATTTTACGTGGTGCGGAAGGCTCTTTTTTCTTCTGGCCAAATAGCCAAAGACAGCCAAAGATACCGGAGTCAAAGCCACAACGAAGAACGGATTAAATTGCTGGAAGATTTGAGGGAAGGATTTCCACTGTCGGATCCATGGAAGAATAACTCCATATTAATATGCCAAGGGAAGCCAATACAGCGACACCGGCAATCGCTTTACCACGTCCTGTTTTTAGACTGGAATAAAGAGAACGCACCATAAACTACAATAATCAGAAGAACCAGATTCCATACATCAAATCCGATACGATCAAGCCCTGTTACAGATTGAGTAGTATAATCACGCGCAAAGAATGTCATTGTCAAACCATTCTGGTGGAATGCCATCCAAAAGGAAAAATTACTACGGCAAATACCAGTAACAAAGCTACAATACGTTCTTTAGTCTGTGCCGGAGTCAGTTCCGGTTCATTATAGTTATTCACTGCTTTAGCTTGCTTAGAATTATAGTCTGCATGCTTGAACATTGAACGACAACAAACATAAATTGCCATTGAAAGAATCAAAGAAATACAAGCCACAGCAAAACCATAATTATAGGCTTCAGACAATTTCTCTATATAAGTGGAACAGAAAGCGGACATATCACCGGTAAAACCTTGCGCAGCCTGCAAGCTACTAAGAGCAGCATTTCCTTCCGGAGTAATAGTACCATTAAGGAATTGATGCGCCAACGAAGGAATCTGAGCATTATAGGTGAACCCTGCGCCACCTAATATGTAGTTAGTCACCTTGGTAGCAGCAGTCGGAGCAAACAAAGCACCCACGTTAATAGCCATATAAAACAAGCTGAAAGCTGTATCACGCTTTGAACTATACTCTGGTGAATCATAAAGGTTACCCACCATTACTTGCAAGTTTCCTTTAAACAATCCTGTTCCGCAAGCAATCAAAAAACAATGAACCAAACATCATCATTTTACCAGTAAGATTTGCCGCAGTAGGAATCGCCAAAAAGGAGATAACCGACAAACATAACAACAATACCTGTCGTTACCATTTTACCATAACCACATTTATCAGCTAAAATACCGCCTACAAGTGGCATAAAATAAACTGCTGCTAAAAAAAATGAGCCAAAAATAGTAGATGTTTCTGCTGCTGTGTAACCAAATTTTGCTTGTAAGAAAAGTGTAAAAAAATAGCAAGCATCGTGTAGTAGCCAAAACGTTCGCCCGTGTTAGCCAAAGCTAAAGCGTATAACCCTTTCGGTTGTCCTTCAAACATATAAAAAAGAATATTAGATTAATAAAATTGATATTTCCTGCAAATATATACTTTTTTTTTGATTTATTCAAAGAATATGTAGCCATATTTACTTCAGAATAAATTGAAATTACTCTGCAAACAGGACACAAATTTCCGCTTTCGCTTCATGTATCAGATCTTCCGGAGCTATTTTTTATCTGAAGTCCCCGTACACCGGCACTTACATAAATATACGGAAATTGCCGGCAGGTTTCATGAATATAAGTAGGAAAATGTTTCTTCATGCCAATAGGCGAACAGCCGCCCCGGATATATCCGGTTAACGGCAAAAGCTCTTTCATAGGGATCAAATCACACTTCTTGTTACCCGAGGCTTTAGCTGCCAGTTTTAAATCGACTTCATGCTCTCCCCAGGAATAACGCAGACAAAATATCCGCTTTTATCACCATGCAATAAGAGTCTTAAATACCTGTTCTATATTCTCACCCAAACTAGCTGCTACGTGACAGCACTTAAATCCTTTTCATCTACTTCATAAGGAATAAGCTCATAAGTTATTTTGGCTTTATCCAATAGTCGGGCTGCATTTGTTTTATTGATTTTCATTTTCGGTATGTTTTTTAGCATAGATTAAAGCCCCAGCTCTTCGCGAAGAAACTTAGGTGTATATCCTTTAGGGCTCTTCGCAACTTCTTCCGGTGTTCCGTAACTAAGGAGTTCTCCCCCGCCCTTACCACCTTCAGGGCCCATATGGATAAGATAATCCGCCATTTTAATCACATCCAGATTGTGCTCGATGACGATAACAGTATTACCTTTATCGACGAGTTTGTTCAGTACACCCATTAGCACCCGGATATCTTCAAAATGAAGTCCGGTAGTAGGTTCGTCAAGGATATACAGAGTTTTGCCCCGTATCTCTCGTTTTGATAGCTCCGTTGCTAGTTTCACACGCTGGCTTTCTCCGCCGGAAAGGGTAGTAGAAGACTGTCCTAGCTTTATATATCCCAAACCGACATCCTGCAAGACTTTTATCTTATTCAGGATCTGCGGCACATTTTCAAAGAATTCCACGGCACGGTTTATCGTCATATCAAGCACATCAGCAATAGACTTTCCCTTTGAAACGTACTTCAAGCGTTTCGCGATTATACCGTTTGCCGTGGCAGACCTCACAGGGCACATACACATCCGGCAAGAAGTTCATTTCAATCGTCTTGTATCCATTTCCGGAACAGGCTTCGCAACGACCGCCCGCTACATTGAAAGAGAAGCGTCCGGGCTTGTAACCACGAATCTTAGCTTCCGGAAGGCTTACGAACAAGTTACGGATATCAGAAAATACCCCCCGTATAGGTGGACCGGGTTGGAGCGTGGGGTACGCCCCCAACGGGGATTGGTCTACATTGACTACCTTATCTATGTTTTCCAGCCCCTCTATCGAATCGTATTCCAAAGGATCCTGCAAAGAGTGATAGAACTTCTGTGAAAGAATCGGTTGCAAAGTTTCATTAATCAAGGTGGATTTTCCACTTCCCGATACACCAGTTACGCAAATCAGTTTACCCAACGGAAATTCAACATCTACATTCTTCAGGTTATTTCCCTTCGCTCCTTTCAGCCAGATAGATTTTCCATTTCCTTTCCGACGTTTAGCAGGGATTTCTATCTTCATCTTGCCATTCAGATATTGCGAAGTCATTGTATTCGTCTTCAACATTTCCGTTGGAGTTCCGGCGAAAACGACTTCGCCTCCGAGACGTCCGGCTTTTTGGCCCCATATCAATCACATAATCGGCAGCCAGCATCATATCTTTATCGTGTTCAACAACGATAACCGAGTTCCCCATATCGCGGAGCTCTTTCAACGAGTTGATAAGACGCAGATTATCCCGCTGATGCAGGCCGATACTCGGCTCGTCAGATATAAAGTACATTCACTAACTGCGAACCGATTTGAGTAGCCAGACGAATACGTTGACTCTCACCACCGGACAGGCTGACAGAGCTACGGTTCAATGCCAAATAATCCAATCCTACATCCAACAAGAATTTCAAACGCGTACGAATTTCTTTCAGAAATCTCGGCTGCGATTTTCTTTTGTTTATCGGACAGAAATTGATCTACTTTCATTAACCAGTCATATAGCTCATTGATGTCCATATTGGCCAAGTCGTTGATGTTCTTATCATGGATACGGAAATGCAATGCTTCTTTATTCAGGCGGGCCCCTTTACATTCGGGACAAACAGTAGTTTTTGCAAATTGCTCCGCCCACTTTTGTGCAGTAGCAGAAGCATCCTTTTCCTGCAACATCTGAATATACTTCACCACTCCCTCAAACGTTACAAAGTAATCGGAAGAAGTACCGATCAGCGAGCTCTTGATTTTTATACGATCATCGGAACCATACAACACTTCTTCAATTGCATCATCCGGCAATTCCTTTACTGGGGTCTTTCAGTGTTGCATCGTATTTTTCCAACAAAGCACCGATCTGCCAGAAGATCATCGCATTCTTGTATTTTCCCAAAGGTGCTATCGCTCCTTCATAAATGGAAAGTTCACAATCGGGAATTACTTTATCGACATCAATCTGATTGACTACTCCCAGTCCCTTTACACTTTGGACACGCTCCCTGAGGAGAGTTAAATGAAAAATTGTGCGGTGCCGGTTCCCGATAAGACAGTCCGGTAACCGGACACATCAGGCGTTTACTGTAATGACGGACACTTTCTGTCTGCGCATCCAGAATCATCAACAAGCCGTCTCCCTGACGCATAGCCGTCGCTACACTCTGTTTCAGTCTTCTATCATCTTTTTCGGTAACGACCAACTTATCTATTACTACCTCAATATCATGATTCTTGTAACGGTCGAGTTTCATGCCGTGCGTCACTTCACGCAGTTCGCCGTCTATCCGTACATAGAGATATCCTTTCTTACGTATTTGTTCGAAAAGTTCCCTGTAATGTCCCTTACGTGAACGAATCAAGGGAGCCAACAAATAGATTTTCTTTCCTTTATAATCTTTCAGAATCAGACCGAGAATCTGCTCCTCGGTATATTTCACCATTTCTTCACCGGACAGATACGAATAAGCCACTCCCGCACGAGCATAGAGCAGACGAAGATAATCGTATATTTCAGTTGTTGTTCCCACGGTAGAACGGGGATTTTTATTCGTAGTTTTCTGTTCGATAGAGATAACCGGACTCAGCCCTGTTATTTTATCGACATCCGGACGTTCCAGATTGCCCAAGAAGTTACGGGCATAGGCCGAAAAAGGTCTCGATATAACGGCGCTGTCCCTCGGCAAAAATCGTATCGAAAGCCAAGGAAGATTTACCACTACCACTCAATCCGGTAATCACTGTCAAGCTGTTACGGGGAATCTCAGCATCAATATCTTTTAAATTGTGCACACGGGCACCGTACACATTAATATATTCTGTTTCTTGCATATTCATATCCTTCATAAACGGTACAAAATTAATGTTTCCGCCCGAAATATGCTCCTAAAAAAGCACAATATTATTTTCTTAACTCAAATCTTATGAAGATATAGGGCATTATTCGTACCTTTGTTCCTTGATTTCAAGAACCAATAGTTATAAATTGATGAAACCGATAAGCCGAATATTCTTATTTTTGCTTTTTATAAGCGTTTCATACGCTATTAGTTATGCACAAGAGAACCAATCATATTTCTTGCATACCATCGAAAAAGGACAGAGTTTATACTCTATTCCAAGATGTATAATGTCACAACAACGACATCATACGTCTGAATCCCGGATGTGACGAGAAAATTTATGCCGGGCAAGCCATAAAAATTCCCTAAAGGAAAAGAAAGCCAGAAAGGAGAAACATTCCATACAATTCAAGCCGGAGAAACACTATACAAACTGACAACCATGTATAATGTATCCGCCAAAGATATTTGTGAAGCAAATCCCGGGTTAAGCGCTGAGAATTTTCGCATCGGACAGGTAATTCTCATCCCGTTGGAAAAAAGAACCAACCAATACGGTGCAGACTTCGGTGACACAACCTGCGATCCAAGGTCCGGTAGTAGCCAGATGCAAAGATATGCATAAGGTAAAACGCAAAGAAACCGTATTCAGTGTAAGCCGCGAATATGGAATCAGCGAACAGGAATTGATCAACGCCAATCCCGAACTGAAAAAGGGAATGAAAAAAAGGACAACTACTCTGTATCCCTTATCCTTCTGCAACACCAGTGCAACCTACACCCAAGGAAGATCTATATGCGGTTCCTCCCAGCAACAGCGAACTTTTCCGTAAGAGTAAAGAAACTCCGAAGAATATCTCGACTATTAAAGCCGCTCTGTTACTGCCTTTCCAGGAAGACAAACGTATGGTAGAATATTATGAAGGTTTTTTAATGGCAGTTGATAGTTTGAAACGTACGGGTACTTCTCTTGATTTGTATGTATACGATTGCGGTAAAGAAGTTTCCACGTTGAACACAATTCTGGCTAAAAAGAGATGAAAGAAATGAATGTCATCTTCGGCCCGATGCATCAAAGTCAAATTAAACCGTTATCTGATTTTGCGGAAAAGAATGGTATTCGTCTAGTGATTCCTTTCTCACAAAAGGCGAAGAAGTATTCAACAATCCTGCCGTTTATCAGATTAATACTCCACAATCATATTTATATTCTGAAGTATACGAGCATTTCACTCGCCAATTCCCCAATTCTCATGTTATTTTTATTGAATCGGCAAATCCGGACAAAGAAAAAAAGCTGACTTCATCAGTGGGTTGAAGCAGGAATTGAAAAGCAAAGGCATTTCCATGCGGACTGTAGACGAAAAGCGCAACTAAAGAAACGCTGAAAGCAGCACTACGCAACGATAAAGAAAATATCTTTATTCCGACATCCGGTAAAAATGTATTATTAATCAAGATACTTCCACAGTTAACCCTGTTAGTCAGAGATAATCCGGGGCCCAACATTCATTTATTCGGTTATCCGGAATGGCAGACTAACACAAAAGAATCACCTGGAAAGTTTCTTTGAACTGGATACATATTTCTACTCTTCGTTTTATACAAATACTTTGTTCCCGGCTGCCGTGCAATTTACTAATGCCTACCACAAATGGTACAGCAAAAGATTTAGCCAGCAAATATCCCAACTATGCAATGCTTGGTTTCGACACAGGCTTCTTCTTCCTGAAAGGCTTATCGCTTTATGGCTCGGAACTGGAAAACTAATCTGCCTAAAATGAACCTGACTCCGATACAGACAGGCTTCAAATTCGAACGTGTCAACAACTGGGGAGGATTCATTAATAAAAAGGTGTTCTTCATACGTTTCACGAAGAATTTTGAATTAGTAAAACTTGACTTCGAATAATACGAAAATGATAAAGATAAAACATTTTTGATCGCAACACTCCTGCTTACAGGACTTGTTTTTCCTGCTACTGCACAGATCGGAGAGCCACGAAGTAACTTCTCTGTTGGTGTCAATGGAGGTGTCAACCTGAACAGCGCTTCCTTCACTCCTACTATTAAGCAAAACAGCCTTATGGGAATTACCGGAGGTTTGACGGCACGCTACATTTCCGAAAAGTATTTTGCAATGATCTGTGGTGCGCAAGTAGAGCTTAAATATCTCACAGCGCGGCTGGGATGAGTTATTCGAAATGGAAGATGAAAACGGGCAAACGATTAAAAGTACCCGGCAAGACATATACCCGCAAGATGACCTATGTCGATATCCCTTTTCTTGCGCATCTTGCTTTCGGACGAGAAAGGGTTTGCAGTTCTTTGTTCATGCAGGTCCTCAAATCGGTTTTCTGATCGGCGAATCGGAAACAATAGAGGGCATAGATATGAATACGTTGTCGAACACCCAGAAAGCGATATATGGAGTTAAGATCCAGAATAAATTCGATTATGGTATCACTGGCGGTGGCGGCGTAGAACTAAGAACGAAAAAAGCCGGCAGTTTTTTGGTAGAAGGTCGTTATTATTTTGCCTTATCAGACTTCTACTGTACAACAAAAAAAGATTATTTCGCCCGCGCAGCGCATGGCACAATCACTGTAAAACTCACCTATCTTTTGATTTGAAGAAATAAATAATCTCTCATCAGATTATAAAAATGGCCAACTAGTTCATTGCTGAAACAGTGGCCATTTTATATTATATTGCTTATTTCTGACGATTATCTCAAAGTCTATCGGCAGCTTTAACCATAACTTCATCACGTCCTATAGAACGGATAGCCAGTATATTCAGAATGATAGAAACAAGGGGGTAAACAAAGCGCCCAACCAATACGGAACAGATTGGCATCGCTCTTCAATGCAAAATAGAAAGCAATGAAAGCAATATAATAGCCTACCAGCAACAAGCTATTGAAGATTGACATACGAATCTGCAACATACGATTCTTATATAAAAAGATAGTAGCAAAAGCAACTATAGAGCTAAGCATCAAATGCCAAACAATCCCCATGTAGATTGAAAAGCACCATTTACATCCATTCCTAAAGCTTTGAAGGGATGTTCGCCCATTGTATCAGTAAAAAATATCCCATCGGTAAACACATTGCTGTAATCAGCAACCCTGTTACAATCAATAAGTAAAAACTTTGAATTCGCTGAATCATAAGTATTCTAATAGTAGTTAAGTTAAACAATAATAGCCAAGCAATAAGGAGCAGGGAAATGTATCCCACTTACTACTTGACTATCAAATTCTTCGTTAGAAAATAAATTACTGAAGTTTTTCTTTCCTTAGCCGGATTTCTATAATAAATTTTCCCTTCGATGTATTCCTGTGTAGCAATCAAGTCAGGTTTCGGCAATTTCTCATAATAACGAGAAATTTCGATCTGCTCTCTATTCTCGAACACTTCTTCCAAATTATCATTGTAAGAAGCAAACTCTGCTAATTTCTTAGAAAGATCGTTCTTGATTTCCACACTGATCTGATTAGCACGCTTACCAATAATGGCAACTGTTTCATAAACATTTCCTGTATCGGAGCAGAGTTCCATCATGTCACGGGTTACCGTTGTAGCGGGAGCGTTCGTTTTTTTGTAGTCCATAAATCTATTTAAATTTAGTCTTTAATTACTTTCTGTGATTCATTGAATATTTTTTCAGCCTCTTTCAGGTATTGCTTTCCGGAAACTCGTTCTTGAAAGCATAATATTCATCAATCGTTTCACGGTACCGATCCATTTTCTTGTCTTCTACACTATAAATGGCCATCTCATGCCTGGCACGCAGAATCAAGATGGAAAGTTCTTCGCGATAATCAGTATAAGGATAATCTTTCAGTGC
>VOFJ01000680.1_pt1 | contig 21673 bp, 39 predicted proteins | sample 5384081 | NCBI WGS metagenome assembly VOFJ01 (sample SAMN12384729, study PRJNA508395) | human gut metagenome | isolation source: healthy gut I | host: Homo sapiens | reverse complement strand
GTTACGTATTGTTCCATTTTGCCGCAAATGCCCAGGTCACGATGCCGTATTCGATATTCTGTGTATCGACAGCCGCGAACATATCCATCTGCCTGCTTTCACCGAAATATTCCTCCGGACTTTTTACCGCGAGATGCAGCTGTTGAAACGCCAGACTTTTCAGATCATACTGGTTCTTGAAACATCCAGCACGTAAGCCGCGATCGCCGTATCGAAAACGACCGTAAACTGCTGATATCCGTAAACCATCAGGCTGTAGAGGCTTTCGCTTGATGTCGTGCCCCCAAGGTGCAGCGCAGCGTATTCAGCTTCTCCACCAGGGTCTCTAGCGGCACTGCATAGCTGTCCAGATAATATGCGCAGTCTCCGCAGGTGCAGGGAAGATGCCCTCCACCTGTGGCTTGTGCACATGGCTGCCGTCGCCGAACACCTGGAAGAACACTTCTTTTTTTTGCTGCAAGGCGTCCAGTGCAGTAAGTGCTACACTGTCTGCAATGCGCACCTGTTTGACTTCGCGCGGAACGAAGTCGAAGGTCTCCTGCGGGATTTCTTTTTTTTTAGACAGCCGCTTGAGGAAGCTGTTGAATTCCAATTTTTTTGTACAATGCGATCAGCGCATCGTAGTCCGGGTTCCTGCATGCGCATCTCATCGAAGTCCATTCCATCGGCACGAAACGGTTGATCGTGGCCAGTCGGCGCTTGCTCATCACAGCAAGCTGTGCGTTCTCTTCGACTTTTTTTTGCGCAGTGCAGGCTTCGTAATCTCGTCGGTATGCGCCAGCAGATTTTCTATCGAATGAAACTGCGTGAGCAGCGCGATCCCTGTCTTTTCACCGACACCGGGATCCCCGGGATATTGTCGGAGCTGTCTCCCATCAATCCCCTTGAGGTCGATGAACTGCGTCGGTGTCAGTCCATAATGCTCGACCATTTTTATCGTAATCAAATAATTCAAATTCAGAGATGCCTTTTTCGTGATGAGGATCTTCGTCTTATCGGTCGCGAGCTGCAGCGCGTCCTTGTCTCCGGTGATGATGAGCGGCTCGATGTCCACCTCCTCCGCAAGACGCGCGGCTGTGCCGATGATGTCGTCTGCCTCAAAGCCTTCCAGCCCAGCGTCCGGATACGCATGGCGTGCAGTACCTCCTTGAGCAGCGGCATCTGCATGACCAGCTCCGGCGGCATCGGTTTGCGTCCGGCTTTGTATGCGTCATACTCCAGATGGCGGAAAGTCGGTGCTTTCAAGTCGAATGCCACCGTCAGATACATTGGCTCATAATCTCCGATAATTTTATTCAGCATATTCACAAATCCAAAGATTCCTTGTGTATAGATCCCATCCTTGGTAATCATAGGTTTTTTGCATCGCGTAATATGCCTGTTGATCAGACTGTTTCCGTCGATGATGACGATTCTCTCACTCATGTACGAACCTCTTTTATCTCTATTTTACAAAGAGGATTTGAAAACTCAAATCCTCTGCTATTCTGCGATGCGGGGCGCTTCGTATGAGACGTCCCGGGATAAACAAAAATCCCAAATTACCGTCAAGGATATAATTGACGCCCTATCTTACGATAGGGGTGTCCTGTTGCCTGCCTCTTGTCTTCCGCTCACAAGGCGTGGCCTGACATAACGCCGCCGGGCGAAACCCGACTCCCTCAGAAATTCAAGTGGTTCAATTATATGTCCTCAACGCATGTAACCCAGATTCATTGTTATAGTATAATCGCAATTTTGTCTGTTATTCCTCGAAAAGGTCGATGGAACAATTTGTATATACTTTTCTGCACGTCGTCGTTACATCCTCCAGCAGGTTCGATCATCTTCGCCAGCTTGGCGATATCATGCTCGTCCTTCGGCGCAGCCTCCATCGACGGAACATATTTCGACATCGGATTCCACGATCTCATATCCGGAATCTGCCAGTGCATGATGCACGTCCGTATACGCCGCCGGATCGGTAACGATCTCAAAGCTGTCCTCCTGCACGACCATATCGTCAGCGCCCGCTTCCAACGCAGTTTCCAACAGCGCATCTTCATCGACCGCATCGGTCTTTTCGATGATGATGATGCCCTACGGGAGAACATGTAGGATACAGCCACGGTGGTGCCCAGGTTGCCGCCGTATTTGTCAAAGGTAGATCTGACGGACGAAGTCGTTCTGTTTGTATTGTCGGTCAATGCCTCTACAATGACAGCAACGCCGCCTACGCCATATCCTTCAAAGCTTAATTCTTCGTATGTCTCACCGGCTAATTCTCCGGTTCCTTTTTTTTTGATCGCTCTCGTAATGTTGTCGTTCGGCATGGAAATCGCTTTCGCTTTTTCGATTGCCAGTCTGAGGGTCGCATTGTATTCAGGGTCTCCGCCAGCTTTCGCTGCAACTGTGATAACTCTTGCATATTTTGTGAACATTGCGGCTCTCTTCGAGTCCTGTGCGGCCTTTCTGCCTGCGATCGTACCGTGTCTTCCCCATGGAGACACCTCCTAACTGATTTGATTTTTTGATTTTTGATTTTTCATTAATATATTTAGCAGAAATAATTATACGACATGTCTTACGCTTTTTCAAGTTTTTTTCATATATTTATTTTGGCTTATTTGAAGAGGGAAATCGAGAAAACCGTAAGCGGTAACACACAGCCGCTGTGTCCAATAAGCAAAAGCGCTGCAATATGATGAACCGGACAGCTCCCACAGGACCGCCCTTCTGTGTACATTTTTATATCAGGACTATAATTTATGCTTGTGTTTTTGCATCAAAGTGTGTTACTATAAAGCAAGTACGGGGCATTAGCTCAGCTGGTAGAGCGCATGGCTGGCAGCCATGAGGTCAGGGGTTCGATCCCCCATGCTCACCACATAAACCCTGTGATCACAATGGTCACAGGGTTCAAGTTTTTTCTGGGCTACATTTGGGCTACATCTTCGCTTTTTCAATAGGTTCCCAAGCGCAGGCTTTCCATCGTACCCTTAGACCCTTACCCAGCAGTCACATTTCACGGACACCTAATCCAGGTTCTTCTGCAAGATGCCAACCAGTTCCTCAATAACGATTGGCTTGGATAAGAATCCATTCATTACAAGCATCTGCACATCCATCAGCACCAGATCATAATTGCCTGGCTTTGAATTCTTAACTTTCTCCACTGCCTCTGCTCCATTTTTGGCAGTGTCAACCAAAAATCCATATTCATTGAGAATCTCCACTGCAATTTACGCCCTTAATTTTGCAAAAGTTATATTTACGATTTCAAAAATGCAACTGATGCAGAATGAAACGCCTCACAAATCAACCATGCTACACTTAGAACTTCAAGGTTACATTTAATTATTCATTTGACCAAAAAAAAAAGCGGAAACAAAGAAACGAAAAAGTGACGAAAAAAGAATCTAAAAGTCAAACGGATGCTGAAAATATCAACATCCGTTTTAATTTTGACTGTAAAAACTCAGGGTTATCTCTTTCGCTGTCCGAAGTCAACAAAATAAGGAGTCATTTTTCGACAAACATCTTCATCTTATCGAAATGAACTTTGAGTCCATGAGCCTTCCGGATATGGATGCGCGAGGATTTTATGAATATGTCAAGGCACGCATTTGTCCTGATAAAAAGAACCTACCTCTTTTTTGATGAAGTACAGAAAATTCATGGTTGGGAAAAACGCGGTCAATTCCTTCCGTGTAGATTTTGACTGCGATATATATATTACCGGATCCAATGCCTATCTGCTTTCTTCTGAGCTTTCCACCTACCTGCCCAAGGCGATACGTGGAAATCAAGGTACTTCCATTATCCTTCAGCGAATTTCTGGAATTCCACGGCTATATTCTGACTGAGCGTAAGTTGCCTGCAGGCGGTATGGGAAAAAAAAATCACAGATGCGGAAGGTGAGGCTTACGATGTAAGGGAACTCTTTTGACGCTTATGCCAGATTTGAGGTATGCCCATGCTGGCCGATGTGGGTCTGGAGATCGATAGGGTAACAGCCGCTTTGGACTTGGTGTGTATTCCGCCGCCGTTATCAATGACATCCTGGAGCGTGAAAAAGGGAAAGGTCAGAGAAACATCGTAGACCCGGTGTTGCTGAGAAAGATCATCTTGTTTCTGGCGGATAATATCGGTAATATCACTTCTGCCACCTCCATTGGAAATACCCTGATGGACGAGGGTCTTCTGAGCAGCAGCTCCCGAAAAAGACGAAGCCTGCCGTTCAGACAAATTCAGGCGTATATCGAAGCGCTGACAGAAGCCTATATCTTCTATGAAATCAAGCGTTTTGACATAAAGGGCAAGGATTATCTGCGCACCCTCGGCAAATATTATATTGCAGACATTGGCCTGCGGAATTACCTGCTGGGCTATCGTGACGGTGACAGCGGACATATTTCGGAGAATATTATCTGCTTTGAACTTTTGCGCCGCGGTTATGACGTCGCCATCGGTAAAATCGACAGGCAGGAGGTTGACTTTGTTGCCACCAAAGCAGACGAGAAGAAATATATTCAGGTTACAGAATCCATGAACATGCCGGAAACGAGAGCGCGGGAGCTTGCACCTCTGCGCAGAATCCGGGACAGCTACGAAAAAATTGTCATTGCCCTGGAGTGTAATCTTGCGCAGACACAGGACGGAATTAAAATCATCAAAGCGCTGGATTTCCCTTCTGAGTGACAGATAAATAAAACATGCGGGCAGAATCTTTTCCGAAGGGAAATTTCTGCCCGCATACATCTGTTTTATTGTTTTTTTAAATTTTTCTGTGTTCTACCTATATTCTCACAGCATCGAAATCAATAATAAACGCCACAATATAGTCTGCCACAGCTGTGAGCATTTCTTTTCCCCAGCTTTCAGCATCCTTCGGATCATCCGGACCGATCCAGCCATTGGACGTATACCGAATCACGTCCCGGGGCATCGGAATCCTGATTCCTTTATAGGCAACTTTATCGAATCCTGTAGTCGGGAAGGCTTCTCCCAGATCATGGATCAGCTCTTTTCTCCCGCAGATGATCGAAATGCACCAGCTTCGGATCTACAGCCAGCATTGCTGCCGTTTCTTCGCCTCCGCCGTGACCGCCTGCCCAGGAAGGATTCAGTTCGCCGGCCATAATCCACCAGTTGAGGATCACACCCAGGGCTCCCTTCTGACTCAGCTCGATACAAAACCCGATTCAGGGTTGGGATATTTCCGCCATGACCGTTTAAGAACAATATTTTTTCGCACCGTGAGAAAGCAGTCCTTCCGTAATCCGTGTCAGAAGCAGATACATGCAATCCTCGCCAATAGAGATCGTGCCCGGATAACATGTCATATCCTCGCATACGCCATATGGAATTCCAGGCGCCGCCGCGATTTCTGCTTTTTCCTCAATCATGGAAAGCAGCTTTTCCGGCACCAGCGTATCTACGCCTAATACATTGTGGCTTCCGTGGTTTTCAAGGCAGCCTACAGTCAACAGCGCCGTATCGTGCTCCTGAAAATATGCTTCCACCTGCCAGCAGGTCATTTCACTGAGCCGCATTATGCACCAACCTCAACATTCCGCAGACGATGGTATCCATTCGATCCGTTGTGAAGCCAGTGACCTTCGCACTTCCTGCCACATTAACGCTGTCATAGTACAGAGTTGCATACGGAGAAATCGGTCCCAGCAGCTTTTCCAGTTCATCATAGTATTCCCCATACGTTTCTCCGGATCTCCTGTTTCTCTTCCTGCTTCAATCAGTCTGTCCACCTCTTTATTCTGTAAGAACGCATCGTTGCCCGGATAGCCTACCTGTGAGGAATGCATCATGGAGAAGTAGGTGTAGTCATGCGTCCCGTTACGCATACCCATGCACTGAAAGACATTTCATGGGGAGCCAGTTCCCAATTCATCAATCCAGGTACCATATTCCATCGGATTGATGGAGCACTCGATGCCGATTTCCTTCAGCTGGCTCTGGATAACCTGACAGATTTCATTCTTTACAGAATCATCCGTTACAGACAGTCTGCATTCAAAACCGTCTGATATCCTGCTTTTCTGCCATCAGTTTCTTCGCCTTTTCAATGTTATACTCATAAAGTTACAATCTGATCAGAATAACCGAATGCATTCGGCGGTATGATGGAGTAAGCCGGTTCACCTGCGCCATACAGCATGGTTTCTACGATTTTCATCATTGTTGATGGCATAACGGATCGCCTGTCTGACCCTTTCGTCAGCAAATCGCTTATCATTGCTGTTCAGCGACAGGAAGGAAACGCTCTGGGAAGAGCCCTTAAACAGCTGCATGTTTTCATCTTCTTCCACACGTTTCGTATCATTTGCGGAAATATTGTAAGCCAGATCTGCTTCACCGGTTTCTACAGAGATAACTCTCTGGGAAGCCTCCGAACGACCTTCATCTGCAGGTACTTTCGTCTTCGGGGCACCCTGGAAATACTCGTCGTTTGCTTCCAGCTTCACATATTTCACCCTGCTTCCATTCTACGAACTTGTATGCTCCGGTTCCGATCGGATGCATGGTGAATGCCTCTTCATCAACCTCTACTGCGTGCTTCGGCACGATTGCAGTAAACGGAACCGTCAGGGAAGCCAGCAGCGGCGCATACGGCTCCTTGGTCGTAATGGTAACCGTATAATCATCATCGGCTGTAATGTCGCTGATTGCATCTACAACATAAGATACATAATTGGATTCTCTTGCTCTGTTGATGGAAAATACCACATCCTCTGCGGTCATAGATTCACCGTCATGGAACTTTACATCCTGACGCAACTTAAAAGGTCCAGGTCTTTTCATCCACTTTGCTCATAGCTTTCTGCCAGCAGCGGCGCAGGCTGATTGTTTTTTCACCCATTGTCAGCAGCGTATCGAAAATCTGGACAGGTTACGGTAACTGCAGGTGTTTCTTTACCTACATGCGGGTCAAGAGAGGTTACATCTGCGCTCTGTACCCATACCAAAGTGTCTTTTGTTGCGCCTCCTGTTTCAGACGGTGTCTTGTCTCCGCCACAGGCAGTCAGCGAGAAGGCAAGACAAAAAAATCAGTACGACTGCAAAAACTTTTTCATTTCTTTCATCCTCCTTATTAATTTATCTCCATCATGAAATCATTCCTGTGCATTGATCTCATGAACACGGACACATGCTGTAAAGTGACCCGGTTCGCTTTCTGTCAGCGGATATCCTCACCTCTGCAGGCATCAGTGGCATAAATGCACCGTCCTGCAAACCGGCATCCTTTTGGCTCGATTGGGGAACTGATTTCCCTTTTTAAAATGATTCGTTCCATCTGTACATCCGTCCGGAACCGGGATCGCAGAAAGAAGCGCTTTGGTATATGGGTGAAGGGCCGGAAAGAGCTGCTTTACGTCACAGTATTCCACCACGGTTCCCAGATACATCACCATGATCTTTATTGGCCAGGTGCTTTACCACAGAAAAGATCATGGGTAATAAACATATAGGTCAGACCCATTTCATTTTGCAGATCCTGCATCAGGTTGAGGATCTGCGCCTGAATGGACACGTCAAGAGCGGACCGGCTCATCACATACGATGAATGACGGGTGCAGTGACAGCGTCTGGCAATACCAATTCTGCCTTCTGCCGCCATCCAGTTCATGGGGATAAGAATTGACGAATCGCTGCGCCAGACCGACCAGATTCATCAGTTCCCGCACCTTCTGATTCAGCGCCGCTTTATCCTTTCTTGTCATATATGCCCTGGAATGAGCAGCGGCAGAGCGATGGCCTGGCTCACTGTCATTCTCGGGTTCAGTGAGGAAAAACGGATCCTGGAAAATCAGCTGCATTTCCTTCTTCAGATCCTTCATCTGTTTATTGCTGTAAGCCAGAATATTTTCTCCCCGAAAAAGTACTTCCCCGGAAGTCGGTTCATGAAGGCGCAGCACGGCTCTTCCCAGCGTAGACTTCCCGCAGCCGGATTCTCCTACGACACAGTGTTTTCTCCCTTGGCAATATCGAAAACTTACATCATCTACCGCATGCAGCTGGCCTGCGGGGAGTCGAAAAGTATTTTTCAGGTGACGAACTTCCAACAGTTTTTTTTTTTTCCATCAAACGCTCACTCCCCTTCCATGCCTCTTTCTCTGCACCGTACCGGTGGCAGCAGACCCGATGATTCTCATTTATGGAGACCTCACCTCACGGTGCCTTGCACTGACAGATTTCTTCAGCATATTTACATCTCGGATGGAACTTGCATCCTCCGGCAGATTTGCGGGATCCGGCATCAACCCTTCTATCGGCTTCAGCCTGTCCACATCCTCGTTTAATTTCGGAATGGAGTCAAACAGCCCTTCAGTATATGGATGAAGACCATTCTTAAACACTTCCCGCAGGCTTCCCTGCTCTACGATTTCACCGGCATACATGATCGCCACGTATTCACAGTTCTGTGCCACCACGCCCAGGTCATGGGTGATCAGCAGCATGGATGTCCCCAGCTTCGTACGCAGATTTTTAATCAGGTCCAGCACCTGCGCCTGAATGGTTACATCCAGAGCGGTGGTCGGCTCATCCGCGATCAGCAGATTTGGATTGCAGGCCAGCGCAATCGCAATGACAACACGCTGCTTCATGCCGCCGGAGAACTGGTGGGGATAATCCTCCGCACGCGCAGGATCGATACCAACCATGGTCAGCATGTCATCCATTTTTTTTCTTTGCTTCTTCTGCTGAGAGATCTTTTCGTGAGCTTCAATGACTTCGGCAATCTGCTTTCCTACCGTCAAAACCGGATTGAGTGCCGTCATGGGATCTTGGAAAATCATGGAGATTTCTTTTCCTCGAATCTGACAGATTTCCTCGGCTTCCATCGCCACCAGATCCTTTCCTTCATAAAGGATCTGACCGCCGGCAATTCGCCCCCGGCGGCCACTGGATCAGCCGCAATATGGACTTTGCCAGTGTTGTTTTTCCCGCACCGGTCTCACCCACAAGGCCTACCGCCGCACCTCTTTCCAATGCCAGATTCACCGAATTGACAGCTCTGACGATACCATCTTCTGTCTCATATCTGACGACTAAATCTTTTTATTTCAAAATGTTATCCATACGTTTGTCCTCTCCAAACTATGCTATGGTTATCTAATTGCTCTTTTTCGTCTGCGGATCGAATCAGTCCTTCAGCTTCGGATCCAGCGCGCATCTCAATCCGTCACCGATAATGTTCAGTGCCAGAATCGTAAGAAGTATGATCAATCCCGGAATAAGGTAATATGCCATGCATCGCGGATATACCCCCGTGCATTGGTCAGCATCGCGCCCCATTCCGGTGTCGGTGCCTGAATTCCAAGTCCCAGGAAAGATAGCCCCTGCAATGGATAAGATTGCACCGGCGATGGCCATGGTAACCTCGACAATAAGCGGTGCCATGGCGTTAGCAGAATCTGCTGGAAAATAATCGATTTGTCCGACGCGCCTACAGCCTTCGCCGCTTCCACGAATTCTCTTTCACGAATCGTCATAACCGATGCTCCACGATTCTCGCAAACCGGAACATACCCGATAGCGATGGAAATCAGCACATTGACCAGACCCGGTCCCAGCGCCGCCACGATAGCAATGGCCAGAAGCATGTACGGAAGAGACAGGATAATATCCATCAGACGCATGATGACGTTATCCACTTTACCGCCGTAATAGCCAGCGATAGCGCCGATCACCGTACCGACCAGACCTGCCGCAACAATGGCAACAATGCTCATAAACAGAGAGTATCTGGTGCCCCATATGATTCTGAGCAAAATATCTCTTCCGAATTCATCCAGACCCAGGGATGGGCACTGCTGGGCGTTTCGAATCTCTGGGTCAGATTCTGAGAGATTACCAGCTGATCATAAATTGAGTTGTCAGTTACCACGTCGATCACCAGGGTAATCACACCCACCAATGCAAGAAACAGGAGGAAGATCAAACTGATGACAGCCATCTTTATTCTTCTTGAATCGGCGGAACGCATCGACCCAGAGCGACCGCGCCTTTACATCTGTGCTATTTTGCTTTTGCAAAGATTTTTCTGTCACGTTTCTTCCCTCCCATACTATGATATTGCGCTTTTAATTCTCGGATCCACATAAGCATAAAGTATGTCAACCAGCAGATTTTACCACAGAATATGTCAGCGCCAGAAACATGGCTGACCCCAGTACCATAGGCATGTCCTTCGCCTTGATGGATTCGATCATAAATCGTCCGAGCCCCGGCCAAGAGAAATGGTCTCGGTCAAAAGCCGCGCCGCCAAGAAGCATACCGAACTGAAGCCCGATCACGGTTACAATTGGGATCAGAGCATTTTTAAACATATGTACCCGGGTAATATATCCTTCTTTTTAATCCCTTGGGCGGGCAGTATCGATATAATCCTGCCGCATGGATTCCAGCATGCTGGATCGGGTCATTCGCATAATGCTGGCTGCACAGCCTGTGCCCAGTGTCAGCGCGGGCAAAATCAGACTTGGCAGCAGCGCGACACCCTCACCCATGCCGGAGGATGGGAGCCACCCCAGTGTAACAGAAAACAGCATGACCAGCAGCAGTCCGAACCAGAAGTTTGGCATTGCCACACCGATCAGCCCCAATACTGTAGTCACATTATCGATCCAGGTATACTGTTTCTTCGCCGATAAGATACCGATCGGCACCTCCGATCAGCATTGCCACCAGGATACCTGCCAGAGATAAAATCAACGTATTAGTAAAATAACCCAGCACCTGTGGCAGCACCTCTAACTTTGTTTTCCAGGAAACACCGAAATCGCCCTGCAAAACATCCGCCATGTAGTCGAAATAACGAACAAATAAGTTATTATTCAGTCCCAGTTCTTCTCTCATGGCAACAATGGCTTCCTCTGAAGCCTGCTGCCCCAGAATCATTCTTTGTCGGATCTCCCGGGGAAACGGCCAGAATAAGAAATACCAGAAAGGATACGCCGATCAAAACCGGTATCATCATTAAGATCCGTTTAATTACATATCTGTGCATAAACTGTTCCTCCTCTGTTCTTATGCGATGGGAACCTCTTCAAAAGCCCCTTTCACCAAAAAGCTGCTTATCCTTCATCATCAGTTTTCCCATTGCCATAACCGTATCTATATGTAAATTTTCATCAAGCAGCACCATATCGGCATGACTTCCTGGCCGCACTGTTCCCTTTTCCGGATACAGTTCCAGAGCCCTGGCTACATTGCTGGTAATCAGCTGAATAGCGGTTTCCATCGGCACATTGAAATCCACCACCAGATTGCGAATAATCTCATAGAGCGGATCCATGCCGCCCACCTTGACCGCAACTACCTGATCCCTTGCTTCATTCCATACCGGAATGCTTCCATTCGAATCAGAGCTGACTGTGAGATGTTCGATACCTGCCTTCTGAATGACATCGTACAGCTCATCTGTTTTGATGGCTCCGGCAGTAAAAATCTGCCCATCCGCCCAGTTCCATAAACCGGAGCGCAGTCTTCGGATTGCAGTCCAGATGGGTTGGCGGAAATGCTTGATCGGAAGATATGCTTCTTCAACAATTTTCAATATCCTCCAGCTGTCTTCCACAGCCGCCCAGATGAATATGCAAATCCCCGGCTTTCCTGAAATCAATGCTGCCATACGGATGTCTGACGCCAGTCGGATCAATTCCTCCTTCGTCGTCTAGAGCAGCGGTGGTCCGATATCGCCAACTTGCAGCCCAGAATTTCCTTTATATATACAATATCCTTGCTGACAGATCCGGTGACGTGTCACTGGCGGATAGACGTATGCACCGGTAAGGCAATAAGCGGTAATCCCATCCGCATTGAACTCTTTTGTCTTTGCCAGCACATTTTTCCACACTTCTTCGTATAACTGTCAGTTCCCAAGAGACCGACTAACGTCGTCACACCGGCCTTAATGACCGTAGATAACATCAGCTCCGGTGTGCGGCTGTTAAATCCGCCCTCCCGCCGCCGCCGGTCACATGCACATGCTGGTCGATAAACCCGGGTACTGCGGTTTTTCCTGTCCCGTCGATTACAGTAAGTCCGGGGATCTGCGGATGCAAATCATTTCCCTACGGCGGCAACGCGATCGTTCGTTACCAAGATATCCACCTTTCCCATGGGCTGTGGATCAAATAGCTTCACATTCTTCACTAAATACATTTTACTGCTCCTCCTTTTCTTCCGCTTTATTTATGCTGCTGTCTTCGTTATAGAAGTATTTCGTACTCATAGGCAGGAACCGGATATCGCTGGAAAAATCCTTCAATCTGCTTAACTTTCTTTTCATTGTGTTCCTGAAATCTTTTTTTGGTTTTTCCAATATATATAAGCTAGCGAGAATGTCCGTCAGAACGATCAGCGACGCAACTGAATTATGGAACACCATGTTATTCGCGTTGCAGAATAAGGTTCTCGTTGCATTCTTTACGATCGGCGAAGACATCTTGTCGGTAAGCGCCAGGACTGTAGAGCCAATACTGGCAAGATAGCCGGAAAGCGCCACTGTCTGCGCCGCGTAGAACGGCAACGTAATCAATACGAATACATCCATTTCCCCGCATGGGTAAGAGCATCAAGAACACAGGCATAATTACTTACGTCCACCAGAGTGACATCAGCGCCGGTATCCAGCATTTTATTCCTGAAAGACTGCGCTACAGTCAGCGCACTACCTCATGACCGCAAATGTAAATCCGTTCTGCTCTGCTCAGTTCGTACAAACTGGAACAACTCTTCATCGTTGAGATATTCCAGAGTGGAATCAACCAAAGATTCTTCTGATTTTCTTTCAGCTTCTTCAGCATTGCATCGCTGGCTTCATACTGTCGCGCTGAGGCCTCTGGCTTATGATTCCAAAAAAAATTGTCCTGCATATCTGCACGCATGGCTTCTTTCAGTCCGGCATAATTTTCGTAAGTGGTCTTTTTGCAGAAATTTTAATGGTCGTTTCTGTCACCCCTACCTTTTTCCGCCAGCACGCGCAACGGTAAAAAAACAGACTTCCTCCGGATGAACTAAAATATACTCTGCAACTTTTGTCTGGGTCCTGGTCAGCTCCGGCAAAAATCTCCTGTATACACTTTAATACTTCCATAATGTCTTTTTCTTCTATCTCTCACTATAAATCCGTCAGGTGCGGCGCTTCAGACAGAAACACCGCATCAACGCCTTCTCCAAAAAACCTGCACATTGCCTGCAGCGCAAACTGCTCTGGCAGAATAATGGCCTGCCGCCAAAATGCTTACGCCTGCCTGCCTAGCCGCTTCCATGAGAAGGGGCAAACCAGTCGATCTTTGGTTTCCAACACCAGTAAGAAGCAGACGAATTCCTGCTTCCCTGAGCTTCGGTAAATCTCTGTTCCCTCTGCACCCCCTGCAATCAGCGCTATTTTTCCGTCCTGAAGCCTCTCTTCACTATAGGCATACAGCCTGCAGTCATGTCCCATCAGCTTTTCTGTTTCCAGCCGGACATCTGCTGACGTTTTCCATTCCGTACTGCAATACAGCCCCATGACGGCACCGCCCTCTTCGAAGAAAGAATGATAAGGAAAGATGCCCAGCGCTCTGGCCAGACTGATGCCGGTAGAATACGGACTGACCTGGTCCAATGGAAGATGAAGACTATAATGGCTGATTCCCCTTCTTCTGCATAAACGCCCTGTCCCTCATCAGAAAAATTTTCCGCCGGTAAGCCTTCCGGGTGCTGCGCGCTTGATGATGAGTAAACAGCAGCAGACAGTTTTCCGCCTCTGCTTCCCCTGAGCTTTTCTATCACCTGCCGTCCGGAAAAAGTTGCTGTATAGACCTTTTCAATCCATTCCGTATGATCTGCCAAAAGCCCGTTTGCAGCTAAATCTTCGTATTGCGCGGGCTGAAAGAACGCATCCAGTTCCTGATACAATTCCTTTGCCTTTCGTTTCCGCCAGTCATCCCTTTTTTTTCCATTCATTTGCTCCATTTTTATTATTTTTTTTTAATGTAGAATACTATATTTTTTCATTATACCATCACACTTTTGCATGCGCAACTTATTTTTTATACATTAAAAAGTATTATGTATACTTGTCACACTTTCCGCCGTTTGCCCTCATTAGTGCCCGGCGGCGCTTTCCTGTTTCACTTCAAAGTAAAATTATTTTTGTGACAATCTATGACGCCTTCCTTCCGCAGCCTGCTGATCTCACCGAAAGACCGCTGCGGTCAACTTCCAGATAATCTGCCAGTTCCTGACGGTCATAGGTAATGGTGAACCGGCTGCTTCCGGCTGCTTCCGCCTGGATCTGCAGATATGTCAGCAATTTATCCCGCGTCGTCCGTTTGGATGTGATCTCGATCTTCTGGTGAAAAGCCAGGTTTTTCGCCGCCACCACCTTCAGAAGATTGAAGATCAGCTGATTGTGAAAAGAACAGGCATTGGTGCAGGAGGTCATCAGACGGCGGCAGTCAAAGCGCATGTACTCGCATTCTTCGGCGACCACTACGCTGACGGGAAGGGCATCCAGTCCGGCGCACGCAAAAGACTCTCCGAAAAGGTCCAGGAACGTATTCGTAAATACGAGAATGGAGGATTCTAAAAAATGACCCTTCATGAAAAATGGGAACATATCGAATCGTCGTTTACGAATGCTGCACGCTGCTGATCAAGGGAAGAAGAGGCTGGTCTGCTCAGTGAAGCCTATGAGCACTTGATTTGCGCTTATCAGGAAGCGCGTGAAATAAATGATGAACTGGAAGAACTTTTAAAAAGAACGCTTTAATGAATTAACCCTAAAAAGTATTCTGGTATAGGAACGGGGAGGTTTCCCTCCCCAAAATTTTTTCTAAAACTTAAACATTTTACTTGACAAACCCCATAAAAACACGAATACGTGGGGCTGTGAAGCCCTTGTTTGTGTTACCATTTTATTTTGCGGCTTCTGCAAGGATGGAAATTCTCTTAATCAAAAAAGAGCTGCCATTTCGGTCGATGAATTCCATCAACTGTAAAGCGACAGCCCCTTTATTGTGTCTATGCTGTTTTAACAATATGAGATAAACCGTCCCAGTCTGTCATTGACGTGTTCGCCATCCTTGAGGGCGATTTCACCGCCGATCAGTACGTAATCGATGCCCTCCGGCTTGCAGAGCTTGGTGAAATCTGCTTTATCGATGATGGTGTCCGGGTTGAAAATCGTGATATCCGCGTCACAGCCAAAGCGCAATCCTGCCTTTTTTTGATCAAGCTCCAGGCGCTTTGCCGGTTCCAGTGTCATCTTTGCGGAGCGCGTCGATCAGCGGCAGCGCTTTTTCTTCCGCACATACTTGCCGAGCACGCGGGAATGTCCCTGCGGCGCGCGGATGTCCGCTGCCGTTGTTGATGATTGCATCGCTGGCTACCATACCGTTCGGATTGACAATGGCCTCTCTGATCTCGTCCTCATTCATGACGAACGCAACTGCCAGCATGTTCGATATTCTGCTCTGGCTTTGCGGAAGATTTCCTCGTTACAACGAACATTCTTATATGGGTCATCCGTCAGCAAAATGTCCTTGTAATCCTTGCCCCAGCCCTCCAGACAGCCGTCTTCAAAGACTGCAGAGCCGATCTCTGTCGAGAACGCATTGTACGGATAAGTATCATAGTTCAGGGTCGGGTCCTGTTCCATCGCTGCGTTGATGCACGCGAGCGCTTCTTTCATGCTGCCGGTCGCCGAACAGCTGGACAGATGCGAAATCTGGAACTTCTGCGGGATCTCCTGTGAGAAGCGGATCATTTCCTCTACCGGGAACAGATCGTCCTTCTTCGTTTCGTCACGATAGGCGCGGAAACCAGCAGATGCGGATCGTCAGAGGCTCTGACAGCCCATAAAGCATTTCATCAAAGGTGATGCCCGGATCGTATTCAATACCGAACGAAATACCATATGCCTTCCGCAAGCTCACGCTTCATGATTGCCTGCAGCTCGTCCATCTGTGCCTGCGACGGATGCGCGTATCGCCGATGCCCAATTCCGTACGGAAATGGTTGTAGCCCGCCAGAATCAGATAGTTGACCGGGCTGCCCAGCTCATTGAGCAATCGATTTGAAAACAGACAACGGCTGCTTCTGCACGCCGCAGTTGCCGCCGACCGCTGTGGTGACGCCCATTTCCAGCATCATTTGGCAATGACGAATTGCTTTTACCCTCATGCACAAAATCCTTCATGCATATAATATCGATAAATCCCGGCGAAACCACTCTGCCCTCTGCATCAATGACTTGCCGCGCCTCCGGTGTTTCAGCACCGATGGCAGGCGATCTTGCCGTCCTGCACACCGATATTCGCCTTTACCATTTCTTTCTTTTTCATAGTCCGGATACATTCCGTTTGTAATCAATACTTGCAGCATCTGATTCCTCCCTTTTTGTCTTGCATATGATGTAAAGATGATGTCGCGATATCCGACTCGACGCTGTCTGATATCAGATGCCCGTCGTTATACGATCTTGCGGCCGCCTGTGCCTCAAAATCGGCTTTCATTTGTTTGATCCTGTTTTCATCACCGAAGATCTTTGCGATCTGCAGGGCAACGACGTTTCGCGCCGAGCGCGATGGTGTCATGCGCTCTGTCCGTTTTCACTGCAGCCGCAAACTCTCTGGTATGAATCGCGACACCGCGATCAACGATCTGCAGCGTCGGTTGGAACGTCGGGCGAACCACAAAGCTGACGTTGCCGGCATCGGAAGAACCAAAGATCTTCTCATGGTCGCCGTTGATATCGATGCCGAGTTCACCTCATGAACCTCACGCAGCGCGTCCTCCACCGAGTAATTTCTTCTCATATTCGCATAGGCCGCTGCCGTTTCTACTTTTATCCCAGGTGCACTGTGCCCAGCGCACCGCCTGCCGCGCAGTCACTACCTTGACGACATCCATCATGTAATCCAGATCCAGCGCTCTGACATAGAACTCTGCACTGGCCTCCTCCGGCACGATATTCGGTGCTTCCCCGCCGTTTCGGATCACGCCGTGGATGCGGACATCCGGGGTCACATGCTGCCGCAGACAATCCGTTCCATGGAACATGAGCTGTGCCGCGTTCAGTGCATTGACACCCTCCCAAGGTGCCGCGGGAAGCATGGGCTGCCTTGCCATGGAAGGTATACAGATAGGAAGCAAGTCCATTGAGTGTGCAGTAGATCAGATTCTGGTCGTACAGATGGATCATCATTGCCATATCGTAGTGATCAAAGACACCTTTTTTGATTAGCGCGCATTTCGCGCCGTCGGTTTTCTTCGATCGGTGTGCCGATCACGTCGATATCTGCATCCAGCTCCTCCTGCAGCTGCACTGCCGCGATCCCGGCAAGCACGCTGATGGCGCCGCGACACAGTGCCCGCAGGCATGTCCGATGCCCGGCAGCGCGTCGTATTCGGTCATAATCACAAAACCTTATATTTATGGTCGTTTCTGCCGTAAGTCGCCTTAAAAGGATGTTGGTGACCCGCAAACGGATACTCTACGTCAAAGCCCTTATGCTTCAGCAATTCTCAATCTTGCGTGACGATTCGTATTCCTCCGGAAAGCTCGGATGGTCTGCCAGATCATCGTTCAGCGCAATCGCATCCTGCAGATTCGCCTTGACTGCCTCTGCGATTTTCTCTTCCATTTCTAAACATCTTCCCATTTTTTAACCCTCCTTGATGAGAAAGTTGTCTCAAGATGTTTTCATCATATCACATTTCACTTGGGATGTTAAGTTTTTTCGAAGCTGCCGGATGATGATTTGTGTGTTCAGCGCATAGGCTGCAAACGGCTGCGCCTTGTTACGCTTTTTCACTCCAATAGCGCCGCATGTGCAGCTGCAGGAGCTCATCGTCCGAAAGTCCCCTGTCGGATCGCCTCCTCGAGCATATGTTGTTCCAGCTCGGCTTCTTTGATAAAGTCATCGAAATACGTCTGATTCCGAAAAGACGGCAATCTCCCGTAGTGTGGAAGTATCAGATCGTTCACGTCGAACGTCTTTAAGCGCGCCGCCGATGCAAAGCAATCATCATAGCTCTTGAGCGGAGAAGTCTGCACGAGCATGCTCGTCACCTGCATGCCGGTGCTCTCACTGGTGAAGAGAATTTTCTCCGGAGAAAGCAGATAGCTCGCAGAGCAGTCCGTATGCCCTTTTGTCTCATATGCCGTTATAGTCTCCGGCACCCAGACTGATACTGTCGCCGTCTGCAAGCACGCGATCCACCCGCATGCCCGCAGCAGTGATCTCGATCCCCTCCACACCGTAAAAGCGCTTTGGCGTTGTTTCCGAGCCGCTCCATGGTCGCTTTGGCGTTCGGATGGGCAAAGACCTCTTTGGCTTTTTTGCAGCCCACAGACCTGTGCCTCCGGCCAGACCTGCAGCACGTAAGGTAGCGCCCCGATGTGGTCGTAATGCGTATGCGAGAGCAGGATATAGTCTAGGGTTTTTCCTTCGGCATTTAACACCGTCTTTAGATTTTCAATCAAATTATCCGCAAAGCATGCCATGCCGCAGTCATACAATGCTGTTTTTTCGCTGCCGAGAATCAAAATCGCTTCGCCGCCGGGGCCTCCGGTTACACGCACCAGCGGACGCGGAAAATCCGTTCTGTCGTGTCCCGCGAAGTTTTCAAAAACGCGGGAATCGGCGCGCGTCTCATATCTTTTTGGTACAGTTTGCGCCTACGTTCCTCCTCCGCACCTGCGCGAAATTGAGGAGCAGCATAGCGATGATTGCAAAACCCAGATATCCTTCAATCGGAAACATATAGGCAACCACATTCTTGAAACCAACCAAGCCCAAAAAGGAATGCCAGACAAGCGGACAAGATCACCCACGACTCTTTTTTTCGTCTGTCCGGAGCTTGGTCGTGAAACCGTAAAATTGCTGGTCGCGGACGCGTAAATAGCCGCAAAGAGCAGGACGCTGTAAATAATCCCTGCACCCTTGAGATCCGTCCTGCGTAGGCAAGCATCGGCATATCCATCGCTTGCGCAAACTGCATGCTTTTTTTGCAGTGCAAGCACGATGGTGAAAGCCAGCACCTAGAAAAATACCGCCCAGTCCGCTGCCGAGCATCGCAGATTTTTCGCTGCATTGACCGACGAAGTGGCTACAATGAATCATTGTTAAAATATTATAGGAAATATACAGGCAAGCTGCAAAACCCAGTTCCCGCAATCGGTGACGGCTTTGACAGGTTCACGCTGCGCCGAAGCCCCAGATTCGCAGTGACTGCCAGCACACTGATCAGGATCACTGCCGCGAACAGAACCGGCATGATATAGCGAAAGACTTTGGAGATGCGTTCAAACTCTCCCAGCACAGTCACTATGACCAGCACACCGATCAGTACGCCGCCAACCAGTCTGCTGATGCCGAAGTTCTGGTGCAGAAGCGCACCGCCTGCCGCGGTCATATTGATCAGTACGGTAAACAGCATGATTGCCATAAACCAGCCGACCAGATTTTCGATTTTAGGATTGCCGCCCGGCGCGATGATGCGCCCATATCGTTGGTTCCGAGAATCCGCGCCAGATAGGCTGTCATCATGCCGAGGACCACAAACAGCACCGCAATCAGCAAAATACCGATCCTGCCCTGCCTGCCGAATACGCCGGAAGAACTGCCAGATTTCACGCCCGGACGCAAAACCGGCTCCCATGATCGCACCGACAAACATGAGAGCCACATTGAGTAAATTCAGATTTGTTTTTGCTGCATTTTGTTCTTACTTCCTTAATGCTTTACAACCGACACCTATGCTTCTGTATCTAAATCGTTTTGCGTCTGATAAGCCAGCTGCTTGATCTCATCCCGGTTGTCACCAGCGTCTGATTGATGATTGAGAAGGTTTTATCGAGATTCGTATACATTTCCCGAAATATTTCAGGTTTAGTTCGTCCATCTTTGCCTGCATATCATAGAGCATCTTATCGACATAGTCATACGAACGCATTTTGAGCATCTTGGCATGCAGCTCCGCGTCCTCGCGAATCTCCTGCGCCAGCTTCGTTGCTCGAGCGTGATATCATCCGTCCCCCACCAGATAATCTGCCTGTTTCTTCGCCTCACGAATGATCCGTTCGTATTCTGCCTTGGCATCGGCAAGGATCCGGTCGCGTTCATCGCGGATCCACTTGGCCTGCTGCACGTCATCCGGGAGAGCCAACGGACCTTCTGACAATATTGAAAACATCCTCTGCCTCCAGCATGATCTTGCTGGTCAGCGGTACATTCGTCGCGTTATCTACGATATCTTCCAACTCCTCAAGCAGTTCGAGGACTTTCATTGTATCTTCCATTACTTTTCAAATCTCCCTTTCATCATCTCTCTAAAACATACGGCGGCACAAGCATGCTGCCCCTCCCCCCAAGGGAGATGACCTGCTTCGCCATGGTTGAACTTATAAAAGCGTATTTTGCGTCAGATATCAAAAAATACGGTTTCAACATTTTCCTTATATAAATGCCGATGCAGTTGCGCCATTCTGCTGTTCGCTGTCAAAATCTCGACGCTGCGCAGGCCGCGCACCACCACATTGAAATCGTGCCTGTTTACAAAATCCGCCAGCAGCCCCTCGCACTTGTCCACGCTGACATTCGCAAGGTGGTACCCTGCGAATCATATCCATGCGTTCCTCAAATGTAAACAAGGTTTTTTTTCGGAGATTCACCACCACGCCGACGGTCACTTCATCAAATATATGGGCTGCTCTTTCAATAATATCCAGATGCCCTAAGGTCAACGGATCAAAAGAGCCTGCATACAATGCCTTTTGTTTTCATCACTGCCTCCAAGCTGTCTTGTGTTTTTTGTCGTCATTTTGCCTGTCCTGTTGTTTTCCGGCAGCGCAGCACCCTGCTGTACTCTTTATTTTTAGCACAAGGCAGGCATGCAATCAACTGTAAATCGTGATCGCGATCGAACCGTAGGTTCGTTCTTTCAATTTTTCAAAGCCCGCATAGGTTTCCGGGAAAACATCGCGCTCTCCGTGTTCGGCTACGATGATACCCTCGTCGGCCAGCAGATCGTATGCGCGAATCAACGCAAAGCATCTGTCGTACAGACCTTCCCGATACGGCGGGTCCAAAAGAAGATGTCGACCTTTTTCTCCGCGCTCCGCAAAGCCGCCCCAGCGCCTTTCAAAGTCACCCGGGATTACCACTGACCACTCCTCTGCCCTGCACATCGCGATATTGCGCCTTGTCAGTTCCAGACTGGCTCTGTTGTTATCCGCGAAGCAGCACTTCTCCGCGCCGCGGGACAGCGCCTCCAGACCCAGATTACCGGTCCCGCTGAAGAGTCCGCGCAGACCGCGTCATACAGATTACCCGCGATCATGCTGAACAACGCTTCCTTTACCTTCTCCGTCGTCGGGCGGATATCGTTTCCACAGGCATCTCAAGACGCCTGCCCTTAAAATCACCTGTAATGATCCTCATAAATCTATCATTTCCTTTATCTCTGTTTTGTGCTTCCACACATTTCCTGTGTCGTATTTGTTCTATTATACAAAAAAATACAGCCTGCGCAAGCTGTCAAAAAAGACCTCCCTTTACCTGTTGTGTTGATTTTGGGCGCGCAAAACCGCCTCCATCGATTTACGAAGGGCGGTGTATTCTTGAACAACAACTGTTCAAATGATCCAGACTAAGACCTCTCGCAAGCTCTCACA
>VOFJ01000880.1_pt1 | contig 21717 bp, 30 predicted proteins | sample 5384081 | NCBI WGS metagenome assembly VOFJ01 (sample SAMN12384729, study PRJNA508395) | human gut metagenome | isolation source: healthy gut I | host: Homo sapiens | reverse complement strand
GATTATTTTGGGACATTGTCGAAAACCTCATCAAGGACCCGAGCGTCAAGGGCATGTGGAACGTGCCGAAGTACTCCAACCCCGACGGCATCATCTACTCCGACGAGACCATCGAGCGCATCGCCAAGATGAAGCCCGCGGCGCCCGACTTCCTGCTCATGTGGGACAACGCCTACTGCATCCACGAGTTTGACGGCGAGTTCGTCCCGTTCAAGGATATTCTGAGCGAGTGCGAGAAGTACGGCAACGCCGACATGGTCTTTGAGTTCGCCTCCACGAGCAAGGTGACGCTCCCCGGCGCGGGCATTGCGTGCTTTGCGTGCAGCGAGGCCAACATGGAGTACATGACCAAGCTCATCGGCATTCAGGCCATCAGCTTCGACAAGATGAACCAGCTGCGCCACGTCAAGTATCTCCAGAACAAAGAGCACACCCTCGCTCTCATGAAGGAGCACGCCAAGATCATGAAGCCGAAGTTCGACATGGTCGTCGAAACGCTCGAGCGCGAGACAAGCCGCTCGGCATTGCGAGCTGGCACACGCCCAAGGGCGGCTACTTTGTCTCCGTGAACACGGCTCCCGGCCTTGCCAAGCGTACGCTGGCGCTCGCCAAGGAGGCGGGCGTCGTGATGACGAGCGCGGGGGCAACGTATCCGTACGGACACGACCCTCTTGACAGCAACATCCGCGTCGCCCCGTCGCTGCCGCCGGTCGAGGAGCTTGAGCAGGCGATGGCCGTCTTCTGCTGCTGCCTCAAGCTTGCCGCGCTGGAGAAGAGCAAGAAGTAAGGCATATTTGCATCAAAAAAGCGGACCGCAGTGCGGTCCGCTTTTTCTCATTTCGATTCACTTTTCCGCTTTCTTCTCTTCCCGCTTCAAGCGCCATACGGCGAGTGAACGCACCAGAAGAACATTGATGAGCGCAAGGCGCGCGTAGCTGTAGACGACATTCAGAAGGAAGTACGGCGAAATGTTGCTGTAATTGCCGAGATCGTCGAGCAGCAGCGGCATCACACCGTAGCTCATCAGAAGCGGCAGCACAACGAGCGCCGCGAGCCAACCGGCAATGAGCCATGTGCCCTCTTTTTTCGTCGCGGGCAGCCTGAGCATTCGGTAGGAGCGCGCCGTGCAGACGATCATCACAAGCATGCCGAGGAGCTGCACCCACGAGATGGCAAGGCGCGCATAGTTCATCTGCGCCGTCCAGAGGTGCGTCATAAAGACGGTCGTCCACGAGAGGCCGGTCGCAAAGCGGAGGTAGAGATCAATACAGAGATAGGCCGCCCAGCCGCACCACAGGCCCGTGCGATGCTTCACCGTAAAGCAGATGATGCCGCAGAGGAAAAACGGCAGTCCGTAAATCAGCCCCGCCAGCAGATCGCCGGCGAGTATCAGGCAGGTGAGCAGAAGAACCGCGCCGATACACATTAAAATCGTACCCGCAATGGTGTGACGCTTTTCCTGCTCGGACGAAGTCTGCGGCGTGAAAGAGGCGGGTACTGCCTGTGCCGCGGGCGCGGCTGTTTCCGCCTTCGGCGCGTCCTCGCCGCGCACCAGCTCGTCAAGCGTCACACCGAAGAGCTCGGAGAGCTTTAATAGCTTGTCAAGCTCGGGGATGGAGGCGTCGGTCTCCCATTTGGATACGCTCTGGCGCGAGATGTCCAGCGCGTCGGCAAGGTCGCCCTGCGACCAGTTTTTCTGTGTGCGCAGGCGCACGATGTTCTCTCCAAGTGTCATGTGATGGGGTTCTCCTTTGCAGATTCTCTGCGTTCAGCTTACCAAAAGGCGCGCAAAAAGTCCACCAAGCGGGGTTGAAAAGTTAGCAACCAGCAGTTGCAGCGTAAAAAAAGAGGCCTTCAGCGCGGCCAGCGCAGTCCCTTCGGCAGGCCAAGAATATAGTCAGCGCTGGCATTGTAATAAGCGCATAATGTTTGCAGGTGATGCAGCGGCAGCTCGTTGATCCCTTTTTCGTAGCGGTAATAAACCTGCTGCGTTGTTCCGATGACAGCGGCAACCTGCGCCTGTGTCAGATCATGATCCTCTCTCAGCTCGCGCAGAATATCCCAATAGGCCTTCATTTTGCCTCTCCCCCTCGTAGTTTTGGATGGGGAGTATTATTCCATACATCAGAAATAGTGTATTGACGATACATCACTTATGATGTAAAATGAAATCAGAAGGACGGATCAGCGTCTCAAACTCAAGAGATGGAGGAATATCTTCATGAGGAAACTGAACTGGCTATTAGGGGCAATGCTGCTTTTGCTCAGTCTGACCGGCTGCGGAAACAAAGTGGACAGCGAAAGCATCCGCAGCTATCTGGAAAGCTCTTACTACAACGAAAGTGATGCGTCTGTGGATGAGATCAAGGATATTTCTCAAGAACAGGGAAATAATGACAAGGAATTCATCGTAAGCTGTACGGTAAAGGCGAGCAACCGCTACGCCGTACAGACGGCCAACTGGGTCATAACCTTTGAGCGGTTTGAGAACAGTTGGGTCGGCACCGGGCGTGAAATGACGTATTATGAGACGGAACTGCAAAACGGGATGTCGGAAGAGGAGATGAAAGACCTTGTTGATCTCGAGGGGCTTTACTGGCAAAAGGAATTTGAAAGCTGGCTGACCTACGACGTCAGCGACTGGTACTGTACAGCGGATCTTGAAAACGGAGAATGCGAGGTCAGCTATCTTCTGACAACAGACTACGGCGGCTTTCAGTTTTTTCGGGTGTATCGAACGACCGCTGAATGGAATGACCGTTCAATGCAATGGTTCCGAAAGGAATCCAACGAGTATGCAACGAGCGGAGAGGTGGTCGTAACGCTCGACATAACGGGTCACTATGATTTCTATATCAATGGCAAGCAGCACTACACTTTTGATATTGAGAAGGATTCGGGGCAATATTACATGCGGAATTTTACCTACTATAACAGGCCCTACTCCACTGATCGTCTTGAGGCTTCCTTTGAAGAAAAGCAGCTGTCATTTGATTGGCCGGAATATTCCGTAACTGCGCCCTATTGGGTAGGCGTTTATGATGAAAATATCAAGCTGGAGATCATGAACGGGAGACTGTATTTCAGCCGGGAGTTGATCTCACCGGTATCATGATTGCCTGATTCAGGCGGAAAAAGAGAAGAAATATGAACATCAAATTCAAACGTTTCCTTCGCATGGCGCTGTGTCTGCTGCTGTGCGCAGCATTTTTTACCGGCGGCGTATTCGCGGCAGGAAAACTGCAAAAACGGACGATCACAGTCTATTCCGGTGTGGACATTTACGTTGATGACGCAAGGCTTGACGCCAGAGACGCCAACGGAAATCCGGTCGAAGTATTTATTTACAACGGAACGACCTATCTTCCCGTGCGCGCTGTTGGCGAGGCGGTCGGCAAGGCGGTGCAGTGGGAGTCGAAAACCAGCTCGGTCTATATTGGCCAGCATAAGAGCGACAAGCCAGCCGTCTGGCTGGATGAATTTGATTACTTCTCTTCGACTAATCATGCGCTGGAGAAATATTCGCGTGACATCTCCGATAACCTAGGGACTGCATATGAGCATGTGCTCTATCAAAAGGTCGCAGGATACGGCTATGCCAGCACCGGAGACACGGTGTATCAGCTTAACGGACAGTACAGCGCACTGAGCGGAACGTTTTTCCAGTCTTACCGTTACAGGGACGACAAGTCGGAAAAGGAACTGAAAATTTATGGTGACGGCGAACTACTGTATTCAGCCAAAATGTCAGGCGGCATTCGTCCGGTCGACTTCTATGTGGATCTCACCGGCGTGCTGGAGCTGAAGATCTGCTACAATGAGTGGGGCGGAGCGTCTGTCAAGGCCGCTCTCGGCAATTGCGGCCTGTGGGCCTGAACAGCAAAAAGAGGGAGCACTGCAAATGCAGTGCTCCCTCTTTTTTGAGTTTACATTTCGTAGTCTACGGCCACGCGGTCGGCGCGGATGGACTTGCAGATATCGCTCACGGCGACATGGCGGGGATCGACCTTGTAGGCGTTCAGGTCATCCATCGTCTCAAACTCGGAGACGAGCACGGCGTCGTAGTTGTCCTTGCCGATGTTGCGCGCGACCTCGCTCTTTTGAGCTGCGGGATCACGCCGTCGAGCGCGGCGAGCTTCGTCAGAAACTCGTTGGCTTTTTCCTCAGTGCCCTCGCGGAACTTCCACATTACGATATGACGGATCATAGGTATTTTCTCCTTTTTATCTGGCATTATAGGCCTCGATGGCCTTCTTGAGAATGTCCATGGCGCGCTCGAGCTTGTCGCTTTCGAGGACGTAGGCCATGCGGACCTCGTTTTTGCCCTTCCCGGGCGTCGCGTACATCGAGCCTCCCGGGGCCATCATCACGGTCTCGCCGTTGTCGCTGAATTCCTCGAGCAGCCATTGCTGGAACTTGTCGGCATCGTCGACCGGCAGCGCGGCCATCACGTAGAACGCACCACCCGGCACGTCGAACACCACGCCGGGGATCTCGCGCAGCTTGCGGCAGAGCGTATCGCGGCGCTTTTTATACTCCTCGCGCACAGCGGCAAAATACTCGGGGCCGACGGTGTAGAGCGCGGCGGAGGCGACCTGATCGAGCGTCGCGACCGAAAGTCTTGCTTGGCAGTACTTCATCGCGTGGTTCATGAACTCCTTATTCTTGGAGATCAGGCAGCCGATACGCGCGCCGCAGGCGGAAAAGCGCTTGGAGACCGTGTCGATGACGATGATGTTGTCACCCGCCCTGTCGGCAAACTCGCCAAACGACTGGAGCTTCTCCCCGCCGTAGACGAATTCGCGGTACGCCTCGTCGCCGATGAGGAACAGATCATGCTTTTGTGCGACATCGACGAGCATCTCCATCTCCTCGTGGCTCAGCACAACGCCGGTCGGGTTGCCGGGATTCGTGACCATGATGGCGCGCGTGTGCTCGTTGATGAGAGATTCGATCTTCTCGCGCTCAGCGTAGCGATACCCCTCCTTCGGGCAGGTCGGGATCGGGCGAATCGATGCACCGCAGGTGCGGGTCATCGTGTTGTAGTTCGGGTAGAACGGCTCGGGAATCAAAATTTCGTCGCCGTCGTCAAGAATGCACTGCAGCGCGATCTGAAGCGCCTCACTGCCGCCGACGGTGACGTAGATCTCGCTCTTGTCGAAGTGCATGTCGAGCTTGTCATAGTAGTTCTGGATCGCGTCGATCAGCTCGGGGATGCCGGGCGAGGGCGCGTAGGCCAGCACCGGCTGCTCGAAGTGACGGACTGCCTCGAAAAAAAACGCGGGAGGAGTCTGTACGTCGGGCTGGCCGATGTTGAGGTGATAGATGTTGACGCCGCGTGCCTTTGCCGCCACCGCGTACGGGTGGAACTTGCGCATCGGAGACAGGCCGCATTTTTCAACTTTGCTGGAAAATTTCATGTTGTGCTCCTCCTTTTTTTTTTATTATGATGACCGCCGGTCATCCGCCGGTCATATTCAATACACGTATGATATCTGTCCAATGCTGGTTATATAGTATAACGGCTGCACTTTTTAAAGACAACTGAAATTTTGTCGGTAAACTGCATAAAATATCAGGCCATATCGTCAGCGTTTACAGCTTCTCCACATCGCTCTCGCCATATATGGTGATACCGTGTGCCTTGAGCGCCTCCGCTGTCACGCCGTCGCCCGCGATCAGGCGGCGGGAAAAAAAGTTCCGTCGTAAATCTGCCCGCAGCCGCAGCTCGGGCTCTTTTTCCTTGAGCACGGCAGCCTCGCAGCCGTTTTGCTGGCACAGCGCGAGAGCTGCCTCCGCACCGCGGCGGTACGCCTCTGTCACATCGCGGCCACCCGCTGTGACGACACGCTCGCCCCGCCGTTCGCTGGGCACACGCGGCGTCGGGAGACCGCCGAGCTGTTCGGGGCAGACAGGAACAATTTCATATTTTCCCACCAACGCCTGCACGCGCGCGTCCGCTTTACTTTTTCCGTCGTAGCGGCAGGGCGTGCCGAGAAGGCAGGCCGACACGAGCAGCTTATCCATGCTGCACCTCCAACGCTTTCCCGTTGAGCTTCGCCTCCGCGAGCGTTTCGCCCTCGTAACGCAGCTTGAGCGAGAAAAACGGTACGTTTTCGTCGAGCAGGCGCAAAAAGATCTTGTCGCCCTCCCACGCGGGCAGCGCCAGCAGATCTTTCTTTTTGATCCACGCAAGCTCGCCCTCATCGCAGTCCTTGAGCGTTCCCTCAAAGCCGTCGGCAGTGAAAAGGTGCATGTACTCGCTCTCCCACTTGTCCGACACGAATGTCACGATACCGCGATAGCGGTAAGAGGTCAGGGCGAGGCCGGTCTCCTCCTTCGTTTCGCGCAGAGCGCACTCCTCCGGGCTCTCGCCCTCTTCAAACTTGCCGCCGATGCCGATCCACTTGTCGCGATTGCAGTCGTTCTCCTTTTTCGTGCGGTGCAGCATCAGGTATTCGCCGCCGCATTCGATATAAATGAGCGTCGTGTTCACGGCGCGATAGATGCTACTGCTCATGATACTCCCTCCCCAAAGGGTCTTTTTGTCAGTATAAAAGATGGCGGCAAAAATTGCAAGTGAAGGCGCCGTTCAGAAAATCGCGCATTTTTCGAATTTGTGCTTGACTTTGCTGTGATTTTTGGTATAATCATTTTTGCTGTCGAGCGCACCGATACGCAGCAGTATCGAAGCGGTCATAACGAGCACGACTGGAAATCGTGTGTACGTCAAAAGCGTACCGAGAGTTCGAATCTCTCCTGCTGCGCCATTAGCCTGAACCTTTAGTTTCTAAGGGTTCAGGCCTTTTTCTTTATGTTCTTGGGTAATCATTGCGACCTCTCCAAAAGCATTGAAAAAGGGCCTAATCGTGTATCTGCTTTTTCGAATCTTTTCTTGCGAATCGTGTATCGAGTATGCTAAACTGATTAGGGGGTAATGATTATGGCTAAACGAGAAAGACTTACCACAGCGAAGAAAACCGCAAGCAGAGAGGACAAGTTAAGACGTTTAGGAAATAACTACCGCGAATACACAGGGGCAGAAGTCTCCGTTCAACACGCTTACCTAAAGTTCAAAATCAGCCAAGAGGAACGGGGCAACAGTCTGCAGACATTGGCTTTCTATGACCGCTTCTATAAGAAGTTCGTTAGCTTCATCAACGAAAGCTTTAATGACACACCTGAAAATTGTCCCATAGACATTATGACGCAGGACGGCTTTCAGCTTTTCTTTATGAAGAGCCTAGGCGATGTGAGCCAACAGACAGTTAATTCTTACTTACGGGGCTATAGAGCTTTTGGAAATTTCTGCGAAGAAATCGGTCTGCTTGATGGTTTCAAATGTCCTATCAAGGAAGTAGAACCGCCGATGAAACCGGTCTACACCGATAAGGAATTGAAAAAGCTCCTTATCAAGCCTGATATTAGAGATTTTACGGACTTTAGAGACTTCACTATAATCAATTTGCTTTTATCTACAGGTGCTAGATCAAATACCCTCTTAAATATCCGACTGAAAGATGTAGACCTAGAGAACGGTTATATCATTTTTAATACGACAAAGGCCCACAAGGTCGTTAGTGTAGGCCTAGAAAAGAAGTGTAAAGATACCCTTACCGAATATATCTCCTATTGGAGATCAGGCGGAGACATTGAGCCAGAGGATTTTTTATTCTGTAACATCTATGGCGAGCAGTTGACAAGGGGCGGACTTTCTACGACTATCGCACACTATAACCGACATAGAGGTGTAGAGAAAACAAGTTTACACCTATTCCGTCATACATTCGCAAAGAATTGGATAACAAGCGGTGGCGATATTATCTCCCTATCAAAAGTAATGACGCATAGTGATCTAGATATGGTGAAGCGTTATTCTAACCTCTATGGCGGAGATATAAAGGCAGAGATAGAAGAACATTCTACACTATCAAAGTTGAGAACATCTAGTGGACAAACTATAGCAACCAAAAGAAATAATAGTTAGAAAAGCAAAGGCGGGATAAGGTGTAAGGCCTTATCCCGTCTTTTATAATTAGAGATCAAGAATAGAATCAATAAAGGATTTATTCTTTTCTTTCTTTGCGTTAAGCTGGGGGAAGAAACGATCAGTAAAGAGCTTGCGAACCTTTGGAATATCAATGTCCGTGTAGGGCTGTCCGTTCAGCTTGTTGACATATTCCTTTTGATTATTAGCATCAGCAACAATCTTTTTGAACCACGCCTTATCTTCTTCGCTAGCAACCTGACGCATATATGCGAGCATAAATGGTTTGGTAATTTCGACCTTGTTCGTAGGAGTATCGGTTAAGGGATTAAGTGTTTTCTTTGCGGACGCCATAATAAATACCTCTTTCTTTGTTTTATTATTGGGGAACGCTGTCTTTAGTATAGTCTTACAGAGGTTTACTGTCAACATAGAAAAGTATTGCTTTTGGGTATACCCTAACGACATATCTAAATGCGCTCTATAAATGTGTCATTTAAGTTATAAAATAGCTATTGACATATTTCAAAATATATGATATTCTATTGACATACAAAGGAGATAGAAACCAAAGATAGAGATAAGATATTGTGATTGAAAGGAATGTGCTAGAAATGAAGTTAGGCTATATCCGTGTTTCGACTGTAGAGCAGAACGAAGAACGACAGACTAGAGCATTGTTAGAGAAAGGCGTAGAGAAAGAGAATCTATTTATAGATAAGCAGAGCGGAAAGAACGCAGAGAGAGCACAGTTAAAAGCCTTACTTGCCTTTTGCCGTAAAGGTGATGTAGTAATTACAGAAAGCATTAGCCGTATCGCTAGAAATACCAAAGACCTTTTAACAATCATCGAACAACTTACCAACAAAGGCGTGGACTTTATCAGCCTGAAAGAAAGCATTGACACCTCTACCCCGCAAGGTAAGTTTATGCTGACCGTGTTCGGCGCTATGGCAGAGCTAGAGCGTGAAAGTATTCTAGAGCGCCAGAGAGAGGGCATAGCAATCGCAAAGGAGCAGGGGCTATATCAGGGACGGCAGAAAATGAAGATTGATAGAGAGCGCTTTGAAGGCGTTGTAAAGGAATGGAGAGCAGATAAGATAACGGCGGTCGAAGCAATGAAGCAATTAGATGTTAAGCCAAACACATTCTATCGGAGAGTAAAGGAATGGGGGCTATGATACGGATTTAGAGGAAATCGGCTATTTTATCTTTATGGAAGAACAGGAAGAGGGACGGGAAACATAAGGTTTCCCGTCCCTCTTTATTTACTCACCAATAGAATATGAGAACACCGTTTTACTTCCATCAGAACATGGAACAGAAACATTCAGGATAAAAGGCGAATCTAAATCTTCAATGTCAATGGGTAAATCAATAATGGCTCTTCTAGATTCCGTTACGCCAGCAAAGAGCAACATATTGTTGCTTGCTCCGCTATGCCATTCTTTTGCCTTGTCTGTCTTCAATGACTGGTCTACATCAATATAGTTTTTATCTTCGTATAAGTAGTATGCTCCATCTTTGGTATCATCGGGATACTTTCCTTTGTAAGTCTTACCATCATACTCAATGGATACAGCACCGCTGATTCCATCGTGAAACTCATTGTCAGAACGGTCTAGGCATTTTACTGTATAGGTAAAAGCGGCATAGGTGTGTCCGACTGGTGCTACAAAGGGATTGCCTGAATCAGATTGTGCGCTATAGCCCTTTGGAGTAAAGTAGTTATCATCGTAGGAACAATTAAGCGCAATTGTGAGGGCGGCTGCATCTAGTGTAAATTCAAAAATATCGGTTGAAACGGTATCTCCGATTTCGTATCGTTCCGCCGTTTCTTCCTGATGGTTTGATGTCCCGCCGCCACAGGAACAAAGGCTAAAGAGCATAGCAAGGGATAGAATAATAGGGATTAGCTTTTTCATAGGTTTCCTTCCTCTCGTTTTTGATAATACTAGTTTAACAAGCAAAATGACTTGTGTCAATAGCGCCACGGTTCTTTAGCAAGGTTTATAGCTACTGCTTGTCTCTCTAAAATATTATAGAGGTGATAAGTATGCGAAAAGAGTATAAAAACCTTTACGAAAAATTTGGTCTGAATGTAGTCTACTATCGCAAGCGAAAGAAGCTCACGCAACTACAGCTTGCTGAGCTGGTAGACATAGATCGAAGCCACATAAGCGCGATAGAGTTAGGAAATGTAGGCGTTTCTTTTGATGTAATATTTAGGCTATGTGAAGTCCTAGACGTAAGTCCCAAAGACTTGTTTGACTTTAGGGATTAACCGAAGTAGGAATGGTATTGATACTTCGTGAGAGCAATTTCCACCTAAAAGCAGGGGTTAGGGTGAATAATCAGAAACTCCCGTAATACTCCCCCCCATTCGCCTATCAATCACCCTAGGACAAAACTATTAAAAGTATAAGAAAAGATTTTCATATACAATAGCGGTAATCTATTGGTATCGAATAAGGAATGTCCCGCCGACAGCGACAATTCGCAGGCGGGGCATTCTTTATTTTGTGGTGCTACTATAGATTTTCGTAGTAAGGATAGAAAGGAAGATTTAGATGAATGATATTTTAAGGAAAGAATGTAAACTGCTAAGGGCATTGTAGAACATCAGCTATAAGGAAATAGCTGAATATCTAGAAGTATCATAGGATAGTTTTTACTGTTGGATAAAAGGATATTTTAACCTAGGGGAAAAGAAATAGAAGCGCCTATAGGAAATCATAGAAAACTTAAAGGAGACATAAGGAATGGAAGATACCAATAACTATTATCCGCTCCAATAGCTAGGCTATAGAGAGGACTATGCTATTACATTGTAGGGCGAAATCGTGGAAACAGCAAATAAACAGCCTATACGGAAAGGCAAGGGCGAGAGGTATAAACTCACTACCGCCGACGGAAAAAGCGTATACAGAGCAATTAAACCGCTTTATCGGCGTGCTTTTGGCAAGGAGTATTCGCTAGACCTCATTGAAGATTTAGATGGTGAGGAATGGAAGCCTATCGACCGCCGAGGAAAGTATTACATCAGCAACCGAGGGAGAGTTAAGAGCTTCTAGGGAAAGCGAACACGGCTATTAAAGCCTTATTCAAATCAGCGAGGATATTTAAGAGTAGACATTAGGGACGGACACCGCCGAACCTATCTAGTCCATCAGCTTGTGGCATTGTCATTTATCCCTAATGACAATCCAATAGAGAAAGACACCGTAGATCACATAGATATGGATAAGACAAACAACCGCGTAGAAAACTTGCGTTGGCTGTCTCGCGCGGATAATGCTAGAGCTTACCAGAAGCAAAGGAAAGAGGTATCCGCCGATGAATGAAACAAATCCTAATCAAAAAACCGTGCGCGTAGAGAAAGAACGATGCGATAAGAATAACCTTTACGCTATGTATAACCTCTAGGCTCTATCGTCGGCTATGCTTGATCTAAAGGGAGAAACGTTCAAGTTGTGGTGTTATCTGAATAAGAACCAAAACGGCTATACCTTTGCTTTAAGTAAGGTCGACGCGCTCAAATGGGGTATAGGCAGTAAAAGCTCATACGATAGAGCCGTTGCGGAATTGGTCTAGAAAGGCTACCTTGTAAATACCTAGGGGAATAACTACAATTTTTATGAACGCCCTAGGCGCGAGGAAATGATTATAACAGTAAACAAAGATGAAACTTTCAGCTTTTAACTGTAAAATGAGTATAGCTATATCCATTTTGGATATAGCTATACTTTCTTTGAATAGAGAAATACTACAAAATATTATATAAATAATACAATGAAAGGATTTTTAAGATGTTTTTGAAAGAATAGATTGAGTTTTTACACAACACAGGAAAGATGCCTGATTGGGCCTACTACCAATAGAACAGAAATAGTATAGCGGAAAACTACAGAGAACAAAAAGCAAAAATATATAGAGAAATAAGATAGGATACTGTTTAGAAATTGCAGGAAACAGAGATTGAAAAATATATAGAAGAAGATATAAGTAATATAATATAGAAAGCATTATTAGGTATATCAAATAATATAAAACTAATAAAATAATTTCTACTATCTTTCTAGAAATATAAATTATTTTATAATATGATAATCTCATTGACAATTACGATTTATTTTGTTATTATAAAAACATAGAAGAATCTTGTAATTGCTTTCAAGAATCTATATTAACTTAATACTAGATATATGATAAAACTAGAGAAGTTAAGGTATTTACTACTAGATATTGCATTTAGAAATAGTAGAAAATAGCAGTCACGACTGGAAATCGTGTGTACGTCAAAAGCGTACCGAGAGTTCGAATCTCTCCTGCTGCGCCAAAAAGAACACCACCCAACAGGGTGGTGTTCTTTTTGTATCCAGAGATTCGAACAGGGCATGAGCGAAGCGAAAAAACGCCCCAGTGGGGCGTTTAGTGCCCGCCTACACCGTTGTGGCATCACGATCGACGCGACTTGTCCAGTCCCGTCGATCGTGCCACTTCCTCGAAAGCGGCTCACTTTCTCTGCCACTGGCAGCGTTTCGCCGCTTTCCGTGTCGCGGTGTGGTAACACCGCGAGCGAATCTCTCCTGCTGCGCCAAATAAAACCACCATCTTTCGATGGTGGTTTTATTTTTTACTCAGCGCTCTCAGCGAACTGGGCTTTTCTCCCTTTACTCCCCCAGCATCTCTCCTGCGGCGAGGACGGCGTTGCGAACGCACTGCGCGCAGGGACAGAGGACCTTGCCGGTCTCCACGCCCTTTAAGTCCTTGCAGATCGTCGCGCCGCTCTTTTCCTGAAAGCTCGTAAGGATGCTGCGGGCCGTGCGCGGCGTGCCCTTGCCGTCCGTCACGCTGCCCGCGGCCATCACCGCGCCGATCAGCGCGCCGCAGGTGGCCTGCATGCAGCCCATGCCCGCACCGTAACCCGCGCCGAGCTTCATCAACGTATCGTGGTCGACGGAAATTTTATCCTCCCATGCGCACAGCACCGACTGGGTGCAGTTGCCCTTTCCCGCGGCAAATGTTTCCACCGCCAGCTCGGCGCGCTCTTCAATCGTCATTGTTTCTATCTCCTTTGCTTTTTGATCCATTCCGACTTGCCGGTCGTTTCCCCTATCGTACGCACAACGGCACGCAAAGTCAACCGCCGCGCGTGCTGGATTTTTGCCCGCAGCCGTGCTATGATGGAGAAAATCACCACAGGAAGATTCCCAATGAAGAAACAACTGACCGCATGGCTGCTCGCGCTCGTGATGCTCTTCTCGCTCGTCGGCTGTGGCGCGGATGCGCCGGTGCAGGACGAAACCAACTTGCCGCAGCAGGAGCAGCAGGATGCGCAGAACGCGCCGTCTGAAGACGCCGACATGCCGGACGAAACAGCGCAGATCGACGAGGACGGCTCCTACACGACCAAGGACGACGTCGCGCTCTATATCCACACCTACGGACATTTACCGGACAACTTCATCACCAAGAAAGATGCCCAGGCCCTCGGCTGGCCGGGCGGGTCGCTCGAGCCCTACGCGCCGGGCAAATGCATTGGCGGCAGCCGGTTCGGCAACTACGAAGGTCTCTTGCCCGAGGCGGACGGACGCACCTACACCGAATGCAACATCGACACGCTGGGCGCGGATTCGCGCGGGGCCAAACGCATCGTCTTCTCAAACGACGGCCTCATTTACTACACCGAAGACCACTACAAGTCCTTTGAACTGCTGTACGGGGAGGAGTGAGCACCATACGCTTTGTATTAGACGTCTCCGCCTGCGAAAGTGTCGAAGACCTACACCGCGCGCTCGCGGAGGGGCTGCGTTTTCCCGCGTGGTACAGCGGCAATCTCGATGCCCTGCACGACTGCCTGACGGACTTGCATGAGCCGACGGAGCTGATCGTCCGCGGCACTTCGGCGCTTGACGAGCTGCTCGGTCGCCGCGCCAACGCCTTCCGCCGCGTGCTCGATGACAGCGCGGAGGAAAATCCAAATCTCACCGTGCGGTTTGAAGAAGCGGTCCAGGACAGCATAAACTGAATTGAAAAAGAGGACGATAAGCGTCCTCTTTTTTGATTCAGTGGAGAATTTACAAAAACTTCTCCCATTTCCGCCGCTTTCCATGGTATGATGAAAATAACCGATTATTCCTGATAGAAAGAGGAGACCGCCATGTCACAGGTGACCAAACGCGCGCTCGAGGCGTCGCTCAAAAATCTGCTGCTGCAAAAGCCCCTGAGCAAGATCACCATCAGCGATATCACGGAGGACTGCGGCATCAACCGCATGACGTTTTACTACCACTTCAAGGACATTTACGACCTTGTCGAATGGTCGTGTCAGGAGGACGCCAGCAAGGCGCTCGCAGGCAACAAGACCTACGAGACGTGGCAGCAGGGTTTTTTGCAGCTCTTTAAGGCCGTGCAGGACAACAAGCCATTCATTATGAATGTCTACCACTCCGTCAGCCGCGAGCAGGTGGAAAACTACCTCTACAAGGTCACCTACGACCTGCTTGAGGGCGTAGTCGAGGAGCAGGCACAGGGCATGAGCGTGCGTGACGAGGACAAGGCCTTCATCGCAACGGTCTACAAGTACGCCTTTGTCGGTCTGATGCTCGACTGGATCAAAAACGATATGAAGGGCGACTCCCAGCTGCTTGTCGACCGGCTCGAACTCGTCATCCACGGCAATGTCCGTGCCGCGCTCGAGCGGCTGCGCATCGATAAGGCGTGACGGTTTCCCTGCTTTCATCAAAAGCGGCAGAATGATAAAAATTTTTACAGCTTTTCGGGCGGTGATAAGAAACTTATCACCGCCCGATTTCTGCTGATTGTTCTTTTCGCAAAACCGCGGTATGCTTTCACCATCGAAAGGAAAACATACCGTTGATTCCCAAGGTTGAATGTGTTTCGTGGATCAGCGGTTTCACAGACAGTTTGAAAGGAGAAATGATTTATGTATTATTCCAGCGGTAACTATGAAGCGTTTGCCCGTCCCAAGAAGCCCGAGGGCGTGGACAACAAGTCCGCCTATATCGTCGGCAGCGGCCTCGCCGCGCTGACTGCCGCCTGCTACCTCGTGCGTGACGGCCAGATGAAGGGCGAGCACGTGCACGTGCTCGAAAAGAGTGATCTGCCCGGCGGCGCGTGCGACGGCTACAAGTTCGAAAACCTCGGCTACGTGATGCGCGGCGGCCGCGAGATGGACAACCATTTCGAGGTCATGTGGGACCTGTTCCGCTCCATCCCCTCCATCGAGACCGAGGGTGAGCGTGCTCGATGAGTACTACTGGCTCAACAAGGCCGACCCCAACTACTCCCTCTGCCGCGCGACCGAGAAGCGCGGCCAGGACGCGCACACCGACGGCAAGTTCGACATCTCCGACAAGGGCGCGATGGAGATCATGAAGCTCTTCTTCACCCCCAACGAGGACCTGCAGGACAAGCGTATCACCGACTTCTTCGACGACGAGGTCTTCAATTCCAACTTCTGGCTCTACTGGCGCACGATGTTCGCCTTTGAGAACTGGCACAGCGCGCTGGAGATGAAGCTCTATATCCAGCGCTATATCCACCACATCGGCGGACTGCCCGACTTCACGGCGCTGCGCTTCACGAAGTACAACCAGTACGAGTCCATGATCCTCCCGATGGTCAAGTACCTCGAGAGCCACAACGTCCAGTTCCACTACGGCGTGCAGGTCGCAAACGTCGAGTTCGACTGCTCTGACCCCAAGCACAAGCTGGCTAAGCGCATCGACGTCATCCGCGACGGCAAGAAGGAGGCCATCGACCTCACGGAAAACGACCTCGTCTTCATCACGAACGGCGGCTGCGTCGAAAACTCCTCCATGGGCAGCCAGAACGAGCCCGCCGCGTACAACACCGAGCTCAAAGAGGCGGCGGCTGGGATATGTGGCGCAAGATCGCCGCGCAGGACCCCTCCTTCGGCCATCCCGACAAGTTCTGCTACGACCCCGAGCAGACCAACTGGATGAGCGCCACCGTCGAGACCCTCGACCAGAAGATCATCCCCTATATCAACAAGATCTGCAAGCGCGACCCGTTCACCGGCAAGGTCGTCACCGGCGGCATCGTCACCGTGAAGGATTCCACCTGGCTGATGAGCTGGACCATCAACCGCCAGCCGCAGTTCCGCTCGCAGCCCAAGGACCACTGCCTCGTGTGGGTCTACTCCCTCTTCACCGACAAGCCCGGCGACTTCGTCAAGAAGCCCATGCGTGAGTGCACCGGCAAGGAGATCTGCATGGAGTGGCTCTACCACATCGGCGTGCCCGAGGACCAGATCGAAGAGCTCGCGACGAACAGCGCCAACACCGTGCCCGTCATGATGCCGTATATCGACGCGTTCTTCATGCCGCGCGCCTATGGCGACCGGCCGAAGGTCGTGCCCGACGGCAGCGTGAACTTCGCCTTCCTCGGCCAGTTTGCCGAGACGCCGCGCGACACCATCTTCACCACCGAGTATTCCATGCGCACCGGCATGGAGGCCGTCTACACCCTGCTGAACGTTGACCGCGGCGTGCCCGAGGTCTGGGGCAGCGTGTATGATGTGCGCGACCTTCTGAACGCGACCGTCAAGCTGCGCGACGGCAAGAAGGCCACCGACATGGACATGGGCTTCATGGAAAAGATGGCCGTCAAGAAAGCTCTCGGCAAGATCGAAGGCACCGACATTGAAAAGCTCCTCAAGGAGTATGGCGTCATCTAAGGATAAAAGCAAGCAGGATAGCAGGAAAATAATGAGAAAGGGCGGGAGCATAGCTCCCGCCCTTACCCTATTCCGAAAAGATTCAGTTCTTTGTCAGCACGCATTTGTCGCAGGGAGTGAGGCCTCTGCCCATCGCCTCAGCGAGCGTTGCTTCGTAATAAGTACCGCCGTTGCAGGTACCGGAATAGTGATAACGCTTGCCCGTCTTTGTCACATAGATGTGCTCGCCCTTCGTCTTATTCGCAACTGCCGCCGTCTGCGTCTCATTATACCATGTGACGACGCAGCCAAGCGATTCCGAAACGAAGCGTGCCGGAACCATTGTCCGGTTTCCGATGATCTGCGCAGGCACATCCAGCGTGTACGGCACATCGTTGACGTAAGCTGTTGTATTATCGATCTGGATGATCACGACTGTGTCATCCAGCGTACCAGTCGCCGTTCGAGTGTCATTGTCCCACGTGACCTCCGCGCCCAGATACTCAAAAATCGCCCGCATGGGCACAAGCGTGCGGCCGCTCACCAACTGCGGCGGCACATCGGTCTGCACCAACTCTGTGTCGACATACAGCTCGACTGCGTTGACAGACAGGCAGAGCAGTAGTGTGCAGGACAGCAGGCCAAGCATCAATGCAAATAGCTTTTTCATCGTTTCTCTCCTCTCTCGTTATACAAATAATTTAATCAGGGAATTCCTGTTATTTTCATTATATCCGTCGTTGCATATAAGTCAACAAAGAAAGGGCGGGAGCACAGCTCCCGCCCTTTCTTGCGCTCTCGCGCCTATTTCACCGGTGCATTAAGTCGCTCAGCGCGCCGTCCACGGCGGTACCCATCTGCTGCATGGTGCGGCCCACGCAGGTCTTCATGGCTTTGCGCTTTTCTGCGACGGTCATGCCGATGATCGCGCCGGCGGCCATGCCGGCAGCCATACCGCGCCAGAATGCGGTATCACACATATCGATCACTCCTTTGCTCACGCGCTTAGTCTGTCCACACAAGATCGCGTCATACGCGGCAATTTTTGCCGCAAATCGCCCTTGCTGAATGCCTCTTTTCGGCCTATAATGAAAATGAGAAAAAGTAAGCATGAAGGAGAACCATATGACCACGATTTATCTCATCCGCCACGCCGAGGCCGAGGGCAACCTCTATCGCCGCGCGCATGGCTGGTACAACAGCACCATCACCGACCGCGGCTACCATCAGATCGCCGCGCTCGCAAAGCGCTTTGCTGATACAAAATTCGACGCCGTTTATTCAAGCGACCGTTTCCGCACGATGATCACGGCGCTTTCCATCTATAAAACGCACGGTCTGCCGCTGCGCACCGTCCGCGCGCTGCGCGAGATCGACGTGGGCTATTGGGAGGATACCCCGTGGGCGGAGCTTGAGCGCATCGACCCTGAACAGCTCGCGAATTTCAGCAACGACTCGCAGAACTGGCACGTCCCCGGCTGTGAAAGCTTTGCCGAGGTGCGCGAGCGGATGCGCAAGGCGCTCACAGAGATCGCCGAGGCGCACCCGAACGGCACGGTCGCCGTCTTTTCCCACGGCATGGCCATGCGCATCATCGTCGGCACGCTTCAGGGCATGACGCTGCACGAAATCGACAAGACCGGCCACGCGGAAAACACCGCCGTTGCAAAGCTCGAGTACGAAAATGGCACGTTCAATGTCATCTTCCGCGACGACGCCTCCCACCTCGGCGACAACATTGCCACCGTGCGCAAGCAGCCTTGGGTCAACGACCCGAAAGGCTTCGAGGGCGGCATCTACTACCGCGCTTCGGGCGAAGCGGGGCATTTCGACGTGATGCACGGCGGCGATGTCATCGGTGCGGTCAGCGTTGTCTCCTGCCGCGGCGGTGTGGGCACGATCGGCGAATTCTGGCTCGAGGAGGACGTGCAGAAGCGCAACCTCGGCGAAAAGCTCGTCGGTCAGGCTCTCTCCTATGCGCGCTCGCGCGGCTGCTCCATTCTCTCGACCGGCCGCATCCCGAAGAGCAATGCAGTCGGCCTCCACTGCGCGGAAAAGTGGGGCTTCCACCCCGTTCATGAGGACGCGGAAAGCGTCACATTTGAGAAGAATTTCAAATACGATGAGGAATCCTGCTGGAAGAGATTGCAGGAAGTTATCGAAAAATGAAGAAAAAGAAGATCGAAAAGGCCTTTCTGCCGGTCTCGAAGGACGAGATGGTCGAGCGCGGCTGGTACTACTATGACTTCCTCGTCGTCACGGCGGACGCGTATATCGACCACCCGAGCTTCGGCACGGCGATCATCGCACGCGTGCTGGAGCACGAGGGCTACCGCGTGGCCGTGCTCGCCCAGCCGGACTGGCACAGCGCGGACGCCTTCCGCGCGATGGGCCGCCCACGCTACGGCGTGATGATCGGCGGCGGCAACATTGACTCGATGGTCGCGCACTACACGGCGGCAAAAAAGCGCCGCACGCAGGACCTTTACTCCCCCGGCAACCGGATGGGCCTGCGGCCCGACCGCCCGACCATCGTATACGCCAACCGCTGCCGCGAGGCCTTCGGCAATATCCCCATCGTCGTTGGCGGACTGGAGGCGAGCCTGCGCCGCTTTGCGCACTACGACTACTGGGACGATAAGGTCCGCCGCGCGCTCATTTTTGACGCGCAGGCCGACCTGCTCGTTTACGGCATGGGCGAATACGCCACACGCGAGATCGCGCGCCGGCTCTCCAAGGGCGAAAAGGCGGATACCTTGACAGATATTCGCGGCACGGCGTTTGTAACGCGCACGCCCGAAGTCTGCGCCTTCGACCATGTTGAGTGCCCGTCATATGAAGAGGTGTGCGGGGACAAGCACGCCTACGCGCTCGCGACAAAGCTCGAATACGAGGAGCACGACCCCATTCGCGGCAAAGCGCTCTGGCAGGCGCACGGGCGTGACACGCTCATCGTCAATCCGCCCGCGATGCCGCTTTCGCGTGAGGAGCTCGACGAGGTCGCCGAGCTCCCCTACATGCGCGAGGTGCACCCGATGTACGACGCTCTCGGCGGCGTCGCCGCCATCGAGGAGGTGCGCTTTTCCGTCGCGCACAACCGCGGGTGCTTCGGCGGATGCAACTTCTGCTCGCTGGCGTTCCATCAGGGGCGCATGATCACCTCGCGCTCGATCGAATCCTGCGTGCGCGAGGTCGAGGGCTTCACCCACGACCCGAAGTTCAAGGCTACGTCCACGACGTCGGCGGTCCGAGCGCCAACTTCCGCCATCCGTCGTGCAAGGATCAGTTGAAGCGCGGCATGTGCCGCAATAAAAACTGCCTCGCTCCCTACCCCTGCAAAAATCTCGATCCCGACCACTCGGAATATGTCGAGCTGCTGCGTCGTCTTCGCGCGATCCCCGGCGTGAAGAAGGTCTTCGTCCGCTCGGGCATCCGGTATGACTATCTGCTCGAGGACAAGGGAAGTCCCTTTTTGTCCGAGCTCGTCAAATACCACATCTCCGGCCAGCTCAAGGTCGCGCCCGAGCACTGCGTGGCAGGCGTGCTCGACTACATGGGAAAGCCGCACTTCGACGTGTTTGAAAAATTCTGGGACAAATACCGCTCCGTGAACGAGAAGAACGGGCGCGAGCAGTATCTCGTTCCCTACCTCATGTCGTCCCACCCCGGCTGCACGCTCGAAGACGCCGTGCAGCTCGCGGAATTTCTGCACTCCACGGGTCACAAGCCCGAGCAGGTGCAGGACTTCTACCCCACGCCCGGCACGCTCTCGACCTGCATGTACTACACCGGCATCGACCCGCGCGATATGACACCTGTCTTCGCCGAGACGACGCCGCACGGCAAGGAAGTGCAGCGCGCTGCTCCAGTGGTTCCGCCCCGACAAGAAAAAGCTCGTCATCGAGGCGCTCAAAAAGGCCGGACGCGAGGATCTCATCGGCTACGGGCCGAAGTGCCTTGTCCGCCCGTACGGCGATGACCGCGCGATGCCGCACGGCAAATCCGGCGGCGGCAAAAAGCCCTCCGCCGCTCAGACCGGCGGCCGCAAAAACGACGCGCCCCGCGGCGGGCAGAGCCCGAAGAACAGCGGCGCTGACAAGCCGAAAAACTTTAAGCGCAAATCCGGCTGGGCCAAGCCAAAGCCCACGGCAAAAAGCAAAAAGAGATAAAAAATGCTTGCAAAGCGATCGCTTTGCAAGCATTTTTCTTTTACCGCTCTTATATTCACTTGCCAGGCGACAGGAAAAAGCCCATGGGTTTGCAAAATCCACGGGCTTTTTGACGAAATGAATCAATATCCGCTCACTGATAATCGCTCAGCACGGTTGGTTGAGCTGCTTAGCACATTTCGGATTTCTTTCATGCCGTCGTAGATGTGTCGGCTTCTTCCAAACCAACTAGTGATGGCGCGAGTACTAAGGGAAATTTCAACGATTTCAGCTTCATCGGGTCGTCAAGGCCGCGAAAAAGAATCGGGTCTGCCCGGTGCTTTTCCGCGGATGCTCATGGGGAGACATGACAGACAAATTCGCTGTCAAGGCCCAGTTTATCAAGGGCAAACACCATCTGGCCGTAGACCGAATCTCGCAGGGTGTTGGCGGTCTTACGGAAAAATAACGGCGTTGCAAGCCTCGTTTCCCGGCTGAACCATAATCATCGGGATAACAAAGCCGATGAAAGAGGATTTCAGCGAACCACGCCCGCCCTTGAGGATGTACTGCGAGTGCCGATGATCGAGAACATCATCCAGCAGCTTGTCATAGTTGGGGGCGATGACATCTTCGATATAGAGCATCAGGCATTGGGCACCGCCTCCCCATCGGCAGGGGGTGCTGGTGGGTGTAGCCGTGCCTGCCTGATCGGCACCGGCCTGCTCTGCTGTCGGGGCAGCATCGTCGGCCACGGGGGCGGGCTTCTCGCCGCGTATCAGGTGGATGCGCACCGCATTAGGGTCATCGGCAGGCGTGGGTTTGCCGGGGCCACCTGCGCCCTCCGGGGAGCGGCTCAGGCGGGGTAAACTTGTCGA
>VOFJ01002016.1_pt1 | contig 21725 bp, 29 predicted proteins | sample 5384081 | NCBI WGS metagenome assembly VOFJ01 (sample SAMN12384729, study PRJNA508395) | human gut metagenome | isolation source: healthy gut I | host: Homo sapiens | reverse complement strand
GGAAGCACCTGCCGTTTGATTTCCAGTCCGGCTGCCGAACGAATATCCTCACCGGCATCATAACGGTCGAGCACCATGTAAAAGTACTTCTTTGTTTTCAGGCAAGGATTTATTCTCAGACTGATGCAAGTCCCAAATCACATTCTTGGTAGCGTCATTCTTGTCAACACCGAAACGCTCTGTCATTAGATAGTGCACTCCGTCATTAATGACGTTATTGGCTGATTCGATTGCATCGTCAAATTCGCCCAATGCAAGATTGATCTTGGTCAGTAAGTGATAAGCCGCAGCCTGAGTCACCATACCGATATAAACGTTGTTTTTCAGATAAGGAGCCGTACGGTCCAAATCGTTTTTCAGATACCGCAAGATTGCTTCACGCTTCGTTGAATAAAAATCATAACGTGGCCCGGTGATTTCTTCTGTGATGAACGGTATATCCCCCATACTGATTCACCAGACGGTAATAACGATAAGCACGATGGAAACATGCCAATCCTTCAATTTCCTTACGTTGGTCTTCATTGTCAAACTCTGCCGTTTCCGAACGGGTCAGCAATGTATTGGCGTCTTTAATACCTTTATACAGATAGGTCAATAGTTATTAATCTGACTTGCATTTCCTGTCAGAGAAGCACTGGGAGTAATCTGTCGAACAAGATCCTGTGGAGAGTTTGCCGCGTCAGTACGTCCGTTGACACTTATATCCGAAAAGAAATATTCGGAAAGGATACAAGGGTCGGCAGGAACCCGATGTGGGATAAAAATCAAAGTAACGGACGTCACGGTTCAACATATCCGTTCCGGTCTTCAGGCCGTTGTAATCCGCAAAAGAGATCTCCGGCGTATAGAATGAAAGTGGCTTCGGGTCCAGCCAATCCGAACAACTACTTGCTAATACAGCTACTCAATCATGCAGGCAATGCCTGTTTTCTTATTATTTAGTTTCATCAGTCTGTAGATATTATAAAGTCAAGTTAATACCAAAAATAAATTACTCTCGGGGTATTTGCATCACTGTTTTCCGGGTCGTAACCGGGCCAACCGGAGATATAACCTGCATTCTTCATCGTAGCATTGACGTTCAGGTTCTGAATCCGCAGCGGCTCTATCAGCTTCTTCGGGAAAGTATATCCGATTGAGATATTATCAAAACGCAGGAAAGAAGCGTTCTTGTAAATGGCATACGAAACGCCGGCAGGCTTCTTGTTGGCCAGACGCGGATATTCATTGTTACGGTTTTCCGGCGTCCAGTAGTCACGTTTAATCTGGTTCGTCACGTTCAGCAAAGCATTGTCATTGGTAAAACGTCCCAATGTCTTTTTATGTCCGATATAGGAGTACATATTGAACGAGATATTGAAGTTCTTGAACAACGTGAAATCATTACGCATACTCCAACGCAGACGCGGCATCGTAGTTCCTGGAATTCCTTATCCGTATTGTCATATTTGTAGTTCATGTCTTTATCCAGCAGATGAACGTCACCCGGCTGCTGACCGTATTTGGCAGCTTCTTCACGTTCTTCTTCCTGCCAGATTCCCACTACCTTGTAATCCCAGATTTCATCAATATCGTGTCCGATGAAACGCTTGTTCTTGATATCGTCCGCTTCACGCTGGCCGATAACGTTACCGTCCGCATCTTTCACATCTTCCATGATTCCGTACAGGTGAGTTATCTTGTTCTTGTTATAAGCCAGGCTGAAAGAAGTACGCCATGTAAGCTTATCCATTCTGATGTTGGTAGAGTTCAGTGAAAGCTCGACACCGGTATTCTGGACCTCACCGATATTAGACATCACGGAGCTGTAACCGATCAGGCTGGGCAACTCACGGCTGACAAGCAGGTCGGTCGTAATCTTCTTATATACATCCAGGTTCGCGCTCAGTCTGCCTTTCAGGAAAGTCAGGTCCGTACCGATATTCCATGAAGTCGTTGATTCCCATTTCAGGTTGGGATTAGCCATAGTAGAAGCGTAGAAAGTGTTGGCGGTCACCAGACTGCCGGTTGCCGGATCCACATAAATGTATTTGCGCGGGGCCAACTGCATGAATGCAGCATAAGTACCTACGGCACGGTTACCGTTCTTACCCCATGAGAGACGCAGTTTACCATATTCGAACCAATCCGGACGGTGCAGGAATTTCTCTTCAGAGAACACCCAACCCAATGCGATAGCCGGAAAAGTGGCACGCGGGTTGGCAAGACCGAAAGCCGAATATCCGTCACGACGTACAGTGGCGGTAATCAGGGATCGCTGGTCGTATACATAGTGCAGACGTCCCATAAAGGCGTCTCCTGTACGGTAGACATCATCACTGGATACGTTAGGGCTGGTACCGAAACCGATACCTCCATAACCCAGTTCGTCGGTAGGCAGGAAATTTTCATTCGTCATTTCATCATGCCAACGCTGGAACTTCTCCCAGTTGGCAAGGAAAGTAAAGTCAAAAGCGTGCTTTTGCCGAATGTCTTGTTCCACTTCAGCATATTATCCCATTGCCAATAGAAATCCTTCGTATGCGTACGTTCCACACGGCCGTTCTGCGAACCGGAGTCGGGAGAAGCGGCTGCCTTATGGAAAAGATAGTTTGTCCATTCAAAACGCGGAGAATAAGTAGTCTGGATAGAAAAGCCCAAAGGGAGGGTGATTTTCAGATAAAGAGCTGCATTCAAGTTCTCGATGTCATTGCGTTTATTCTGGAAAGTCGGAGCAAGCAACGGGTTGCTCTGGTTATTGTTACCGGTAGGGTATTGTTTCAAAGTCACTCCATCGTCTTCGTAAAGGCTTCCGAAAGGTGAAAGAGTAGTGTAATTGCCGGATGAACTACTGATATATCCCTCATCACGTGAAGTAAACTGTGCGTTCACACCGTAAGTAAGGAAGCTCTGTATCTTATTCTCCAGGTTGATACGTGCACGGATAGCACTGTATCCTCCGCCACGCACGTTACTCGTTTTTCAGGTAGTTGATAGATGAATAATAAGACATTTCGTCTTTCTTTCCTGCCACGCTGACCGTGTAATCCTGACGTAACGCTACATCCTGATAAATGACATCGCGCCAGTCTACAAGACGTCCGGCCAAATAGTTGTTGACCTCCGTATTGGTAAATTCGAGACGTGTCAGCCAGATACTTGTCGGGTCGCCTTTATCGTTTCCCATCCAGTTTGCCAAGTCCGCATTGGACATGTGTGCCGGATTGTCGAAATATCCGGTAGCTGCTTTTGAAGGATTCTTCCTTGCTAACTTCCACATCCCGGCGGAAATTGATGAAATCCTCTCCTTCGTATACTTCCGGCAAAGAGTTCACCATTGAAAGTCCCCATGTACCACTGAAATTGATAATCGGTTTCGTTGAACTTGTTCCTTTCTTGGTAGTAATCAGCACAACGCCATTGGCTGCCTTCGCACCATAAACGGCTGTGGAACTGGCGTCTTTCAATACGTCTATCTGCTCAATGTCGTTAGGATTGATGTCGGTCATCTGTCCCGAATAGATTACTCCGTCCAATACAATCAGAGGTTCAAGGGAAGATTTATCCGTACTCGTTGCACGCAGGTTGTTTTTACCACGCACCATCATGCTGGTGTTACCCTTCGTGTCGGTTTCGATACCTACCGAAAGTCCGGCCACACCCGTGCGGAGCATATCCTGAACAGTTTTCGGTTGTTCTTTTTCAAGGTCGCTGGCTTTCAAGGATGCCACGGCTCCGGTCAGGTCTTTCTTCTTCATTACCACCGTAACCTACCACTACGACCTCCTCCAGTGTCTTGGAGTCTTCCTTCATTTTGATGATAGACTTCTGCCCGGCTTTCACCGTCTGAGTCGTATAACCGATATACGAGATCTGAAGCGAAGATCCGAAAGGCGCTTCCAGTTTGTAGTTACCGTCAATATCGGTAATCACACCGGTCGTTGTGCCGGCTACCAAAACGTTAGCTCCGATAATGGGCTCTCCGTTCTCGTCTACAACTTTACCGATGATTGTAGTCGCCTTGCCCGTCTGTGCCGGAGTACTCTTTTTGTTGGGAACAAGGCAATCTGTGTGCTGGTCACTTCAAATGACAGGTCAATGCCTTTCAGCATTTCTCCTACCGCTTTGGATACAGGAACCTGTTTCACGTTCAGGCTGACTTCCTGTTTCACATTTACTTGTGTTGCATCATAAAAAGAAGGTATAGCCGCTGGTTTTCTCAATGCGTGCCATAGCTTCGGACAATGGAATTTTCGAGAAGCTTTATCGTTATCATCTTCTCTTTTACTTGTGCAGAAAGTACAACGCTAAAAAAATAATAGCGTTAAAAGTGCAAAAAATGCTTTTTTAAATTCATATTTTTGCGATATTAAAAGTTAACTGTAAGGAGACTGCATTAAAATGGGTCAGATTTTAATGTTCACTCACTTTCTTCGGTTAATAAAAAACTTGATTTGGTAGGGGGGAAAGCCGGAAGCGGAACTTCCCCCTTATTTATTCTATATCTTCATTATATCATAGGCTTGCCTTTCTCTCTTACTTATTTGTCAAAAAAATTCATTTTACCGATATTGAACTCGGATATTTGCATTGTGTGTTACCACTTATTGTTTTCTGCTTCGGTAAAATTGTCAACATATTCTCATCATTAAATTCATAGTTGATAGGATGAATGCGCGACATGATTCGCATGATTTCTTCCAACGGTTCGTGCCGCAAGGTGAATGTGTATCTGTACTGTTCCTGCAATTCCGGAGACAAATTTATCTTCACATTATACCATTTGGACAGAAGAGGGCAAATCTCATTCAACGGCCTGTTTTTAAATACAATCTGATTGCTTGCCCACGAGACAGCCAACTCGATATCTCCTTTTTTCTATTTGAAGCCGTCCGTTACGCTTGTTGAAAGTACCGACTTCTCCCGGATGCAGAAAACGGGTTTCCGCTTTCGTCTCCAACGACACCGAACCTTCTTTCAGGCTGACAAATGTATTTTCCGAACCGGGAAAGGATTCTACATTGAATTTTGTACCGTGTACGGTGATTTTCATTCCTTCGGTTTCAACGACGAAAGGATGATCCTTATCGTGGGCCACATCAAAGTAAGCCTCTCCATTCAACCGGACATTTCTGTTTTTCGAATAATAATTCGTATTATAAGTAAGCGAAGTAGCCGAATGAATCCATACATTCGACCCGTCCGGCAAAGCTACTTCCGATTTACCTCCCCAATTGGAATAGGTTTGTTGCGCTATTTCCGGCTGACCGATCTTTATACCTATATATAAAGAAACGGAAAGGAAGACAGCCACAACTACGCAGGCAGCCGCAACATAGCGTTGAAAACGGGGAAAGCCCACAAACGAACAGGTTGTTCCTTATCTTTGAGATTCACTTCAACTTTATCTTCAGACCTTTCCATATCTTCAGCTTGTCTCCGTTCAGCCTCCTCACACTCCTCCATGCGCTGCATCAACTCTTTCCAGTAGAAATCTACGTCCGGCGTATAATTGATAACTTTAGCACGCACCTTTTCCCAAACTCCCCGAAGTTCTTCATACACCTTCCGGTTCTCATCGATAGACACCCACTCCTCCAAGTGCTTTTTATCAGCATCGGAGATGTCTTGTTTCAGGTCGGAAATGATTAACTCCCAAGGTATTTCTTTTTTCATGCTTCGCTGTCGTTTTTAACTGTTACCGATACTAAGACACAAAAAACGAATCATACCCTTATTCAGAAAAGCATTTTTTTTTAGTTTCTACTAAAAAAATATTCTTTAACTTTGCAACGTCTCACTAACCTAATTACAAACACTATGGACGATATGTTCCTTTTGCAATTGATAAAGAATGGTGATAAGCAGGCGTTCAAGTACGTCTTTGATACTTATTTCACTGCTCTTTGCCGCTTTATGTATTTGTATTTAGGAGATACACAAGAAGCGGAAGATATAGCAAGTGACATCTTTGCGTCCGTATGGGAAAACAGAAAAAAACTTGAAATCAGGCTTACTTTCAAAGCTTATCTTTTCAGGCTGCCAAAAACAGGTGTCTGAACGTTATACGGGACAGAAAGGCTACTGTCTCACTGGACGATATCAACGGACAGGACACTCCGCAAGTAAGCATCACCGATTCACTGGAAACAGAAGAACTGAATAATTTAATTCAGGAGGCTATCCTGTCACTTCCCGAAAAATGTCGTGAGGTATTTCTGCAAAGCCGCACGAAGAACCTGACAAACCAGGAAATCGCGGAGTCAATGGATATATCTGTCAAGACAGTAGAGGCACAAATCACGAAAGCGCTGAAACAAATCCGGAAGTTCTTGGGTACACAATATCAATATTTGTTCTAAGTTTCCCGGCAGATAAAAGATGGAATGATCCTACTTCTTTTCCGCCAGATAAACCCCCCTAATATGATGCAAGCCGCCCCCATTAACGTAATCCATGTGATTTGTTCGTGGAGAATGAGCACCGAAGCCACCATCGTCACCAACGGATTCAAATAGATATAATTGGAGGCCCGCATCGTTCCCAGCTGTTTCAAAACCACATTCCAAAGAATATAGCAGATCAAAGAAGCCAGGACTGCCAGGAACAAGAGATTGGACAATACGAGCGGTTGCAGAAGCACATCAAAATCCGGTTGCAGCGGATGAAGAAGAAAAGCGGGAAGAATAGTCAATACCCCATAGAAAAATATCTTACGGGTAATAAATACCGTGGGATAACGTCCCGTCATCCGCTTTATTACCAGACTATAAAAAGCCCATGACAGAGCCGCAAGCAAAGTGAGCAAATCACCCACAGGAGAGAGCTTCAACACCACACTTCCGTTAAAGACGACCAGCCCTACGCCAATCAGGGCCAACAGCGAACCATAAATCAGCCCTTTCGTAGCCTTCTCACTCTTATAAAAGAGCAGGGAAAGAATCGTAGTCAGCAGAGGAGCCGTGCAAATGATGAAAGCAACATTGGAGGCTTGGGTAATCCCAAAGCTGTATTTTCTGTGAAGAAATAAAGCGATCCGCCGAATACGCCTCCCGCCACCAACCAAAGCTCATCTTTCAAATTATCGGCAAACAAGTGTTTTGGAGAAATCGCCCAAATACCTATATAGGCTATCAAAAAGCGATAAAAGAAAATTTCCTGAGGAGTGAGTCCGTGATTAATCAATACTTTCGTTGCAATAAAGGTCAGCCCCCAGATAGCAACCGTCAGTATGGCAATCAGATGATAGTATCCGTGCGTCAGTTTCATACTTATACTTTTAATAATGCCGCAAAGATACAGGGAATCACGAAAATATATACCGACTCTTATGAATATATTTCAGACAGAATCTCGACTAAACAAAACTATAAATAGTCACTTCCTGCCGAAGCACCCGGTCACTGTCAAATAAAATACCAATAAACGCAAAGGGTTCATTGTATAAACAAATCTTACCAAATAAGGAAAAAACTAAAAATCGGCAAATCCTCACGATATTTCTTCTTTACACTTTATCACCGATATTGCATAAACCCGCTTCGAGTTTTTAATAAATAATGAAATAGTTTATTATAAACGGTTCCCAAGTTTATTAAAAACTATTTTTAGGCACTTTCAGTTACTCAAATCGAATTATTGCAACAAAAATGGGCAAGAACCTTCACAGTTTCTTGCCCATTCGTTATCCTCATATGCAATTTTGCACATTCACCTATTGAACCTATGTAATAATACTTATATATTTCATGATTACTTTTTTTTCTGTTTTTAATTTCCCAAATATACGAAATAAAAACGAGAAAGTCAATAGGTAAAGCGTGGTTATCTGAAAATAAACACGTAAATTTGTGCCTCAAATTAGAAATAACAGTATAAATCACTATAAATAAAAAACTTTATCACTATGGAGTACAATTTCAGGGAGATTGAAAAAGAAGTGGCAAGAAGGTGGGTGGAAGAAAAAACCTACCAAGTTACGGAAGACGAATCGAAGCAGAAATTTTATGTATTAAACATGTTCCCTTACCCATCAGGAGCCGGACTACACGTAGGACACCCGCTGGGATATATCGCTTCGGACATTTACGCCCGTTACAAACGACTGCAGGGCTTCAATGTACTCAATCCGATGGGATACGACGCTTACGGTCTGCCGGCAGAACAGTATGCCATCCAAACCGGACAGCATCCGGCCATCACTACCGTCAACAATATCAACCGCTACCGCGAGCAGTTGGACAAAATAGGTTTCTCTTTCGACTGGGAACCATGAAATCCGTACCTGCGACCCGGAATATTATCATTGGACCCAATGGGCCTTCCAAAAAATGTTCAACAGCTATTATTGTAACGACGAACAGGAAGCCCGTCCTATCGAAGAACTGGAAAAAGCCTTCGCCATCTACGGAAACGAAGGACTCAATGCCGCTTGCAGCGAAGATATCAGCTTTACTGCCGAAGAGTGGAACGCCAAAAGCGAAAAGGAAAAGCAGGAAATCCTGATGAACTATCGTATCGCTTATCTGGGTGAAACAATGGTAAACTGGTGTGCCGAATTAGGAACTGTACTGGCTAACGACGAGGTAGTAGACGGAGTCAGCGAACGTGGCGGTTTCCCTGTTATCCAGAAGAAGATGCGCCAATGGTGTCTGCGTGTATCCGCTTACGCACAACGCTTGCTTGATGGATTGGACACGATCGAATGGACAGATTCTCTGAAAGAAACCCAAAGAAACTGGATCGGACGTTCGGAAGGTGCTGAAGTGCAATTCAAGGTAAAAGACAGTGACCTCGAATTTACAATCTTTACCACCCGCGCAGATACCATGTTCGGTGTTACCTTTATGGTGTTGGCCCCGGAAAGTGAATTGGTGGCACAATTAACCACTCCTGCACAAAAAGCGGAAGTAGACGCTTACCTCGACCGTACTAAGAAACGTACGGAACGTGAACGTATTGCCGACCGCAGCGTTACCGGTGTATTCAGTGGTTCGTATGCTATCAATCCGTTCACGGGCGACGCCGTGCCTGTCTGGATCAGCGATTACGTACTGGCCGGTTACGGAACCGGTGCCATTATGGCTGTTCCGGCTCATGATAGCCGCGAGTATGCATTTGCCAAACATTTCGGATTGGAAATCCGTCCGTTGGTAGAAGGTTGTGATGTCAGCGAAGAAAAAGTTTCGACGCCAAAGAAGGTATCGTCTGCAACTCTCCGCGTCCGGATGTCACTCCCTTACTGTGATCTCTCATTGAACGGGCTGACTATCAAAGAAGCAATTGAAACAACCAAGAACTATGTAAAAAGAGCATAATCTGGGCCGTGTGAAAGTAAACTACCGTTTACGTGACGCTATCTTCTCACGTCAACGTTACTGGGGTGAACCCTTCCCGTGTTTACTACAAAGACGGAATGCCCTATGTAATCGACGAAAGAGCCTGTCTGCCACTGGAACTTCCGGAAGTTGCCAAGTTCCTGCCTACCGAAACAGGCGAGCCTCCATTGGGACACGCTACGAAATGGGCGTGGGACACAGCGAACAAATGCGTGGTAGAAAACGAAAAGATTGATAATGTAACCGTTTTCCCTGGAACTGAATACCATGCCGGGATTCGCCGGCTCTTCCGCATATTATCTGCGCTACATGGACCCGCGCAATCATAAAGCATTGGTTGACCCGAAAATTGACCGGTACTGGAAGAATGTAGACTTATATGTAGGGGGTACCGAACATGCAACAGGGCACTTGATTTATTCTCGTTTTTGGAATAAATTCCTGTATGACATGGGTGTGTCTGTAATGGAAGAACCCTTCCAAAAGTTAGTAAACCAAGGAATGATTCAGGGTCGCAGCAACTTTGTATACCGTATCAAAGACACCAATACTTTCGTTTCACTGAACCTGAAAGATCAGTACGAAGTTACACCTATTCACGTAGACGTAAATATCGTATCTAATGATATTTTGGATCTGGAAGCTTTCAAAGCATGGCGTCCTGAATATAAAACAGCAGAATTTATCCTCGAAGACGGCAAATATATCTGCGGCTGGGCGGTTGAAAAGATGAGTAAGTCTATGTTCAATGTAGTCAACCCGGATATGATTGTTGAGAAATACGGTGCAGATACACTTCGTATGTATGAAATGTTCCTCGGCCCGGTAGAACAGTCTAAGCCGTGGGATACAAACGGTATCGACGGTGTACACCGCTTTATCCGCAAATTCTGGTCGTTGTTCTACAGCCGTACGGATGAATATCTGGTGACGGACGAACCGGCAACGAAGGAAGAACTGAAGAGCCTCCACAAACTTATCAAGAAGGTGACTGGTGATATTGAACAGTTCTCTTACAATACCTCTATCAGTGCATTCATGATTTGCGTAAACGAGCTCTTCAACCTGAAATGCAGCAAGAAAGAGATTCTGGAACAGCTCGTTATCACTCTCGCTCCTTTCGCTCCGCATGTCTGCGAAGAGTTGTGGGATGTATTGGGACACGAAACTTCCGTATGCGACGCCCAATGGCCTGCATACAACGAAGAATATCTGAAAGAAGATACTATCAACTATACGATCTCTTTCAACGGAAAGGCACGTTTCAATATGGAATTTGCAGCAGATGAAGCTTCGGACGCTATCCAAGCCGCAGTATTGGCAGACGAACGTTCGCAAAAGTGGATTGATGGCAAGACACCGAAAAAGATTATTGTTGTTCCGAAGAAGATTGTAAACGTTGTAATTTAAACAGGCATTAAAACAATAAGTAATAAGTATTAAGTATCACCACGGCTATGATTCAAATATATATCCGCAAGGTGAATACTTAATACTTGATACCTGATACTTTGACACCTAATACTTAAAATCAATGCATAAACTAGCAAAAGCGGAAATAATGAGAGAAGTGAAAGATTATGCTTACATCACTCTCGGACTAATCAGCTATTCTTTGGGCTGGGCGGCATTCTTACTGCCCTATCAGATAACGACCGGAGGAACTACCGGTATCAGTGCTATCATCTACTACTCAACCGGATTCCCTATCCAATGGTCATATTTCATTATCAACGCCGTTCTGATGACATTTGCTATCCGGATATTAGGCCCGCGATTCAGTATAAAAACGACGTATGCTATCTTTATGCTGACTTTCCTGCTCTGGTTGTTCCAACTACTGGTCAACAATTATGTGGAAGTACCGGACATGACAGCCGACGGTAAACCGCTACTGCTCGGTCCCGGACAGGATTTCATGGCCTGTATCATCGGTGCCGCCATGTGTGGCGTAGGTCTGGGCATTGTGTTCAACTACAACGGAAGTACGGGAGGAACAGATATTATCGCCGCCATAGTTAACAAATATAAAGATGTGTCACTCGGAAGAATGATCATGATCTGTGACGTAGTTATCATCAGTTCCTGCTACTTTATATTTCATGATTGGCGTCGGGTTATTTTTGGTTTTGTCACACTATTCATTGTTGGTGTTGTATTAGACTGGATTATCAACAGTGCCCGTCAATCGGTTCAATTTTTCTTCATCTTCTCAAGAAATATGATGAAATAGCCGACCGTATCATTAAAGACGCCGACCGGGGAGTAACGGTACTCGACGGTACGGGATGGTACAGTAAAACCAATGTGAAAGTGTTGGTAGTACTTGCCAAGAAACGTCAGTCACTCGACATTTTCCGTTTGGTAAAACGCATTGATCCGAATGCTTTTATCTCCCAAAGTTCCGTTATCCCCGGGTGTGTATGGCGAAGGATTCGAAAAAACTGAAAGTAAAATAACCGGTTCCAAGCTTTGATTGGCCCGATAAGTATTGAACAACCCCGTTAAAAACAAAATAAGATGATGAAACGCAAACTGGTATTTGCTACCAATAATGCTCATAAACTGGAAGAAGTGGCCGCTATCTTAGGAGACCAAATAGAACTGCTGAGCCTCAACGATATCGGTTGCCATACGGATATTCCCGAAACAGCCGAGACGCTGGAGGGAAATGCTCTGTTGAAATCGTCGTTTATCTTTAAAAACTACTACGGCCTGGATTGTTTTGCCGATGATACGGGATTGGAAGTGGAAGCCTTGAACGGAGCTCCCGGAGTCTATTCCGCCCGCTATGCAGGAGGTGAAGGACACGACGCCCAGGCAAATATGCTCAAACTTCTTCACGAACTGGACGGAAAGAAAACCGTAAAGCACAATTCCGCACCGCTATTTCGTTGATACTGGACGGAAAGGAGTATCTCTTTTTGAAGGAGTGATAAAGGGCGAAATAATCAGAGAAAAACGGGGCGATTCGGGTTTTGGTTATGATCCCGTGTTCAAACCGGAAGGCTATGAACGGACGTTCGCCGAACTGGGAAATGATATCAAGAATAAAATCAGCCACCGTGCACTGGCTGTGCAAAAACTATGTGAATTTCTACAAAGCTAATTGTATATATCCTTTTAAAACATAAAACACAATGAAGAAAATTACTTTATTTACCTTCCTTACGATCCTATTATGTACTTCATGTGTAACGAAAAAAGTTCATGCTTGCAGAGCTGGCAGCTACCGCAAGCAAAGATAGTTTGCAAGGACTACTGACCGACTGCCGTAACACGGGCAACCAAATGTCGGTACAAATCAAAAACCTCATGCGTGATACAACAAAAATGGGAAACAGTATCCGCCAGTATCAAAGTATGCTGAATGTGAACATGACCGAACAGGAAAAACTGAACGCCCTGTTGAACCAGAAGAAAAACGAGTTGAACGAAAGAGAGCGTACTATCAACGAGTTGCAGCAGATGATCAATGCGCAGAATGAGAAAGTCCGGAAACTGTTGAGTAGCGTAAAAGATGCGTTATTAGGCTTCAGCAGCGATGAACTGACCGTTCGCGAAAAAGACGGAAAAGTATATGTAGCGATGTCCGACAAATTATTATTCCAGTCAGGAAGTGCCCGCCTAGATAAACGTGGAGAGGAAGCTCTCGGCAAACTGGCCGAAGTACTGAACAAACAGACGGATATTGATGTGTTTATTGAAGGACATACGGACAATAAGCCTATCAACACTGTACAATTCAAGGATAACTGGGATTTGAGTGTGATTCGTGCTACCTCCGTCGTACGTATTCTGATTAAAAACTATAACGTGAATCCTTTGCAGATACAACCGAGCGGCCGCGGCGAATATATGCCTGTCGATGACAACGAAACGGCAGAAGGCAGAAGTAAGAACCGCCGTACGGAGATTATCATGGCTCCGAAGTTAGACAAACTGTTCCAGATGCTCCAAAGCACGGAAGAGTAAAATTAAAAATTTTATATCGAAAAAAAAAAGAGGCTGACCTAACGTTAGCCTCTTTTTCGATATTTAGTGTTTCAAGCCATTAAACTATCTATTTTTTAGAAGGATGTGTCATTACCCGCGTTGAACGGATAATGACGGGGGAAACATCACTTCTTTAATGACTGGTGTCCATCAATTGGAAAAGCTTTTCCCGCCCATGCCTTTTGAGATGTCCATTCCTCGGCCGGATCACTCCAAAAGGATGATCGGCAGGAAGACCCAAAGGCAAGAAAACGAGTGAAGTCATATACAAGCTACCATTATTAGTATAATAGTTGGCCAAATCCGGCTGATGTCCCGCAAAACCAAGTGCCAGGAATCCTTTATCATCAAAATTTCCATCTACTGAAAACATATTTCTCATCACTGCACTTTAATGCACCCGGACTTGTCCAGTTAGTCAGTCCTTCAGGAAGGCCATATTTCCAGGCAGCCAATGCCAACGATTGGAATGCTCCCATACGATAGACTACGGAACGCCCGAAAGCCGGGAAGGTACCTTCCGGAGAAATAAGACGTTCGATGAAGGTATTAAAAACGTTGCATACGACTGATTGCCAGCTTATAACTGATTGGGGTAGGAAAACGGTTCTTGCTGCACGTTTCCAGTATCTCGACATACATGGGATGAATAACGAAAAGAATTATAATAATCCAACGAAAATTCCGCTCCGTCGGAATACCATCCATCACTAAGATACCATTCATTTATTTTATTAAGGCCGGTAGTCAAGGCATAACCGTCAGGTTCTTCACCGACGGAAAGCAAGAAAGCCTCTACCATGTCACGAAACAGTAACCAGTTATTATAGGCAGGACGGATGACACGCACCTTCTTAAAACATTCAATATAACGTTCTTTTGTCGTATCATCCAACTGTCCCCAAGTGGCCTTTAGGAGCACGGATGAAACTTTCCGCAAGATAAGCAGCATCTACCAAAAGCTGCTGATGTCCTTTCCACAGCAAATAATCCGGACTCTGCGGGTCAACAGCATTTTGATAAGCCTTCAAAGCCCACTCACGTATTTGCTTGCGTTGCTTTCCTTCTGCCGTATCATCATCAGGCAGCTCCAGCCAGGGAGAAATGCCTGCCATGAGCCGACCGAATGCTTCCATATAAGCCACCCGCTTGTCTCTTCCGTCCCACGTAGGACTCAACTCCAGTTGCATATTCTTTTGCAACTCGCCTTTACTCATATTCTCCAGAACGGGTTGCGCTATTTTATAACATAAGTCAACCCACTGTGTTCTGTCGTTCACCGGTTGATTCTTTTTTCTTATCAGCGGCATTTACACTCAGGAAACAAAAAAGAAATAAGAGCTAATAAAACAATTCTCATTTTCATAATCATTCTTTTTAAATGGCAGTTTTTTCAATATCCGTTTTACGTTTTCCAAAGCTTCCAGATAATAATAATCCGCATAGTTCAACGGAACATCCACTTCGCTGTTATGAGGAATACTACCTACACTGTGCATCAGGATAAACCGTCCGTTTTCTCCCAATTTGGCAGTATAGCTCTCTGATGCAAGCGACTCCATTATTTTGTCGGCATACGCCCGGTAAGAAGCAGCGTCCGGCAGGTCATAAGTACTCATCTCATATAAGGCGGATGCTATGACAGAAGCCGAAGAAGCATCTCGCGGGGCAGCAGGAACATCAGGCGCGTCCATATCCCAATATGGAACAAGGTCCTCCGGCATATTCTTAAGATTTTTCATAAATTCGAAAGTCTTGATTGCCTGGTCAAGGTAAGTACGATTCTTTGTTTCTCTATAACATACGGTATATCCATAGATCGCCCATGCTTGTCCTCTAGACCAAACAGATTCATCGGAATAGCCTTGAGCAGTCTGGCGATGACGTACGGTTCCGTCCTCAATACTGTAATCAATAACGTGATAACAGCTTCCGTCCGGGCGGAATTGCTCTTTCAACGTACGGTCTGCGTGCATCACCGCTACGTTATAGAAAGTAGAATCACCGGAAAGTTTGGTTGCTTCAAACAACAATTCAAGATTCATCATGTTGTCTATAATCACAGGACATTCCCAGCCCCGTTTCGACTGCCAGCTATTTCCTTTCACATCCCGGCTTTGAATCACTTGAGGCTTTTCACGAAAACGGGTACAAAGAGATTTTTGCTGCTTGGATCATTACCTCCTTTATAACCGGGTTTATCAATCAGGCGCAAGCCATTGCCAAAGCTGCAATTAATGATAAAACCAATATCGTGATGCCAAGTAAGATTTTGTGCTTCGCTAATAGCCTCGGTATATTTCTGGGCAAGCGGAAGCAAAGCAGTGTCGCCTGTCAGTTCGTACAGATACCATACACTGCCGGGAAAAAAGCCGCTGCGCCAGTCAGCGTATCCGCAATAATAGACACCACCCTTATTATTGAGCGTCACCGGATTCAGAAATCTGCCGCTACTTTCAATAGTATCAATTTCCAATCCAATTTGAGCGTGTGCGTTTTCAATAGCTTTTTCAACCCATGTTTGTTTCTCGACAGCTCTTTGGGTGCAAGATGTGGCTACCACAAGAGCAGTACATCCTGCAAGAATAGAGTTTTTTCAATTTCATGATATAGATTCTTTATTATAAATGAATAATTTCCTTTTCTGAATGACCGAATACATATAATTGTATAAAATAATGAGAACACAAATATAAGTATTTTTTCTATCATCTAATTAAGATATTAATGTATGGCAAAATAGCACCATTTATTTTTTTTATCTTATCTGACTAAATTGTCCTCAATAGTTGCATCTATTTTCCAAATCATCCAAATCAACGGGGAAAATATTGATTAATACAGATATAATTTTCATCTTTGCCTGCGACATAATAATCATACAACATCATGAAGAACATTAAAATACGCTTTTTTATTTTATGCCTTTGTCTGTCAGTAACAGGATATACATCCGCATCCGCCCGAACAGAAAAAGTAAAAACGGATATAGACTGGCCTGCTTTCATGCAAAAACAAGATTTGATCTGGGAAATACTGCCCGAATACTGGTATGAATCGGCTTATATGGGTAACGGTATGTTGGGGCTGATGATTTATAAGGAACCGGGACAGAACTATATTCGGTTGGAAACCGGCAACTGCTCGGTACACGACCACAAAGCGGGATCGGACTTATTTGCCATTCCCCGACTGCTCACCGGGCACTTCGCCTTACATCCTGAAGGTACAATCGTAAATGGAACGATGCATCTTGACATCTGGAATGCCGAAACAAAAGCAGAGATAACCACCACAAAAGAAGAATCATCCGTCTGCACTCCTATGTACACGCCAATGATATGGTAATGCTGGTTCAGACTAACGCCACCGATGGAGAGAAAAACTTCCGTTGGGAATGGATACCTGCCTCCGCCCAAAGCCCGCGATATCTTTATGCAAAAGGAGAAGGAAAATGGATAAAGGTGCCTGAAGACTACTCTCTTAACCCGGCACCGGAGGTAAAACCGGAAGTATCCGTTCAGAAATTGCGGGCAGGAGGTGAAACAGCCGTTGCATGGAAAGAAACCCGAACTAAAAAAAAAATGAACGCACATACTGGATTACCATAACCCATTCGTATCCCGAAGCCACGGCCGAAAAGGATGCCGCTCAAATTTTGGATAAGGCATTAGCAACAGGAACCGGAAAATTACAGAAACAACACCGTACCTGGTGGAATCATTACTATCCGAGCAGTTTCCTTACGTTACCGGATGGTATGAAAGAGAATTTCTATTGGATACAGATGTATAAGCTTGCCAGTGCCACGCGCGGCGACCGTGCACTAATAGACAACACCGGCCCATGGCTGACCGTCACCCATGGCCCAATGCATGGTGGAACTTGAACGTACAACTGACCTATTGGGGCACTCAATGCATCCAATCATCTCGATTTGGCAGCCTCTCTGGAGAATGCTATTTACAACAATATAGAAAACCTTAAGAAAAACGTACCGGAAGCCTATCGCAAAGACGCATTGGCAATAGGACGCTCGTCAAATCTGGTATGCGAATCCGGCGAAATCGGAATCCCCGGTGTAGACAAAGCAGCGGAAGTCGGGCTTTTGCCTTGGGTATGCCATAGCTTATGGTTGATTTATCGCCACAAAATGGATGACGAGCTATTACGCAACAAACTCTTTCCTGTACTTAAACAAGCTATCAACTACTACCTGCACTTTACCTACAAAGGAAAAAGACGGCAAGGTACATCTGCCCCAAACATATTCTCCGGAATATGGCAGTGCGAAAAGATTGTAACTTCGACCTGGCATTATTATCTTGGGGTTGCCGGACATTACTTGAGATTACCGGCCGGCTGAACATAGACGATCCGCTTATCCCGCGTTGGAGAACGACTTTGGAGGAACTTACACCGTTCCCCACAGACCCGGCCAACGGGCTTATGATAGGACGGGATGTTCCTTTATGCTTTCTCGCACCGCCACTATTCGCATCTATTGGCTGCCTATCCTCTATATCTTATCAATAAGGAAAATCCCGAAGAATACGACCTCATAGAGAAATCACTCCTCTATTGGCAAGGCAAATCCGGGGCACATCAGGGATATTCATGTACAGGGGAGCATCCTCTATATCATCCGCTTTGGGTAAAGGCAATGAAGCGCTTACATACCTTGACAAGTTGTTTACTAAATTCTTATCTGTCAATACACTTTATCGTGAATCGGGCCCGGTCATAGAAACACCATTATCTGCCGCCCAGTCTATCCATGATATGTTGCTTCAAAGTTGGGGAGGAAAGCTGCGCATTTTTCCCTGCCGTTCCCGACAGTTGGAAAGACATTGCTTATAAAGACTTCCGTGCTGAAGGTGCTTTTCTTATCACTGCCAGCCGGAAAAAACGGTAAGACTGAGTTTATCACTATCAAAAGCCTTGCAGGCGAACCTTGCATTGTAGTGACTGACATATCCTCACCTGTCTTCAAAGGAAAACGCCAATTTGCGGCCACAGCTTTATCCGAATCTATGTACAAAATAGATTTACAGAAAGGCGAAGAAGTAATCATTTACTCCAAAGGTACTCAGCCGGACTTCACCATTCGTCCTGTGAATAATAGCAGAACGAATTGTTTCGGAAAAAAAAACAGTCCTGAATCAGTCTGCCTGTTTCTTTTCTTTCCGGTAATTCTGAGGTGTACATCCGAACTGGTTTTTGAAGCAACGGCTGAAATATACGGGCGCATTGAACCCACTACGGTCACTAACCTCTGCAATGGGAAGATCAGGGTATTGCTTCAATAAAGTGGCTGCGTGCTTCAGGCGGTAATTTAGCAAGAAGTTATTGGGTGTCATGCCGGTTAATGCTTTGAACTTAGTATAAAGCAATGACCGACCGACACCTACTTCTTTACAAAGAGCCGGAATATCAAATTCCGTATCGTCAATATGTTGCTCAATCACCTGTGAAGCCCGTTTCAACAGATCTTTGTCCAAAGGATTTATGCTGGCCAAATCAATCTCGGACATCGGTTTCTTATCAAATTGATGTTGCATCAGCAAGCGGCTGCGTATCAGGTTATTGGCACGTGCCAGTAACAACTGTGCATGAAAGGGTTTCGTGATATAATCATCGGCACCACGGCTGAGTCCCTCAATGTTCTGCTCGGTAGAGTTGAGTGCAGTCAACAGAATTACAGGTATATGACATAAATCTATATTATTCTTAATTTGCAGACACATTTCTGTTCCGGTCATCTCAGGCATCATGACGTCACTGATAACTAAATCAGGAGAGTTCTCATAAATCTGACTGAGTCCTTCTTTTCCCGTCATGGGCACAAATGATCTTATAGAAAGGCTCGAAAAGCTCTTTCAGCACTTGGAGCAACTCATCATTGTCTTCCACAAGAAGCACCGTATGAGTCTTGTTTTCCGTATCTTTAGTCTCAATAAGTTCTATGGGCGAATTCCCCTCATCTACAAATACAGGCATTGAATCGGGGATAATATCACTTTCAGAATCCTGAGTATAAAATTGTACATTCTTATCGTTCAGGAATACATCTTTCCGGCGGGGGCAGCCGCACTGTAAATGTACTACCTTCACCAACAACACTTTTCACTGTTATCTCTCCATGATGTTTTTCCACAATTGTTCTGGTCAATGCCAATCCGATACCGGTTCCGCTAAACAGGCTTCCTTTCTTTTCTTGATTGTCAGCCTGAAAGAATCGTGCAAATATTTTATCTTTATCTTGTTCAGAAATACCGATACCGGTATCCGTTATATTAATTTTTATATCACTATTCGTTATCTCTCCCGACAGAATAATATTCCCTTTGTCGGAGGTATACTTAAAGGCATTGGACAAAAGATTGAAGAATACTTTCTCCATTAATTGCGGTTCAAACCAACATAAGACAGACAATTCCGGTAATTTGAATTCATAATTTATATTCCTTTGCTGTGCATAATCGACAAAAAAGAAAGATAGATTTCCTTCAAAAATACAATTATATCCTGTTGCTTTATTTGTATCGTTCCATAATTCTGTTCCAATTTCCTGAATTCAAGCAACTCAGAGATCAACTTATTCATTTGTTGCGCATTTTTCCTAATCTTCGTTATCTGATTGTATATAGAAGGATTCAATGAATATTTTTGTAATAGGATATCAATATGACTGATAATCAGAGTTAGAGGTGTTCGGAACTCATGGCTCACATTTGTAAAGAAAACTAGTTTTTCCTGGTTAAGCTGCTTTATCTGTTGTTTCTCAAAACGTTCCTTTTCCAAAGAAAGAGCCAATGTGCGTTTTGCTATTTTACTATATACATAATAGAAAACGCACGCAATGAAAGCTGTCACATAGATTATCCATGCCCACCACGTATCATACCACGGAGAGGCAATGACAAGCTGCATCGTTATTTCCTCCAAACTTTGCCCGCTCTTTTTCATTTATCGAAGCCACATGCAACGTATATTTTCCCGGATCCAGATTAGTGTAATACAATTCCGTCTGTTTAGTCTTAATCCAATTCTTGTCCAAACCTTCAAGCTTATATTGAAACCATTTTTCCGATAATTGTTGTCCGTAATCGGACAAAGCAAAATGAATAATCAGATTATTCTGATCATAATTAAGTTTAAGTTCACGAGTGTACGGGAGCGACTGAGACAATATCCCTGTATCACCTCCCGGAATAATCGTCTTATTATCGACCCAAAGTTCTGAAAAGTAAAAGTTAGAATTCTCATTAGCAGTACCGGTTTTGTTAAACTCATTTTCTGAGAATACGGTTACTCCTTTTGTATCTCCAATGTAAATACTTCCCTCTCCGGATACCAAAATTCCACATCCGTTGATAATATGAGTCGAGGGAAAGTTTCTCATCAAAATCAATCGTTGTGAAAGTGCCCTCGGAAGGAACAAAGCAGGTGACTCCCTTTATCACCTGTTATCAGAATCTTTCCATCCTGGGTCCGGCAAAGATTATAGCAGAAATCACCCGGCAACTGATTGTTTCGGGAAGTATAATGAGCCATGTTACGCGTCTGCCTATCATAAAAAAGAGCCCCATTCCTAACGTACCGATATAGACACCATCGGAGGTGGCAAGCACACGGGTAGGAGTTGCTTTACTATCTCCTTCTGCCAATGGAACATAGACTATAGACTCGGGATGTTCTACATGAGTACACAAAACATTTTTCCAACCCACCATATACAAATTACCTTCCGCATCAATATCGAAATGCTCATAAAATGCAAAAGGAATGTTGATCCTATGGAATTTCTGTGTCTGAGTATCCAACCGAAAAAAAGCCATTATGGGCAGATATATATATTTGATCTTTCCATATCTTCACATGATAAACAATTTCATCAGGCATATATCGGAAGAGTGACTCTCTTCTTTCCAATAATTATAAAAACGACCTGTATTCAAGTCATAACGTGACAAACCACCCAAATAGGTTCCTATATACAGACAATTCTTCTTTTCATCATAACAAATACTTTTCACATTATTATGAGAAATAGAGTTTTTTCCACCGGCTGTAAACTGCTGAAGAGTATTCCATTTCTTATCTACACAAGTGATACCGCCCCCATCTGTACTAAGCCATAAATGCTCATTCTTATCAATAACAATTTCTCCGATATAAGAATAATATGAGTTTATCTTTCTCCCCATAGTCATAATGTACAAAAAGTATCATGTTGAGGGCTGAAATAATTAACTCCTCCATAGTAACTACCTACCCAGATAGTTCCGGCAACATCTTTATACAATGCAAAGATAGAGGGATGATTCAGCCCGCCCACATATTGGGGAATTTGAATGAGAGAATACTGTTTGTTACCAATACTGTAGCGATGAAGTCCGTCAAAAA
>VOFJ01002937.1_pt1 | contig 21726 bp, 22 predicted proteins | sample 5384081 | NCBI WGS metagenome assembly VOFJ01 (sample SAMN12384729, study PRJNA508395) | human gut metagenome | isolation source: healthy gut I | host: Homo sapiens | reverse complement strand
CTTGATGCTATCAAAGCAAGAGATCATTCCATTGATGAAGCGTTATTCATTCTGGTGAATGTATCCGTATGACTAATTCCTTTTCTCGCAAAGAATTAATCGCCAATCTCTAATACTGCTTGCCCTCTGCTTTGCGTATAAGGAAACTATTCGGGTTCGACTATAGTTAAGTTCGACTATAGCGCCTTTTCGTTCTTCAACTATAGTCAGACGAAAGAGTAACCATAGTCAGACGATTAAATTTGTATACTATAAGGCTTTGGCATGTCTTGTACCGCAGGGGAGCTAAATATTGGTAAAGTAGGGCTTAAGCGCTATCCTTAGGGACTACTGTAGATTTAGAGGCAGGACAAAACGATTGTGCACTGTCATTGAAATAGGTAGCTTACAACTTTATGAATATCCAGAATAAGTCTGTCTGCTTATTCCAAGTACTACCGGCAGACAATCAGCCATTTTTTCAGTCCATCTGCGATGCTTTTCGCATTCATGTGCGCTCCTTTCAAAGAAGTATGGTCATTGTTATAATAATCTGCCGCTTTCTGATACCTTTCTTTTTCGAGCTTGTCAGCACGCATTTTTATTCAGGTCGATAAAATAGGGCTCCGGTAGTTCGGCAGCTTCAGTGTCCATTTGCCGAAGGAGGCAGTGTTGCGTTCCTATTTTCCGTCTTTCCACTTATTGCGTGGGGTATGGCTTTAAAACGATAGGTATCGCACCCTTTCCTGAACGTCCATAATAAACTTCCTGAGATACCAGCCGAAAGTATAAATGACTTGATATTTACCCTGTTTTCTCCATTAAAAATACTTTGCTTTTTTCTCCGGAGCCGGGCAATTCGGCACGGGCTTTTCCGATATTGATATCTCCTCCGTCATTATGTCCGAACTGGATAAGAACAAAAGTCTCCCGGTTGGAGTGCATGATATACTTTATCCCAGCGACCTTCGTCAAGGAATGTACGGGCGCTGCGTCCTGCCATAGCACAATTCTCAACAGATATCTTATTCAGATCAAACTCATCTGCTATCACGCTGCCCCATCCCCACATACCGTTTTTATCGTTATCTTTATTTTTAACCGTACTGTCACCGATGGTAAACAATACCGGGCGTCCTTCTTTGCGGCTCGAACCGGTAGCCTCATCCTTTTCGACAGGTTTCAGATACTTTGCCAGTTCCAGCCCTTCACAGGCACGTATACCGTCAGCGGCAGATTCGGCATTGACCTTTGCTCCGAATGCACTGGTATGAATACGGTCGATATAGAACATATACTTCACTTTATTCTTGCCGAATTTCTCAAACTTGCGGGCGCTGATATCATTCAAATCAATGAAAGGAACATTCTGTTCTTCTGCTATTTGCTTTGCCCATAGACCGAATGTTTTATTGACACGGGTAATGATGGTGCTGTCTTTGTCTGCCCATGCATTGCGGGGAGTCAGGGAGAATAAAATCGGGTGTGCTCCTTTGGCTTTTTACATCGTTGATGAAACGGCGCATATATTCGCCGTATGTGTATACGGTCTCTTGTGCTCCGGTTTCTTTGATTGTCACATTCAGACTGTCCTTGCCGATTCCCGGAATGGAGGCGCGGGCACGTCCGCTGTCATAGGGGCCGTTATCATTGTGTCCCAGTTCGATGATTACCCAGTCTCCGGCTTGCACGCCTTTGATTACATCCGGCCAGAGGCGGTTGTAGAAGGTGCGGCTGCTAGTTCCTCCCAAAGCATGATTCTCAACGGTGATTCGGTTGGAGTCGAAATAATCTCCTGCGTAATATCCCCAGCCCCATTGGCCGTTGTTGCCGTTTCCTAAAGTACCGGTGCGCATGGTAGAGTTGCCGACCAGGAATAAGACCGGATTGTTACCTTTACGGCTTGCTCCGGCAACGGGGCGTGCCGTGCGTGCTTTATTCAGACTGTCCAGTGTGTTGTCTACCACCTGATTCACATCTTTCATTGGAGAAGCAATGTTGTTTTGTGCCTCAGCATCTGCAAGCTGCATATGATGGCTGTGAGCCAGCATAAGCAGTGAAATACCTTGTTTTTCATTTACCTGATAAATAATGCTCTTATTTTAACTTGTAAACTTCTGTACCTGCTAATAGGAAACATCCTACACCATAATCTTCAAAATCGGGAACACTTTTGTAAGTTACCGGCTGCCCGTCTTTCGGTTCTTTTTTGCCTGTTCCTTGTACATAGCCCAAGAAACCATTCGGATGAACTGCCTCTTTTACCATTGCATTCCATGCTTTCAGTGCAACAGGGAGATATTCTTTACGGTCGAGTAATCCGTTGCGGATTCCCCCATGCCATTCCGTATACAAACAAGGCTGTGCCCGAAGTTTCTTTACCTCCGAAATTGCTTTCATCGTGGAGGCTTACGTTCCAGAAGCCGTCTGTACGCTGACATTGCTTCAAGGCTTTGCTCATGGTCAGGAAGTCATTGATATAGTCCTGACGATGTGTTTCGTCAGCGGGGATTTCATCCAATACACGCACAAGGGCTGCATATACCCAACCGTTTCCTCTGGACCAGTAGCAGTTCTTGCCGTTCGGCTCTTTGTAAGGAGGATCAAAATCCTGATCGCGCCACCATAATCCTTCTTTGGCATTGTACATACCGGCTTCTCCTTCTGTGTTGCGGGTATAGGAATACAGATCCCACATTTTGTCATAGTACTTTTGTTCGCCGGTCATCTTGCCAAACTTGGCATAAATCGGCATTGCCATTTGTATAGCGTCAATCCAGTCCCAATCATTTACTTGCGGAGTATTTACGACCATATCGATGCTGGCTTTTATATTCCGGATCATGTTAGGGTCGGAGGGACACATATTATATAGGTCAATGTAAACTTGTCCGCAGCATTGGTCATCCGCATTGCGGGTCGTGTTTCCATTACGCATTCCCCATTTGTGGAAATTCGCCCAATCGTATGTATAGCTATAATAATCTTCGCGCGGGTAAATGCTATATAAAGCTATCAGCCCTTCATAATATACTCCGCGAGTCCAGATATTGCTGGGGCGAACTCTGCCAAAAAACGAGGGTAGGGTATAATCGGCATACTTTTTCATAAAGTAGTCGTTTACTTTTACGATGGTTGCCAAAGTCTCCTTTTGTTCGGGCAACTCTTGCGCACCGGCTGAACCGGCAGACATGCTACTCAGGAGAGTTGCTGTAATAAATGAGAGGAGTAATTTCTTCATGGTATAAAAACTGTTTATAAATAAAATTAGCTACTATAATTGATTTCACGGGCAAAGATAGGGGAATCTTTTTCCTCTTCAATGGAATATTGTCCACAAGTATTTAAATTTGTCCATAATGCCTTCGGAAAGGGAGCGCGATGGTTAAAAAGGCAATTTATACATAGATTTGTACGATATTCTATTTTATGGGTAGACCATATCGCTTACTTTTGCACGACGTTATTCTAAATATGATAAGAACACTTTGATTAATGATAAAACTATGAAATGTACAAGCATCTTTTTTAGTTTGTTGGTAATAGCGACTTTTTGTAGTTGCCCAGCCAAACTATGATTTTACTAAACTGAAACGAGAACATTTAGGACGTGGCGTAATTGCCATTCGTGAGAATCCGTCAACCGTAGTCGTTTCTTGGCGCTATCTTTCTTCTGATCCGATGGACGAATCCTTTGATATATACCGGGATGGTAAAAAGGTGAATAAACATCCGCTGAAAAATGCAACTTTCTTCCAGGATTCTTATCAGGGAACAGAACCTGCACTCTATACGGTAAAAGCTATAAAAGGTAAAACAGAAAGCAATTATCAACTGCCGGCAGATGCTCCGACAGGATATTTAAATATTCCTTTGGTACGCCCCGAGGGGAGGTACTACTCCGTCCGGACAAGCATACACTTATGCTCCGAATGATGCCAGTATCGGTGATGTAGACGGGGATGGTGAATATGAGATTATTTTGAAATGGGATCCGTCCAATGCACATGATAACGCTCATGACGGTTATACGGGACCGGTGATTTTTGACTGTTATAAGTTGAACGGGCAGCAGTTGTGGCGTATCAATATGGGACGCAATGTACGCGCCGGTGCACATTATACACAGTTTATGGTCTTCGATCTGGACGGTGACGGCCGTGCGGAAGTGGTAATGAAGACCGGAGACGGAACAGTGGACGGAACGGGAAAGGTGATCGGTGATGCGAATGCGGATTATCGGAATGAGCGAGGACGTATCTTGACAGGCCCGGAGTATCTGACCATCTTTAACGGACTGACCGGAGAAGCAATGCAAACGATTGATTATGTGCCCGAACGTGGCAATCTGATGGACTGGGGCGACGGACGTGCCAATCGTAGTGACCGTTATCTGGCTTGTATTGCGTATTTGGATGGAGTACATCCGAGTGTGGTGATGTGTCGTGGATATTATACACGTACTGTATTGGCTGCCTATGACTGGGATGGTAAGAATTTGAAGAACCGCTGGGTATTCGACAGTAATAATCCCGGTTGCAGAGCTTATGCCGGACAAGGAAACCATAATCTTCGTGTAGGTGATGTAGATGGTGACGGCTGCGATGAGATTGTATATGGACAATGTACGATCAATAACGATGGAACCGGACTTTATTCTACCCGCATGGGGCATGGTGATGCTATGCATCTGACTCACTTTGATCCTTCCCGTCCGGGATTGCAGGTTTGGAGTTGCCACGAGAACAGAAGAGATGGCTCAACTTTCCGGGATGCAGCTACGGGAGAAATTATTTTCCAGATAAAGAGTAATACAGATGTAGGTCGTTGTATGGCTGCTGATATTGATCCTAATCATCCCGGAGTTGAAATGTGGTCTTTAGATTCTAAAGGTGTCAGAAATGTGAAAGGAGAAGTGATTGCTTCCAGAGTCAGAGGATTGTCTACGAATATGGCTGTCTGGTGGGATGGTGATCTCTTGCGTGAGTTGCTGGATCGTAATGTAGTCAGTAAATATAATTGGGAGAAAGGACTTTGTGAACGTATCGCTGTTTTTGAAGGTGCTCTTTCTAATAACGGAACAAAGTCAACTCCTTGTCTGCAAGGAGATATTGTAGGAGACTGGCGAGAAGAAGTATTGTTACGTACAGCCGATAATACAGCTTTGAGGCTTTATGTCTCTACCATTCCTACGGACTACCGTTTCCATACTTTCCTGGAAGATCCGGTTTACCGTATCAGTATTGCGACTCAAAATGTGGGGCTTATAATCAGCCTACTCAGCCCGGATTCTATTTTGGTCCGGAGTTGCGTGGCACTATATTCAGAGGATGTAAAATACCTAAAAAGTAAATTATGAATTATCGTATGATGACCGTTGCTGCGTTATTGGTAGCACTACCTGCCTGTGCGCAGAAAAAGAAAAAGCAGTAATCAATGATTCAAATACCCCCTTGCATTTACTGCAGCCTGCTTATCAGGGTACTTATGGTGATTTGCCCCCCGAACAAAGGTTAAAAAAGACATCGATCGTGTTTTTGCGTATATAGATAAGGAGACACCGGCTCGTGTAGTGGATAAGAATACCGGTAAGGTGATTACGGATTATACTGCAATGGGGGATGAGGCGCAGCTGGAACGCGGGGCTTTTCGTCTGGCAAGTTATGAATGGGGTGTCACTTATTCCGCTCTGATAGCGGCTGCCGAAACAACAGGTGATAAGCGTTATACTGACTATGTTCAGAATCGTTTCCGCTTTTTGGCGGAAGTCGCTCCGCATTTCAAACGTGTCTATGAAGAAAAAGGGAAGACTGATTCGCAATTGTTGCAAATCCTGACTCCTCATGCGTTGGATGATGCGGGAGCCGTATGTACTGCCATGATTAAATTACGGTTGAAAGACGAGTCTCTTCCGGTTGACGGATTAATTCAGAATTACTTTGATTTTATCATCAACAAAGAATATCGTCTGGCAGACGGAACGTTTGCCCGTAATCGTCCTCAGCGGAATACTCTTTGGCTGGATGATATGTTTATGGGCATTCCGGTGGTAGCGCAGATGAGTCGTTATGATAAGGAAGCGAAGAATAAATATCTGGCAGAAGCCGTGAAGCAATTCCTGCAATTTGCAGACCGTATGTTTATCCCCGAAAAGGGATTGTACAGACACGGATGGGTGGAAAGCAGTACGGATCATCCGGCTTTTTGCTGGGCACGTGCCAATGGATGGGCGCTGCTGACAGCTTGTGAACTGCTCGATGTATTGCCGGAAGATTATCCCCAACGTCCGAAGGTGATGGATTATTTCCGTGCTCATGTGCGTGGAGTGACGGCGTTGCAAAGTGGAGAAGGACTTTGGCACCAGTTGCTCGACCGTAATGATTCTTATCTGAAACTTCTGCAACTGCTATCTATGTATATTGTCTGGCACACGCCATTAATAAAGGTTGGATTGATGCGATAGCGTATGGTCCTGTTGCCCAGTTGGGATGGCATGCCGTCGCCGGAAAGATAAATGAAGAAGGACAGGTGGAAGGCACTTGCGTAGGCACCGGTATGGCTTTCGATCCGGCTTTCTATTATTATCGTCCGGTCAATGTATATGCGGCGCATGGATACGGACCGGTGCTTTGGGCAGGTGCGGAAATGATTCGTTTGCTCAACACCCAGCATCCTCAGATGAATGACAGTGCCGTGCAATATTATCAGGAAAAGCAGAAGACGACAGCTCCTATCTTTGCGGTAGATAGTGAATAAATAAAAAAAGATTAACTTTAAAATATAGGAACCATGAAACGAGAAGCATTCAAAATGTATCTGAAACCGGGCTATGAAGCAGAATACGAAAAAAAAGGCATGCCGCTATCTGGCCTGAATTAAAAGCACTGCTTTCAAAAAATGGGGTATCGGATTATTCTATATATTGGGATAAAGAAACCAATATTCTATTTGCTTTCCAGAAAACAGAAGGAGAAGTAGGTTCGCAGGACTTGGGCAACACAGAGATTGTACAGAAATGGTGGGATTATATGGCAGATATCATGGAAGTGAATCCGGACAATTCACCGGTTTCAATACCATTGCCGGAAGTCTTTCATATGGACTAGAACCCTTAGACAGAATTGATATCAGGGGGATGTTTGATTAAAAACAAGCATCCTCCTGATACTATTTATGGATTGTTTCTTTATTATTTCAACTATCTTGACTATTTTTGTCTGGCATTTATCATTAATCTTAGAATCTATATGACACAGAGGCGCATATTACTTTTCACATTGTTCATGACTCTTGTTTTCAATGCGGCTTACGGCGGCATTGAACTCCGTTCCAAACAAATGAGAACAAGTGACGGACTTCCGAATAACTCAGTTCGGTACCTGTATCAGGATAGCAAAGGCTTCTTGTGGCTGGCTACCCTAAATGGGTTAAGCCGCTATGATGGCAACTCTTTTCTGACTTTCCGTCCGGAAATTGGTGATAAAGTCTCTTTGGCTGATAATCGGATTTATGACCTTACCGAAGACAAAAATGGTTTTTATGGATCTCTACAACTCCGGAATTGTTCAGTTGTTATGACTTGCAACGTGCCTGTTTTGTAGACTATACGGGGACTGGTGCGCTGGAAAAGAATTATTCGTCTATATTTGTTGCTGCTAATGGGGATGTATGGCTCAGACATTCCGGCAATGGTTGTCTCAGAATGGTCCATCAGAAAGACAGACAGATGGTGTCTACGGAATTTAAGACGGAGCGTGGAAATCTTCCCGGATAACCGGGTACAGTTTGTAAATGAAGATGCCGGCGGACGAATCTGGATCGGGACACAGCGTGGCTTAGTTTCCGTATCCGACGGACAGTATAAGGTAGAAGACAGATTACTCCATTTTACTTCTTCTCTGGCATTCAAGAATGATATGTATTTTCTGACAGCGGACGGAGACATCTACTGCTATCAGACTACAAAGCAAAAACTGACAAAAGTCGGTTCGCTTTCTGCTGTTGCGGGTAAGACGTCACCTACGGGAAACTTCCTGTTGAACGATAAATGGGTCATCCTTACCAATACCGGGGTTTTTAACTATGATTTCAATACACGCAAGATCAGTGTGGACTCTGGTCTGAACATCAGAAATGGTGAAGTGATTTGTGATAATCATGGTGACTTCTGGATATATAATCATACGGGATGTGTCACTTATATTTTGGCCAAGAATGGAGCAAGAAAAGAATTTCAGTTGATACCTGAAGATAAACTGGGATACATTGATTATGAACGTTATCATATTGTCCATGATTCCCGGGGAATCATTTGGATTTCTACTTATGGTAACGGATTGTTTGCCTATGACACGACAGAGGATAAGTTAGAACATTTTCTGGCTAATATAAATGATCAGAGTCATATAAGTTCGGATTTTCTGTTATATGTGATGGAGGATCGTGCCGGAGGTATTTGGGTAAGTTCAGAGTATTCCGGTTTATCCCGTATTTCAGTTCTGAATGAAGGAACCTCGCGTATTTATCCCGAATCCCGTGAATTATTTGACCGCTCGAATACGATTCGTATGTTGACTAAAATGCCGGATGGGGATATTTGGGTCGGAACACGTAAAGGCGGATTATATACGTTTGACTCGAATCTTCATTCCAAAATGTCCAATCAGTATTTCCATTCCAATATTTATGCGATAGCAGAAGATAATCAAGGCGAAATGTGGGTGGGAACCCGTGGAAATGGATTGAAGATCGGAGATTCATGGTATCGCAATGAAGTCTCGGATCCGGCTTCGTTATCAGAAAATAATGTCTTTTCTCTTTTTCGTGACCGGAAAGACCGTATGTGGATAGGTACCTTTGGCGGTGGGCTTGAACTGGCAGAACCGACGACTGATGGCAAGTATAAATTCCGTCATTTTTTACAGCAGAAGTTTGGTCTGCGTATGGTGCGAGTAATAGAAGAAGACGATAATGGAATGATCTGGGTGGGCACCAGTGAGGGTGTGTGCATCTTTCATCCGGATTCATTGATAGCTGACAGTGACGATTATCATCTGTTCAATTATACAAACGGTACATTTTGCAGCAATGAAATCAGATGTATCTACCGTGATACGAAAGGACGTATGTGGGTGGGGACATCTGGCTCCGGCTTGAATCTTTGTGAGCCGGAAGATAATTACCGTTCATTGAAATATGAACATTACGGAACCTCTGAAGGATTGGTTAATGATGTGATTCAATCAATTTTGGGGGACAATAACGGAAACTTATGGGTAGCTACGGAATATGGTATTTCTAAGTTTAACCCGACTAATCATTCTTTTGAAAATTATTTCTTTTCTTCCTATACTTTGGGTAATGTTTATAGTGAGAATAGTGCTTGTGTGGGAGTAGATGGAAAATTGCTTTTCGGCACAAATTACGGTCTGCTTGTCATTGATCCGGATAAAATACAGGATAGCGAAACTTTTTCTCCGGTGGTCTTTACAGATTTGCATGTGAATGGTACCCAGATAAATCCTACTATGGAGGATTCTCCATTGAAACAATCGCTTGCTTATTCGGATGAAATTACTTTGAAGTATTTTCAGAATTCATTCAGGATAGATTTCTCTACTTTTGACTATTCGGACAGCGGACGTACAAAGTATATGTACTGGCTGGAAAACTATGATAAGGGATGGAGCACACCTTCTCCGTTGAATTTTGCTTCTTTTAAATATTTGAACCCGGGTACTTATGTACTTCATGTGAAGTCATGTAATGGAGCAGGTGTTTGAATGAAAGTGAAACAACCTTGAAGATTGTCATTGTGCCTCCTTTCTGGAAGACGAACTGGGCTATGTTGGGATATGTGCTGTTGTTGATTGTAACTTTATATTTTACTTTCCGTATTGTGCGTAACTTTAACAGTCTGCGTAATCGTATTAATGTGGAAAAACAGTTGACAGAATATAAGCTGGTTTTCTTTACTAATATTTCCCATGAATTTCGTACTCCGTTAACTTTGATTCAAGGAGCGTTGGAAAAGATTCAACGGGTTGCTGATATTCCCCGTGATCTGATACACCCGCTCAAAACGATGGATAAAAGTACTCAGCGAATGTTGAGGCTGATCAATCAGTTATTGGAGTTCCGCAAGATGCAGAATAATAAGTTGGCGCTCTCTTTGGAAGAAACGGATGTGATTGCTTTCCTTTATGAAATCTTCCTGAGTTTCGGTGATGTAGCGGAGCAAAAGAATATGAATTTCCGTTTTTATTCCGTCTATACCGTCTTACAAGATGTTTCTTGATAAGGGTAATCTGGATAAAGTGACTTATAACCTGTTGTCTAACGCTTTTAAATATACCCCTTCGAACGGTACGATTATACTTTCTGTTACGGTAGATGAAGTGAAGAAGACATTGCAGATTCAAGTAGCTGATACAGGTGTTGGTATTCCAAAAGAGAAGCAAAATGAGTTGTTCAAGAGATTTATGCAGAGTAGTTTTTCCGGTGATAGTATCGGAGTTGGTTTGCATCTGAGTTATGAATTGGTACAGGTGCATAAAGGTACGATTGAATATAAAGACAATGACGGCGGAGGTTCTGTCTTTACCGTTTGTATCCCGACGGACAAAAGTGTTTATTCGGAGAAAGATTTCCTTATTCCCGGTAATGTCTTGTTGAAAGAGGCAGGCGGGCAGGCACATCATTTACTGGAACTTTCGGAAGAACTACCGGAACCGGAGAAAATAGCAGAGCCTTTGAATAAGCGTAAAGTATTGATTATAGAAGATGATAATGATATCCGTGAATTTTTGAAAGAAGAAGTAGGAGTTTATTTTGAAGTTGAAGTAGCTGCTGACGGAACTTCCGGATTTGAGAAGGCTCGTACCTATGATGCTGATTTGATTATTTGTGACGTACTGATGCCCGGAATGACCGGATTTGAAGTGACAAAGAAATTGAAATCTGATTTTGCGACAAGTCATATCCCGATTATCTTGCTGACAGCATTGAATTCTCCGGAAAAACATCTGGAAGGAATTGAAGCCGGTGCTGATGCCTATATTGCGAAGCCGTTCAGTATAAAACTTCTGTTGGCACGCGTATTCCGCTTGATAGAACAGCGTGATAAGTTGCGGGAGAAATTCTCCAGTGAGCCGGGAATTGTTCGTGCTGCCGTATGCTCTACTGACCGTGATAAGGAATTTGCCGACCGATTGGCTGTTGTACTGGAACAGAATCTTTCTCGTCCGGAATTCTCTATTGGGATGAGTTTGCTCAATTGATGAAATTAGGACGAACGGTATTTTATAGAAAACTGCGCGGAGTGACGGGGTATTCTCCCAATGAATATTTGCGGGTTGTACGAATGAAAAAAGCGGCTGAGTTGTTATTGTCTGGTGAGAATCTGACTGTTGCGGAAGTTGCTTACAAGGTTGGCATCAGCGATCCGTTCTATTTTAGTAAGTGCTTTAAGACTCAGTTTGGGGTAGCGCCGTCCGTATATCAACGCGGTGAAATGAAAGAACAGGGAGAAAATGAGACGGCAGAAGCCTGAGTAACCAAGCTTTCTAAATGGTAGTTTAAATCTTCTCTGTAGTGCCCGATATGAATGATCGACCTTGTATTTGTGTACAATAGTCTATGGTCGAATAGTAAAAAGTACCCTTATTTTTGCAGGAGAATATTACTATAAAATTAAAGGATCATTGATCATGAGAACACTCTTTTTTATCTTGTTTTTTGTATTAGGCTTTTGTCATATTCAGGCGAGAGGGCAGAAGCCTGCACATGTTATAATAACAGCTGGTCAGTCAAACCAATTAGGAGTGTGTACGAATAAAGTTTAACCTGATAATAAAATCAATAAAATAATGAAAACAAATTATCTATGTGGCCTCTTCCTTTGATGTGTGCTAGTATGGGGAAGATCGGAAGCACACGCTGAGAAACCGCTGAAGACTCTGGATCTGTATCTTTGCATTGGACAGTCGAATATGGCAGGGAGAGGGAAATTATCACCGGAAGTGATGGATACTCTACAAAATGTATACCTGCTGAATGCAGATGATCAGTTCGAACCCGCAGTGAATCCCTTGAACCGCTATTCTACGATAGGAAAAGGACTTAGCTGGCAACAAGTAGGACCTGCATATGGATTTGCCAAGACGATGGCTACTAAAAAACATCCGGTAGGCTTAATCGTCAATGCACGGGGAGGATCTTCGATTCGTTCATGGGTTAAGAATGCCAAACAGTCCGGCGCGGATATTATGATGAAGCAATACGACGTGCAAAAGAAGCAATGAAGTATGGTACATTGAAAGCAATTATCTGGCATCAGGGAGAAGCCGATTGTCATCATCCGGAAGCATATAAAGAGAAGATTATTCAGCTGATGACAGACTTACGTAATGACCTGGGAATGCCTGATTTACCAGTTGTCGTAGGACAAATAGCACAATGGAACTGGACAAAGAAACCTTATATTCCCGAAGGTACAAAACCCTTTAATGACATGATAAAAGAGATCTCCACTTTTTTGCCCCATAGTGCTTGTGTGTCTTCCGAAGGACTTACTCCGTTGAAGGATGAAACGGATCCTCATTTTGATGCAGCAAGCCAGATTACTTTAGGCAAACGCTATGCTAAAGAAGTTAAGAAACTAATAAAGAAATAGCTGGTAGTTTCAGACTACACTCATTTCTGTTTAAACATATACATAGGAAATATTTATCCATTGTTATTGTCACTTGTCACTTTTCTGATTTAAGTGTTTTATAATAAAGAAGATAGGGGTGACAATAGAGGGTGATAATAAGGTGACAATAGAATGTATCTTCCATTCTTATTGTCACCTCTCCTTGATGAATCTTTTATTTAAAGTATTGATTATCAGTTGATAGATAATCAGCTTGAGGATTTCGCCTGCATGTGTTAAAAACATCATTTTGGGCGTCAATGTACGCTGTTTACACCTTAATGTTTCCAAGGTATGCTGCTTACATTAAGAACAAAGCCCGGTAACCTTAATATGCAAGCAAGGTTTGATTAATCTGTTAAGTCGGTTTTATGTCTTCGTTCCATGTTCATGAACCGTTCGGCTCACGTACGTAAACCCAATGGCTCATGTACGTAGACTGATGGGACCACGTACATGAAACAATCTATTGTTACTGACCGGATACATTAATCTAGCCTGCATAATAGCTTACTGAACGGTTCATTGACGGTTGTTTCTCCGTACTAATCTTTTGTTCCTATGGGGCAATACGGTTTTTGTGACACCTTCTTTTTTACATATCTCCTTTATGGTGGGAGAAAATGTTTTATTCTATTTGATTGCTTCCAGAAACTCTATTTCAATAATTCTCAGATTAGCATTATTCTTGTTCGCTTTTGCTTCGAGTTCCATATCATTTGCTGCTTTTTGCCGCAACTTCAGTGATCTGTCCGAAAGCATCCTGATCGCTGGTATTACCTTTCAGACGGATGGTAATTTGTTTGGAACGTACCGGCTTTTCCACATTAAGATGAACATACCCCCAGGCTTTTATTCGTATCTCCACTCCAGATCATAGTATTGCCGGCAAACACTTCCAAAGGATAACTGCGTGAACGCCATCCATTCAATTTGATACAGATATCATCTATTGCAGCTTCTTTTTCGAGCGTATATGTAATCCAGGCGGTGCTGAGTTTTCCGTCATTCATCCATTCGCTTCTTTCATTATCGTCGAAGCTTTGGTTTACAGTCTCTCATTGTTGGCTCCGGCTTTGGCGGATACAATACGTATATCACGTTTTGTGTCTTTGTAAGATGGGGTAAGGGGAGTCTTTCCTTTATCCAGATTACCTTTCAGAGTCATCTGAGGCAAATAAGTACTCAATCCGTTGCTAACTTTGACGGGAAGGGTTTCTAATGTAATTGTAGCGCTGGGGAGCCCTTCTGCTTTAGCGGTCAGAGTGATCTTGCCGGCTTGGGTAGTGCTGCGGATAAGAGCACGGTTAATACCACATTCCACAGGGAGACTGGTATTAAGAATATAATTGTCTTTTTCCTTGTGCGATGCCTCCGCGCCATTCGGCATTCCCTTTCAGGTCGAATTGAATGGTACGGTTATCAAGCGGACAGCGTTTCCCGTCCTTATCTACTACTTCTACCTGTATTAATGCCAGGTCAGCTCCGTCCGCGTGGAATCCTTCCGGATTTTGTATCGTTGTCAGTTTCAGTCCGGCAGGTTCACCAACGGTACTTACTGCGTAGCGGCTTATTTCCTTACCGGCCTTGTTGTAGCTGACAGCTTCCAGTTTACCGGCTTTAAAAGCCACATTGTCAAAAGTGAACAGGAAATTGTATTCGCGTTTGCCTTTTCCTAGTGACTGACTGTTCAGGAACAGTTCCACTTCTTCACCTGTAGAAACGACATAGACCGGTTTTACTGTATTTGCGGGATAGTTCCAATGACCGATGATATAGGTATTGTCTTCTTCTGTATCTACCCATCCGTTCCACATGACCTGATGTGCAAAGAAAGCATCTTTTTCGATGCGCATAGGGTCCGTTACTCCACTTCTGCGATAGTTTTCTTCACCACGGTGGTGTGTGTTGGTATCCGAGAAAATGATTTTGGCCCCTCCGGAACTGACTCTGCGACCTGTCCCTGGACGCTCACGCCAATAATCATACCAACAGCGGATCATTGCTATCGCCAGCATGTCCTGATTGTGATTGTAGTCTGTTGCAGGTTGGTTACACGATGTAACGGTCCGTCTCCTTCTTTGTGGAAAGGATAGCTGTATTCATCCCAATATTTTCTCAAACCTTCGTCACGGCAATATTCGGTCGCCCACATCGGATGATGTTCGCTCTTGTTGATATACAGCATTTCGCCGCCATATTCCGCTTCGCGGATATCCAGCATTTCACGTGATCCGATGGCACGTCCGCCGAACGGGTCGTATTGATCACGGATAGCTTTCATTTCTATCATGTGCTTCTCTGCTGATACCTTTGTTGCCACATTCATAAAATAAGATACTCGGATTATTACGGTTATAGATGATGGCGTCGCGCATCAATTCCGTACGCTGTTCCCACTGACGTCCTGTACAATCTTTCTCGGCATCTCCGGCATGCATCGCCTGTATCAAACCTACGCGGTCGCAGGATTCTACATCCTGTTTCCATGGGGTAACATGCATCCAGCGTACCAGATTACCATTGCCTTTTACTACCAGGCCATTGGAGTAGTCACTAAGCCATGCCGGAACGGACAGGCCTACCGCCGGCCATTCATTACTGGTGCGCTGTGCATATCCTTTCATCTGGATCACACGATCATTCAACCATATTTTGCCTTCTGCAAATCGTGTCTTGCGAAAACCTGTACGAGTACTTACTTCATCAAAGACTTGATTCTTATTGTCTTTTAGAATCGTCTGGACAGTATAAAGATACCCATATCCCCAACTCCAGAAATGGAGATTATTTACTTTGGAAGCAGCTTTCACTACCCTTGTTTCGCCACCTTGTAAGGTTACTTTCTCACCTTCGAAGCTTTTCACCTGTTTGCCGTCAGCATCCAGCAAGACCACCTGGTAGCTAAATTGGCGTGGTTCACGACTGTCGTTTTTTACTTCCGATTCTGCATGGATGGTGGCAGTGCGTCCTTTTACGTCGATGTCTTTAGCATAAATATAAACTCCGGTAGTTTTCAGATTACTGTATAAAGGAAGAGTCTGATACCACTTCATCTGTAACGTACAAGAATACATTCTTGGGCAGACCACCGTAGTTTGCGTTGAAGTTACGGTCGTTCCACTGGAACTTGAGTTAGTACTTTTTTCGCGATACATCCAGTCATTGTCCGTACGTACTGCCAGTACATTGTCACCTTCTTTAATATAAGGTGTCAGGTCGAACCCTACCGCCATAACCCATTTTCATGTCTGCCCAGATTGTGTCCGTTGAGGTAGAAGTCTCCACGCTGGCGTACTCCTTCAAATTCGATAAATACTTTCTGATTATTTTCAGTTCCGGAATCCGGAAATTCTTTCCGCGATACCATACCACTGTATCTGTCAATTGTTCGATAGAAACTTTGAATGCTTCATCTTCATTGAAGGCATGAGGCAAAGTGACTTGTTTCCACTTGCTTTGTCATCGAATGTTGCATCTTTGGCTTTAGGAAAATCTCCTATCCGCAGTCTTCCATTCGCTGTTGAAATTGTATTTTTTGCGTTCGGATGCCTGTCCGTTGATGACAGACAGTGCAGTCAGCAGAAATACGAAAAGAAATAATTTGTGTTTCATGATAGTCTATTAAAATGTTCTGCTGCAAAGGAAGTACATTGAGAGAAAACATACATATACTACCGTACGGAAAGGATGTAATTTTTATCTCATGATGAAAAAAAAGCGACTGGTATTTGTACACAATTTCAGATAATAGTACACATTCCCCGTTGATAGGAGAATGAGATACTATTATCTGCGGTTAGCACATGTTCTTTTTAAACATCCGTTTTATTCTCTTCTTCTTTTCTTCGGAAGCTTTGTTCCGTGTTCTCTGCCGTATCATTGGAAGCCGGAGTTTTACCACCGTTCTTCTGATAAATCGAAGGAGCGATTCCAAATTGGTTCTTGAAGCATTTGCTGAAATAATAGGGATCGTTGATACCTACTTTGTAGGAAATCTCGAAACAGTCAGGTCTTCGGTCAATAACAATTCCGCTGCTTTCTTCATACGGATAACACGTAAGTATTCATTCGGAGAGTATCCTGTCACTCCACGTACTTTCTTATAGAATACGGTACGTCCCAATCCCATAAGGTTGGCATAGTCGTCTACCGAGAATTCGGCTTCTACCATGTGCTCGTTCAGTATTTCGTTCAGCTTTGCCAGGAACTTGCTGTCTTTGTTGTTGGTGCAGATTGCTGAATGGACGATTCCCGGTTCATTGGAGAACTTCTCACGGAGTTTGTCCCGCTGTTCGATCAGTTTGGAGATTCTGGCCAGTAATGAGGAGATGCTGAATGGTTTGGTGATATAAGCATCCGCGCCGGATTCGATACCTTCCAGATATTTTTCTTCCATATTGAGGGCGGTTAGCCGAATGATGGGAATGTGGCTGGTGGCAAATTCATTCTTTAATTTCTTGGTCACTTCGAATCCCGTCATACCCGGCATTAATACGTCGCAGATAATCAGATCTGCATCATAAGTTTGTGCACGTTCGAAGCCACTGATTACCATCCGCTTCTGCCACTACTTCGAAGTAATGGCTGATTTCTTCTTTTCAGGAATTCGCGGACATCATTATCATCTTCGATGATTAATACTTTCCGCTTGTTCAACGGTACGGGAGGTGCTGCCTGTTCGTCCGTATTTTCGTCTGTGACAAACTCTTTATGGCGTTGTTCCTCTTCTTCAATCAATAACTGGTTAGGAACCAGGAAATCTTTTTCTTCATAAACACTGGCGTCCGTTGGTAGTTTGACGGTGAAAATGGAACCGCCGCCTTCATTCTCATTATAAGAAATCGTTCCTTTATGTATATTGACCAGACCGTATGTGAGATGAAGTCCGACGCCTACACTGCTGTGTGAGAAGTTCGCTTTGCATAAAGCGTTTGAACAGTTCGGCACGCTTCTCTTTCGGGATGCCCAGTCCTGTGTCGATCACTTGTATGCAGAGTTGTTTCTTCTGTTCCTGTACGTCTACTTTGAATATAATCTTTCCGTTGGAAGGAGTATATTTAAAAGCGTTGGAGAGCAGGTTATAGATCACTTTATCAAGATTCCCCTTATCCACAGGCATCTTGTAAGAGTTCTGTGAAGGCTCGAAACGGAAATCCATGTTTTTGGATTCGCTGACATCCTTGAAACTAAGGAATATCTCATAGCAGAAAGCGACAACATCCGTTTCCTCCAGGAGAGGGCGAGTTTGTTTTTCTGCATTTTTCGGAATTCCAGTAGTTGGTTGATAAGCCTCAACATTCGTTTCGTGCTCTTGTCCATGATCTTCAGGGAGTGTTGCATATCCTTGAGTGGTTTCCCCATGTTGACAATTCTTTCCAAAGCACCTTGAATCAGTGTCAACGGAGTGCGGAATTCATGAGAGATGTTGGTAAAGAATTCCAGTTTATACTCCGTCAACTGGTTTTCTACAGCGATACGGTTACGCAGCGCATTGAAATTTCTGATAATACGGAAACTGAAGTAACCCGCTATGGCTATCAGAATGGCATATAGATCAGTGTAAGCCCATCCGGTTTTCCAGAAAGGAGGAGCTATTACGATTTCCATCACATTTTCTTTCTCCCCAGATACCGGCGGCGTTGCAGGCTTTCACATGTAGTTCATATTTGCCCGGAGGCAGATTCCGGTAAGTAGCAAAGTTCAGGCTGGAGGGCGAACTCCATTCCGTATCGTATGGAGGAAGATTGTAAGAGTATTTGGATACTCCGTCCAGATAGTTGAAGGTAGAGAAAGAGATAGTGAGTGAACTCTGATAATATTTCAGGTTCAGTTCGTTGATATAGGGCATTGCTTGTAAAGGCGAATCTTCCACTCCCGGAAGCATGTGCGCACCGTTGATTTGAAGTCCGGTGAAGATCACGGAAGCAGGCTTGTCCAACGTCTCTATCTTGTTGGCATCCAGTACTACCAAGCCATAGTTTGTTCCGAACAATAATTTGCCGTCATTGCTTACACAAGCAGTGTTCTCACTATATACATTTCCCAAAGTGTAGGAAGAGAAAAATAATTCTCTATCTGTTTGGTACTGGGGGTGAAACGGGAGATGCCATATTCGGTAGCTATCCACATCTTATTATCCTTATCCTGAACAATGGACTGCACTACGGCATTGGACAACCCGTCTTTATATCGTAGCAATCGAAAGTCAGGTGTTGATAGCTGTCTCCCCGGGTGGCAGACTGCGAATCCTACCCCGGAAGTACCAATCCACATATTACCTTTATCATCGTTCATCAAACAACGGATCTCGTTGCTGGGGAATGCCGTTGGCATGATTGTAAATCACGTAATTCTTGGTGATGCAATCAGTGAATCCGATGGAAGATATAAATACCGTTGTTCGTGCCTACCCACATGCGTCCGTTCTGTCCTCTTCGATGACACGGATGCGTTTTTCACCGTAGTTGTCTTGTAAGAAGTGTTTGAACTGGTAGCCGTCGGCAGTTTTAATTGCTAAATTTAATCCTCCACCGAAAGTGCCTAGCCACATTACGTCCTTTTCTATCGCGATAAATGGAGTAAACCTGGTCGTTGGATAGAGAGTTAGCGTTTCTGGGGTCATTCTTTATACCATTTGTTTGCGCCGATGCGAAGGCCGATCCCTCATTCCCAGCCATAAGTTGCCTTCCTGATCTTCGTTCATGCTGTAAACGTTATGGGTGAAGTCCTCTTGCCGGATCACTTTGGTCAGGGCAGAGTTGTATTCGTAAAGGCTACCCATGCGGTTGGCCATGTAGATATTGCCGTTTTGAGTCTGAAAGAGCATGCGGATGGTATTCGAGCGGTCGGAACTGTTTTCACCGCTGGGATGAATACGCTGTGTTCCTTTGTTCAGAATTTCCAAATGAGATAAACCCGAGAATTCGGAGCTTTACCCAGATACCTCCGGAACGGTCTTCTATTACAAATTGAAGATAGTTGGAGTTGATGTGGCTGGATTGATTGACTTCGAATGTGAAGTGTTGCAGGTTACCCGTCGATAATTCATAAGCGTAAAGCCCGTTGCCATAAGTCGATATCCAGAGAATGTCCCGTGAGTCGTGTACGATGCTGTAACGTTCCACATCGATGTAACCGATATGTTTGGAGGAAAGGAACTGAAAAGGTTTGATTTTGCCGGTGGTTATGTCGACATACCATAAATTGCCCGTATAGTTATGTACCCATACATTTTTCTTATTGTCCCTGGTGACGGCGCCATTTTTGATATTCAGTTCCGAGTAACGATTTAGTTTACCGGTCGGAATATCCAATATATAGCTGCCGTTGACAGTAAACAATACCCATTTATCCTGCAAGAGGAAGTTGCCTGTGACACGGCTTGTATCATCAAAGCCTTTCGGCTAACGACGCAACCTTTTCCAGTTTGTTCGCAGAATAGGTATGACGGTAGATTTCATTTTTATCGGTAATGATACAAGTGTATTTATCATAAGAAATGATATGCTCCCAGCCTTCTGTTGCTGTGGGTCGAGGTTAGCTGTTTTACCGTTCTGATACTTTAATAATCCTTTATTCGTACCAATCCAGACTTCTCCTTTCGCACTTTCCAGAACGAATTGCACTTGATCGGAAGGCAGGTTGCCAGATTTCTCTTTATACACCTGAGATGAAAATTTGCCGTCCTGATAAACGACTCTGCGGCAACCGTTTTGATTATGCCATAACCAAATAGAGTTGTCTGAAAGGATAATGAATTTGGAATAGTTTTCCTTGTATTCCCCATTTCCAGTGAAATCTACAAAACAGCCATGACGTAAATCATAGCAACTGATAAAAAGAAGAAATTGTTGAAATCCACATGAAGCCGTTCGGGTCTTCTTCCATGCTTCGGATACGGGAATCGGCTAATGAGAGCGGGTTATTTATATTTGGATAGATATTGACGAAGGAATTGCCGTCATAATAACTTAATCCGTTGAGCGTACCCAGCCAGATAAATCCTTTATTGTCCTGCATCATATAGCGGGTCAGGGCAGACGCATTAAAAAATTATTTTCCTGTAAAAGTTGTGACAAATATTTTTCATCCCATCCCGCTTTTAGTCTTTTCAGATTCATGCTTCCTTTTTGTTGTTTTCTCATTCTTTAGTATGGTAAGTGCCATTTTTGTTGCCACCGAAAAGTTTCTGGCCGCATTTTTCACCTTTTTACTGTAGTCTTCTCGAAAGGTAACATCCAGTTGCCAATGAAGATTATTCTCAATAGACCAATGCTGCCTGATGGCAGATGCAATCTCCTCCGGTTTGGTATTATCAAGTGAAGTTACATAGTATCTGACCTCTTGAGTATATTCTCCTGTTGCTACTATTGTTCTCTCCGACTTTATCCCTACAATAGACTTCAACCCCACAAGTTTCTTCTTAAACATTTTCTCCATAATAGATCCATAACTGACTACAGTACATGTTCTTGTCTCAATCCTTCCATGTCCGGTGTTTTCCGACACATGCCTGGTGACTCTATTGATTTCATTTCATCTTTATCCTGATAATCGTCAATGATTTGTTTAGCTAGTTGATAATTTTTTTTTTCTTATTCTCCTTTATAGCTATAATATAATTTGCATTATGCTCAATAATGGTCTGGGTTATATCTTTCTGGCATCCCATCGCGTCAATTGTAACAATACAACCACTTAGTTCCAAAGAGTTAATTAACAATGGAATAGCTGTAATCTCATTGCTTTTATCATCTACTTTTACCTGACCTAAAGAAATTCCATTAGCGGCAGACCATGCAGAAACCATCCATAATTTGAATCCTTCTTTTCCCGTAGTATGTTCTCCGTCACATTGGCTTGGACCACGCATGAGCTTGCCATCTATAGCAACAACGCCTTTCACCTCCTGATAGACTTGTTTTACCCAATTACGGAAGATCAACTCAAAAATACTCGGGCTTTATTATACTGAAGAATCTATTAAAAAGTATCATGACTAGGGATGAACTCCAGACCAGGTATGCGACTTTTGAAAAAAGCAATTTTCG
>VOFJ01002567.1_pt1 | contig 21732 bp, 40 predicted proteins | sample 5384081 | NCBI WGS metagenome assembly VOFJ01 (sample SAMN12384729, study PRJNA508395) | human gut metagenome | isolation source: healthy gut I | host: Homo sapiens | reverse complement strand
AAAGGAGCAGAATAAGGGACTTCTTGGAGTTGTTTCTGATCTGATCCAGGTGGAGAAGAAGTATGAAGTTGCCATCGAGACGGCATTGGGTGGAAATATCCAGAATATCGTCACCGAGGATGAAGAGACTGCGAAGAAGATGATCTCTTTCTTAAAAGAGAACCGTCTGGGACGTGCAACTTTTTTTTTACCTCTTACAAGTGTAGATGGAAAAGGCAACTTTAAAAAATATGGATGCCCTAAAGAACCGGGCGTCATTGGACTTGCCAATACGTTAGTTAAAAACAGAGGCAAAATACGAGGGCGTGACTGCCTACCTGTTAGAAGAGTGATCGTCACAGAGAATATTGATTTTGCAATCAAACTGGCAAAGAAGAATCATTATTCCCTTCATATCGTAACGTTAGAGGGAGAGTATTTAAGTCCGGGCGGTTCCATGACAGGTGGTGCATTCCGCAATAACAGTAATCTTCTCGGAAGAAACCGTGAGATCGAAGAATTAGAGGAACTGATCAGCAAGTCAGAACAGAAGATAAAGGGAAAGCCGCAACCGTCTGGAGGATATCAAGACAGCACAGAGTCTGCTCGTGGATGATATCGAAGCCAATAAGGCAGAACTACAGGAGCGTACTGATTTTACAGAATACGGCAAAAATGAATGTGGATCGTGCAGCGGCGCAGAAGAACGAAAGTGAAAATGTGTGCAGGGCTGGTCGCAGAAAACCGTGAGATAGAGAAACAACTTCAGGAAATCAACACGATAATAAAGAAAAAATATCAGAAGAAATTGAATATGTGAAAAATCGTGAGAGCCAGATCGAGGAAGAAAAATAAGAAATTCCAGCAAATTCTGGATGAGAAAAGTGCAGATGTGGAATCTGCTACAAATGCGGTATCCCAGGTGACATTAGAGCTTGCGGGAATCCGCCAGAAGGCAGAATTCGTAATGGAAAATCTCACACGTATCCAGGGCGAGATCAGGCGGTTTGACGATGAGCGCGAAGGTGTGTTAAACGAAGCGAAAGAATGCGAAAGCAGATGTGGAGAAGAAACGTCAGGATATCGATGAGATTAAAAAGACAATTTTAAACTCCACAGATTATCAGGAAGAGCAGGAGAAAAAGCTTTAAAAGAGCATATCCGGAAGAAAGAGGAGATGTCTGCTTCCTATAAAGGGATTTTTCCAGAAACAGGAGGATGTTTCCAGGAAAATCGCAGACCTGGATAAAGAGATTTACCGTTTGAACAGTCAGAGAGAAAAAAACTCGAAGAAGCCGGAAACTACCAGACGAATTATATGTGGGAGGAGTACGAGCTGACACTGCATGCGGCGATGGAGTTGAGGGATGAGGCATTTTCGGATCTTACGGATCTGAAAAAAACAGATTGCAGGCATCAAAGATGACATTCGAAAACTGGGAGATGTCAATGTCAATGCCATTGAAGATTACAAAGAAATCTCGGAGCGTTACGGTTTCTTAAAGGGACAGCATGATGATCTGATTGAGGCAGAAAAAGACTCTGGTTGGAATTATTGAAGAACTGGATACCGGAATGCGCAAACAGTTTATGGAAAAATTTGCAGAAATTCAGCGCGAGTTTGATAAAGTGTTTAAGGAGCTTTTCGGTGGTGGAAAAGGAACACTTGAACTTGTGGAAGATGAGGATATCTTAGAGTGCGGTATCCGTATCATCGCACAGCCGCCAGGAAAGAAATTGCAGAATATGATGCAGATGTCCGGTGGAGAAAAGATCTCCCTGACGGCGATTTCACTGTTGTTCGCCATCCAGAACTTAAAGCCGTCCCCGTTCTGTCTGCTCGACGAGATCGAGGCGGCGCTCGACGATTCCAACGTCGGACGTTTTGCAAAGATATTTGCATAAGCTGACGAAGAGCACGCAGTTCATTGTGATTACGCACACGTGGCACCATGGCTGCGGCGGATCGTCTGTACGGTATTACCATGCAGGAAAAGGGTGTATCCACCATTAGTTTCGGTCAATCTGATCGATGATGATCTGAGCAACTAATTCAGAGGACACAATGGGACAAATCATATAGAAACGAGGAAAAAAAAGGGATGAGCGGGACGTCTGGTCCGTCTGGTTTCCTCTGAGCAAGACGAGAGATAATATCGTATCCGGCATAGATTCCATTTTCAGTGGATTTTCCAGCATTGACGATGATTTCTATGAGGAGATCGAAGAGATTCTGATTATGGGAGACATCGGCGTCAATGCGACTGAGTCGATCATTGAGAGTCTCAAGGAAAAAGTGAAGGAGAATCACATCAAAGATCCGGCAGAGTGCAAGGAACTTCTGATTAACAGCATCAAGGAGCAGATGGATGTCGGAGAGACAGCCTATCGTTTTGAAAACGGAGAAATCTGTGGTCCTCGTGATCGGTGTCAACGGCGTGGGCAAGACGACATCCGTTGGAAAGCTTGCGGGAAAGCTCAAGGACCAGGGCAAAAAAGTCGTGCTTGCGGCAGCGGATACCTTCCGCGCAGCAGCGGGAGACCAGCTTCAGGAGTGGGCAAACCGCGCCGGTGTGGATATGATCGGCGGACAGGAGGGCGCTGACCCGGCGGCGATCGTCTACGATGCGGTGGCAGCAGCCAAAAGCGCGGAATGCAGATGTACTTTTATGTGATACCGCAGGCAGACTTCATAATAAAAAGAACCTTATGGAAGAACTCCGCAAGATTAACCGTATTCTGGAGAAAGAATATCCGGATGCGTACCGTGAGACGCTTGTGGTGCTCGATGCGACGACCGGACAGAATGCGCTTGCGCAGGCAAGAGAGTTTGCAGATGTGGCAGATATCACCGGAATCATCCTGACCAAAAAATGGATGGAACAGCAAAGGGTGGAATCGCCGTTGCGATCCATTCAGAACTTGGCATTCCGGTAAAATATATCGGTGTTGGTGAAACAATCGAGGATCTGCAGAAATTCGATTCCAATCAGTTTGTGAATGCATTATTTGATGTACAGGAGGACAAATCCTCTCCTCGCCCATAGGAGCTCAGGATTTTTTCTTCGAAAAAACAAGGAGGATTAATATGCTTACATTAGACAAGTTTGAGGAGGCTTCCGAAAAGGTAAAGGAAGTCACGACAGAGACAAAACTGGTTTACAGTGATTATTTCAGCCAGCAGACAGGAAATAAGGTTTATTTAAAACCGGAGAATATGCAGCGTACAGGTGCATATAAGGTTCGTGGTGCATATTACAAGATCAGCACACTGACCGAGGAGGAAAGAGCGAAGGGACTTATCACTGCCTCCGCAGGAAATCACGCGCAGGGTGTTGCCTATGCTGCAGAATGTTATGGATGCAAGGCAGTCATTGTCATGCCTACCACAACACCGCTCATCAAAGTAAACCGTACCAAGAGCTACGGCGCAGAGGTTGTACTTTACGGAGATGTGTACGATGAGGCCTGTCAGAAAGCTTATGAGCTCGCAGAGAAAGAGGGATATACATTTATTCATCCATTCGATGATCTCGCAGTTGCAACCGGTCAGGGCACGATCGCAATGGAAATCTTCAAAAGAGCTTCCGTTGGTAGAATATATTCTTGTACCGATCGGTGGTGGCGGACTTGCAACAGGCGTTTCCACTCTTGCAAAATTATTAAATCCGAAGATCAAAGTGATCGGTGTAGAACCGGCAGGCGCAAATTGTATGCAGGCGTCTTTTTGCAGCAGGAAAAGTGACAACTCTTCCGACTGTCAGCACAATTGCAGATGGTACAGCCGTTAAGACACCGGGCAGCAAGATTTTCCCTTATATCCGGCAAAATCTGGATGATATCATCACAGTGGAGGATGATGAGCTGGTAGCAGCGTTCCTTGACATGATGGAAAAGCATAAGATGATCGTGGAAAATTCAGGCCTTTTTAACTGTAGCGGCATTAAAACATCTGGATGTGTCCGACAAACGGATCGTATCCATTTTAAGCGGCGGCAATATGGATGTCATCACCATGTCCTCTGTGGTACAGCAGGGACTGATCTTAAGAGACAGAATCTTCACAGTGTCAGTTCTGCTTCCGGATAAGCCGGGCGAACTCTGCAAAGTTTCCGGTATTATTGCGGCACAACAGGGAAATGTCATCAAATTGGAACACAATCAGTTTGTCACAACAAACCGAAGCGCAGCCGTGGAACTCCGCATTACATTAGAGTGTTTTGGCACAGATCACAAGAAACAGATCATCAAAGCGCTGGAAAAAGAAGGGTACAAACCAAAGGTTGTTCGTACCAGCTTATAAGATTTATAAGTATTACTAAATTGAATCTTGACAGACAATCGTATATGATGGTTGTGGATTTGTCACATTTTTAAGTGAAAGGGGTATTATCAATGAAAAAAATAGAGGAGTATGTAAGAACCATACCAGATTTTCCGGAACCGGGCATTATGTTCCGTGATGTAACAAGTGTATTACAGGATCCGGATGGATTAAAACTGGCAATCGATTCCATGATCAAACTGTTAGATGGAGTAGATTTTGACATTATTGCAGGTGCGGAGTCCAGAGGATTTATCTTTGGAATGCCAATTGCCTATGCACTTGGAAAAGCTTTTATTCCGGTTCGTAAAAAAAGGAAAACTTCCTTGTGAGACAGTCTCAGCAGAATATGATCTTGAATATGGAAAAGCAGAGATCGAGATCCATAAGGATGCGGTCAAACCGGGACAGAAGGTTGTATTAGTGGATGACCTGATCGCAACCGGAGGAACCATGGAAGCAAGCTGTAAATTAGTAGAGCAGCTTGGCGGTGAAGTTGTAAAAATCCTTTTTCTTAATGGAGTTAGCAGGGTTAAAGGGACGTGAAAAACTGGCAAAATATGATGTAGCCTCTGTGATCACATACGAAGGAAAATAACCTTATAAAATATGAAGAAGATGCTATGCAGTTACGTCAGGAGAGACCGTGACTGTAAAATGATGTAAGACAAAGTGGGAGATTAGAATGTTAGAGAAAAATGTTTAAATTAAAAGAGAACAACACGACTGTGAAAACAGAAGTGTTAGCGGGTATCACCACATTTATGACAATGGCGTATATCCTTGCAGTCAATCCATCCATGCTCGCAGCAGCAGGAATGGATAAGACGGCAGTTTTGATGGCGACCTGTATCGCTTCCTTTATTGGAACACTGGCAATGGCAATGCTTGCAAATTATCCATTTGCACTTGCCCCGGGTATGGGATTAAATGCTTATTTTGCATTGCATACACGGTATGTGGCGCAATGGGATACGACTGGAAAATCGCCCTGATGGCAGTTTTTGCAGAAGGTCTGATTTTTATCGTGCTCTCCCCTTACCAATGTGCGTGAGGCGATCTTCAATGCAATTCCTACCACTCTGAAAAAAGGTGTGAGTGTCGGTATCGGTTTCTTCATCGCATTTTTAGGTTTACAGGATGGCCACATTGTTGTAAATAACGATTCCACACTTGTTACGATCGTTGACTTTACAGGAGATTTCCATACACTTGGAATCGGAGCGATCCTTGCACTGATCGGTCTTTTTATCATCTCTATTTTATATATCAGAGGTGTAAAAAGGAGCAATCCTCATCGGTATTGCTGCCACATGGATTTTAGGAATGATCGCTCAGGCAATCGGACTTTATATTCCGGATGCAGAAGCTGGATTTTATTCTTTGTATCCGGTCTGGGGACTGACAGATTTCACTTCTTTAGGAGAGACATTTGGACAGTGCTTTAAAAAGCAGATTTTTCTACGGTAAGAGTATTTGATTTTGTAGTGATTATTTTATCTTTCTTATTCGTTGATATGTTCGATACATTAGAACTTTGATCGGTGTGGCAAACAAAGCACAGATGTTAGATGAGAATGATAAACTTCCAAGGATCAAACAGGCACTGCTCGCAGATGCGATTGCAACGACAGCAGGTGCAGTGCTTGGTACTTCCACAACCACTACGTTTGTTGAGAGTTCTTCCGGTGTGGCAGAAGGTGCGAGAACAGGACTTGCTTCTGTAGTGACAGGTTTCTTATTCCTGCTTGCTATTTTCTTCTCACCAATTTTTCTGCGCAATCCCGGGATTCGCAACAGCTCCGGCATTGATCTTCGTAGGATTTTTAATGGTAACAACGGTGATCTCGATTGACTTTGTACGGATATGACAGAGGCAATTCCAGCTTACTTATGTATGCTCGCAATGCCACTGATGTACAGCATTTCAGAAGGTATCGCAATCGGTGTTATCTCTTACGTTGTGATTAATGTGATCTGCGGTAAGGCAAAAGAAAATCACACCGTTAATGTATGTACTTGCTGTATTGTTTGTATGTAAGTATATCTTCTTATAAAAAGAGCGTGAACCAGATGAAATATGTTCCATTTATGATCTGCGTGATTGTGTTTATTTTCACAAGTGCAGGGTATTTTATCACAGATAAGAAAACAGAAAAAAATATATGGAGCACTTTCGATAGTAAGCATCGCGTGTGCGATTGTGCAGGCGGCGATCGTGTTTTAGAATGTGTTAAAAAGACAGGTGTCAAGCAAAATCCCTTTACTGTAAAGAAAAAAATACTTGATATGTAAAGCCTTGGAATGCTAGTAAAATCAGCACTCCAAGGCTTTTTTTATATGCTTTTTGTGACAATCTTGTGACAAAATATAAAATAAAGCATGATTTTGTGTGATTCTGGTGTGCGTCCTGGCTGTAGATAGCAGCTACACAGAAAAAGAACCGGGAGAAACGGAGCGGAGACCCTGGGCGGGGGGTGTATTTCCGGGCAAGCCGCCGCCAACTCACCCTCGTAAATTTTCCAAAAATAAAAAAGGCGATCCGGTCAGAATTTGATTGAAAGAGATACTAATAGATGATAATATAGACACATGGGAAAAACCAGAGAGCCGGGCGGCTTACCCTCTTTTTTCGGAGGGGCTAACCCTCCAGACGAAAGAAAGGAGGGCGTTGCCGATGTATGTTACATACGCTGATTTAATTCAGATTGGAATATTCATTTGCGCCCTTGTTGGATTGTGTTACACGATTTTCAAGGGAAAACGAAAATAGCCGCCATTACTCGCAATAATGACGGCTGTTGTAAAACAGATTCTTAATTGTTGAGGGTGAGCCGCTTCTCTGGCTTTCCCTTTTTCTATGTTTAATATAACACGGTGGTGTATTTTTTTCAAGGTAAAATATCGGTGTTGACGATAAATTGTTGATAACGATGTGTAAATTATATAAAAATATAGTCATATAAAGCAAAGAGCCATGAGCCGGGTGTATATCATCCGGCTTTTTTCTGTTTATGGAGGTGCCAGGATGAAAGCAAACAAAGCAAAAAATTATTGATCTGATGTGTGAAAAAGAATTTGACACAAGCGCAGCTTGTTACAAGGGGATGTGGTGCGCGTAATTCCACAATAACGGCAATTTTAAGAGGTCAGAGAACCGACAATAAAAACAATCAATAAGATTGCTATGTGCTTAGATTGTAGCCCTAGCGAACTTGTGGAGGTGTGAAGATGCGGAAAGTAAAGCACAAACTCGCCATATATGGCAAAATGTACGGTCATACATTGCCGACAGCGGAAAAAGATGGAGAACGCCGGGGCGGTTGCAGATATGGTAACGGTAGCCTATAACACAGGTGTAATTGATGCTAAAGAGAACACTAACAGATTGGCGGATCTTGAAAAAGATCGTGATAGACGGATACAACACGCCGGGAGAGTTTCAAAACTGGCTTGTTGATTCTATAAGAAAAAGCCTACAAAATAGGCTACGAGGAAAGGAGAAAAAAAATGATTGCTATTATTTGTACAACAATCGTATGTGTAACGGCGTTTTTATGTGTTGCTGTTATCGTAGGATCTAAGAAATAATTGACGAATGCAGAGCCGCGTAGAGCCGAGAGAAAATCCCGGCTTTTTTTTAGTGCCGGAAAACGAAAGGCGGTGTTAAACGTGGCGGATAAAGTAGATAGTATCACCCTTGAAATCGAAGCAACAACGCAAAAAGGCAGATAAAGGGATAGATAAGACTATAGAGAGCCTGAAAGCTATGAAAACGGCTTTGAATGGCATAAATACAAAAAAGAAATTACGGCAGGAAATGGAAAGTTTTGAAGACTTCCAGAAGAAACTGCAAACGGTGTTTTCTAATATCAAAGTATCAGGAAATCCCGAAGAATTAAGAAAACAGATTGCACAGGTGGAGACCCGGCTTGATGCACTGACAAAAAAAAGAAAATAAATTAAAAACCGTATCTGGAATAAATGAAAACTCTAAACAATACAGGAATTTAGTTTATGACATTTCAGAAGCAAAAAAGCACGTTAGAACAGTTATACGCGGCTATGGATAAAGTAAATGCACAAAAGCCGCTTAATTTCTGGGAGAAACCAAACTGGGCGGAGAATCTGCAGAACTACGGCACAACAGACGAAAGCGTTATAAAAAATCCAGGATCGGATCTGCTGAGGATGTGGAAAAAGTCGAAAGCGTGGCGACATATGCGGCGAATAATATAAAACAGTCATTTGCAGAGGTAGCACAGACCGAGACAGAGGCGGCGCAGAATGTCCAGAAAATGGGCGGAAAGATGCAGGCACTAAAAAGCATAGCCGAACAGTTAAAGACGGCATTTTCTGGCATCCGTGAAAAAAATTGCGCTTGGTTCTGGGGCGGAGAAGTTCAACGCAGATATGCAGGACCTCATAGATGGCATGAATCAGGCAAAGCACACCATGAAGCAGATGGAGAGCGGCGCAAAGGCTTTTTGATTCTACGGCATACGAGAGGGCGGCTCAGGAATTGGCGGAAGCATCGGAGCAGATGCGAAATTATAAAAAATCTTTGACCGGTGCAACAGAGCAGACAAGCCGCCTAAAAACGGTGCTTTCTGGAATTAGTGGAGTAGTAAAGGGAGCTTTTGCAAAAATTGGGTTCTATTGGTTCCGGGATTGTTGCAGCGTGCAAGAAAGCCGCCGGAGCATTGAGAGGGTTAAAAGCTCAGATTCCTAAACTTAGCACAGCATTTAGCGGACTTGGTAAGAAAATAAGGAGCGTCACACGCTTATTTGCATTTATGGTATTACGCCGGGCAATCACGGCATTATTAAACACCATGAAGCAGGGCTTTGATACACTGGCGCAGTATTCGGCGGCAAAGGGTACAGAGTTCAATAAAAATATTTCGTCTATGCAGTCTGGGTTGAAACAGCTTGGAAATAGCATAATTGCAGACATTTGAACCGCTTATAAATGCTGTTACCCCTATTGTTAACGCTTTTATATCAAAGCTAATAGAGGCAACGAACGCCATCGGTCAATTTTTTTTTGCATTAACAGGAAAGCCAACATTTACTCATGCAAAAAAAGGTTGTAGGAAATTATGCGGAAAGTCTCGACAAAGCAACAGCGAGTACAAAGAAACTTGCAACGGCTACAGCCGGGATTGATGAGTTAAATATATTACAGGACAACAACGGCGATAACAGCGGCGGATCTGGTGCAACTAATCCGGCGGACTCTTTCGAGACTGAGAAAGTCGGGGACAAGTTCGCAAATCTCGCACAGATGATAAAGGACGCATGGGAAAAAGGCGGATTTTTCAGAAATTGGCGCGATGGTGGCGGAAAAAGATCAACGCAAAGATTAGAGGGCATAGACTGGGCGAAAATCAAAGAAACATCAAAGAAGATAGCGCAGAGTATAGGAACATTTATAAATGGCTTTGTAAGGGGGCGTTAGATTGGTCTCTGGTAGGTTCTACTGTTGGCGAGGGTATCAATACAGCCCTGACTTTTTGCAAATACTCTTTTAACAACAATAGACTGGGGAATGATAGGGCGATCACTTGCAACCGGCTTAAATTCCGCCGTAAATGTGATAGACTGGCCGGCGGTTGGCTCTTTGGTGTGTAATGGGTTCAATTCTATTATTGATCTGCTTTATGATTTTGTGTCAACTTTTGACTTTACAAATTTAGGGGAGAGTATTGGAACCGCCATAACAACGGCAATAAAAGGCATTAAGTGGAGCAAAGGCGGCGCAGCTATTGGAAAGGCTGTAACAGGGTTATTTGATACATTTAATGGATTTGTAAAGAAAACTGATTTCGCCGCATTGGGAAAAAGGGATTGTTTCGGCAATCGGTGGATTTTTTAAAAATCTTTCCTGGGGTTCGATTGGTTCAGCCTTATCAAACGCAATAAAAGCCTTGTGTGATTCTTTATATGGGGGTTGTTTCCGGCACAGATTGGGCGGCAGTACCTCAGTATATCGTTGACGCTATCAAGGATTTTTTACAGGTTTTGATTGGTATCCGGTGTCTCTAAGAGCTTGGGAAAACTTCTCGGATCTGCTGTAAAGGGGGCTATTGATTTTGTCGGCAGTATCTGGGATATGTTAAAAAATCCTGGGGTAATTTGTCTGATTATTTTAATACTTACATTGAGGACGCAGGCAGGGGACATTATCGCCGGTTTATGGAATGGGATAACAAACGCACTGAAAAATTGCGGTACATGGATAAAAAACAATCTGTTTCAGCCTTTTTATTGATGGATTCAAGGACGCATTCGGAATACACAGCCCATCAAAGGAAATGCAGACAATGGGAGGCTATATTGTCGAGGGGTTAATATCTGGTATTTCCGGCAAATTCTCAGATTGTCAAGCCAAAGTTTTAGAGTGCCGGTAAAATCAAAGACTGGTTTTCCGGTACATCATTCGGGAAAATATGTAAATCTACATGGGAAACATACGGGCAAAATATCATAGGCGGTTTTAGAGATAAAATCGGCAATGCTTACACTTCCACAAGGGATAAAATTTCGGCGTGGGCTTCTGATGTAAAAGATTATTTTTCCGGCAGTTCTCACGGTGCTGTAAACTCTACCACCTGGGCGAGTTATGCAGACAAGGTTGTTTCTGGGTTCAGAGAAAAGATCAGGGAATACTTATACAACAGTACGCTCTAATATTTCTACATGGGCGGCAGATGTAAAGGATTATTTCACGGGAACCGGAAAAGGTGCCATAAATTTAACCACATTTAGTAATTATGCAGACAAGGTTATTTCTGGGTTCCGGGAGAAAATCGGAAGCACCTATACAACCGTTAGGGGGTAATATTTCGGCGTGGGCGGCAGATGTGAGGGACTATTTTTTACAAGCAGCTCACACGGTTCTATCAATAGCACGAAGTTTTCAACCTTTGCAAGTAATATCATAAGCGGATTTAAAGGAAAAATTTCTACATCCTATAGCGATTGTAAAAGCAGTATTACAACATAGCCTCTAATGTAAAAAACATGGTTTTCAGATACGGCGAGCGTGTCGGCTTTCCAGGGATTTGCGAAAAATGTCATTCATGGATTTCGTGACGGCATAAACAGTTTTTATAAAGATTGTGAAAATGCTGTGAAATCATGGGCGGGTAAGGTCTCCGACTGGTTCAAAGAAAAAACTTGATATAAACAGCCCCTCTAAAGTGTTTGAGCAATTCGGATTATATACGGTTCAGGGATTTAACAAGGGCATTGATACCGCCGGAGAAAGCACGAAAAAGGCTGTTTCTGGATGGCTTGCACCTTTTGACAATGTTTCTATAAATCCGAGGTTATCAATCAATGATGCGGCATTAAAAGATTACCTGGTAAATTATGGAGAAGATTTCAACCGTGATATAAGCGTGCAGAGATACACACATGACAGCATAAGCGGAGCCGTACAAGCTGCAATCGTGGCAGATAATCCACTGACGGCAATTTAAGGAAATAGCAGAAACTGTTATAGTTCCGGCAATTCAGAACGTAGAAACACAGGCAAGGCGGCAGGCAGACAAAAACGAGCAGACGATTGTTGAAATCGGAGGCCGGACGATAACGGACGCAGTACGAGAACAGAAGATCCGAAACGGTTTTTTCTTTCCAACCAATATAAAATTTTATTGTTGCAATAGTGATATTGCACAACAAAATATAAACGAACTGCGTTTCCAAGTGTTTACACCGATTACAGAAAAAATTGTTTAGTCCGCTATACAAAGAACGAACCGCAATGTTTAACGGACTAAACAATGTTGATTTTATGGGAAAAAGCCTTGTTTATTAAGTCAATATCTTTTTCGTTTTGGTCGTGTTATTCTCCGTGTGTAGTCAACTGATGCATATATACATCATACGGAGGAAAGCACACAGAAAGAATTTTTTAATACAGTGTGTACACCTCATCAAAAGCCAAAAGAAAAGGAGGAAAATATATGGCAAACGTAACACAATTTAACCGAACTAATGCAGGAGAAGCAATACTACTCGATGTTCAAGGCTTGCAGGATGCTTTGCAATGCGGAAGAGGTACGGCGTTAAAATTGCCAGACAGGCAGATGCAGAGATCAGAGTAGGGCGGAGGTGCTTATACAAGCGGAAAAAAATTGAGGAATATATTGAGAATGTTAATGAATTGTAACGGTTGCATTACTCAGTGTTACACATTGTAAAATGTAACGGTTAGAGTTCATTACTAGAAAGGAGGACGCTTGGAAGGGTGGATAAAGTTACACAGAAAGACGCTTTACAATCCGATTGTTATGAAAGACTCCGCTCATTTCGCAGTATGGGCATACTTGTTATTGAATGCTACGCACGCAGAGAAACAGGCAATATTTAAGGGGAAAAGGATTGTATTACAACCGGGACAGCTCATAACGGGTTGTATCTCCATATCTGATGACAAACTAAAGTTGAACGAAAGCAAGGTCAGGAGGGTTCTAAACGACTTTCAGAATGACGGACAGATTGACAGACAAACAAGCAATAAAAACTCCCTTATTTCAATACTTAATTGGGGATTGTACCAAAAAGCGACGGACAAAATGACGGAAAAAATGACAGACAACAGACAGACAACCGACAGACCAAAAGCCAAAAAGTGACGACAAACAAGAATGTTTTTAAACAAGAATGTAAGAATGAAAGAAACAGTATATATTATCCCACTAATAAATTAGTGGGATCGTCAGACATAAAGAAGTCTGACGTTCCAACACTTACAGAAACAGAGGCATTGTCTGCGGCTAATGATGTTTCAGAAAAGCGAGGATTTCCGGAAGAACTGAAAAAAGCTTTTAACAGATGGGTAACGTACAAGTACACCAGAGGGGACGCATTTAAAAACTATTACGCTGTTGATAAAGTTGGACAGGCTATAGAAAGTCATTCAAAGGATTATGCAGGGCGTGTTAATGAACGAAGTACAAACCAAGTTGTTAAATTGATTGATTATTGCATCACGACAAATACAAAGAGCGTCTGTTGGTCACAGATTTATAGCATTTAACGAGAGGAGGGCACAAAGTGAATAATATGCAAAAATGGAAAGCCGGATGGATTCTACCGATCAGAAGATTAAATACAGAAAAGCAGCAAGCAGAGAAGAAATAGACGACCTTGTTTTTCTTAGCCGTGTTATCTCTGTAATTGCTGAGGATGATTGTACAGAGTTTATATTTTTAGAGTGCGATCTTGTTTCGTTTATATCTGTAAAGTATTTTGATGATGGAAAAATACTCGTCGGAAGATGGAAAAACAAGGATAACCCATACAATTCTATTTTGTTTAGAAATGAATACGGACAACTGCAGGCTTTGAAAAAAGAAAACAAGGAATAACGGTTTTAACTGGGAACCACGGCGGAGGTGCTAAGGTTCCCGGATAAAATAACACTACGCGCAGAGAGGAGGCGAAAAGGATGGCGAAAGGAAACCCCAAAGGCAACTACCCGGCGGCGAAACTGTCACAGATTCCCAAGATAGGGGAATATATAAAACGGTTCGATGAGCTTATGGAGCCGCCACCATGCAAGAAGTGCGACCCGGAGGGAATAAAAGAGCGTATCGGGTTGATGTTTAAATACTGCGAAGAGAACGACCGCCGCCCAACGGTGGAATTATTAAGCGTATTCGTTGGTGTGTCTCGTACTACTCTATGGCAATGGGAACAGGACGAACACAGCGAAGCGGGGAGAATTGTCGCACGTGCAAAGGCGGCAATAAATGCAATTATAACAGAGATAGGCTTCGCAGGTGCCGCACCATATCCGTACATCATATGGAACCAGAAAAACAACTACGGATATAGGGAAGTTATGGAAATTATACCGGGTAGCAAGGGCACGGACGACTTACCTGATAAAGAAAAAAATTATAAAATCTTTACCGGATTTTGTGTGGAAAGTGACACAGAATCAGACGACGAGGATATTTTAGGGGATGTGAAAAGAACCAGCCCCGGCGCAGGTATTAACATTTAAAAAAAGAGAGGTAAAAATATGTTAAGCAGAGCATTAGAGAAAACAACGAAAGATTTTATTATTGCAATCAACCAGGCAGCAAAGGCACAGGCGGAGCAGATCGCCGAAATAAGATCGCAGACAATTTACACGGAAGAACACAAGAACGAGCAGGAAAACAAAGTCAGAGCGGCAACGGCGGCAGCTTATGCAGATGGTTAGAGATACGGCGCGGGATTCGATCATGTCCGCTTTTACGAATGCACGTGCCACGGTTGAAAATTCAGTGTCAGAGGGCGCACATGATACCACTTTCGAGGAAATCAAGAACGCAGCAGAGGCAACCGGCGGAGATTTTACCGAGTTTGAAATAGGTGTATTGCTTGAAAAGTGCGCCGGTCATTACTGGGCGATGAAATTATTGTCACGATTGACCAGAGACAACACCAACGCCGCCGCAATTCTCAAAGAGCGGTTTAAGATGCCAGACCCGAACTATTATTTGACTTTGTTCGATGACGAAGAGGGCTATTTACTTGGTTTTATACAGATATACAAGGACGATCAGGCCGCCCCTATGGATATCGCAAGGAGTGACGTAAACGGCGAGACGCTTATCTCTGGGGACCAATTCCAGAGGCTTCACGAACGGTTAGAGATTAACCCGGATTATTTGACCGATGATGATTTTTCAGCCCCGGTATTACGTTCCTTTGAACGTAGAACGCTTAGATCGTCCGGCATTGTGTTAGATGTGAACGACGCAGAAAGTAGAAAGAAAGTAAAAGCGAGCGGCGAGACAGGGCGGAGCTGTCAAAAATTGCTTAATGCGTACCGTGTGGAAAACAACTATTGACGAAGAAATAAAAATAATGTGGGCGGAAGCACAGGACAATGCACAAATTAAATACGGTTCAGCAGGAAGAACAGCCTTTTAATGCTGTTGGAAGCAGATACTAATATATGCGCGTGGACGTGTGAGAGGCTTGTATTGCCTTTTTAATGCTTTTAATGGCAGTTTATACACAAAAAAGCACGTTGAGAGCCTTAAAACGGCAATACAGAGCGCAGAAATGGCAAAAAAAAACACCCGGTTATTATTTTGCCGGGTGTTAACTCTCTCTCTGTGATTTAAGATAGTTTTTAATAATTGTATTTATCAGATTGGTAAATGAGCGGTTTTCATTGTCGGCAATCCGCTGCAATTCTGCTTTATCTTCTTTGGTTAAGGTTAAAAGCACCTGTGTTTTATCTTTTCCGATAGCCATTTTATACCTCCATTCTGCACGATGCAATTATTATACAATCATATTAAAAATATTTCAAGTTATATAACTTTGCATATTGCAATCATACACAAAAACATGGTAATATATACATGCAAGGTTATATAACCTAGTTTTGAGAAAGGAGATAGAAAACAATGTATATTCAGGATTCGACACTTGCAAGCGCATTTGATAATGCGGCGGCGGAGTATATCGAACAGACAGAAGCGGAGTTATTGGCAGAGTATAAAAAGCATAAGCAATATCGCTAATTCTAAGAAGGCTGACATTAACTTGCTAAAAAAATTCGGCCGCAAAAGATTATCACAAATTTATCGTAGAATTTTGTAAGGACTACAAAAAAGAGTACGAAAAAAGTCACGGGGAAAAATACCCGGGTTTTTGTAAATGTATTTACTAAAATTCAAAGAGATGAATTAGTGAAAGAGTACAAAAGAGTACTTAAAAAGAACTATTTAAGTAAAAAAAATAAGGTTCCCCACGCACCGACCAAAGCACCGGGAAACCTTAACAAAATAATTCTCGATGATGAAACCACCACTATTTTATTTTATTGTGCGTGTGCTTCCTTGTCAAGGAAAAGAAAAAAGGAGGAAAGCAACGTGTCAAAGATTATTGCAGAATTGCAAATGTGTAATGGAAATGCAACCGGAGATAGAACCGGGGACATTCTAATAATTGACGCAGATAGCGAAAGCGTGAAAGATGGCGATATTGCTTTGTTACTGCTTGATGGAAATAGAGCCGTCCGCAGATTAAAAACATATTGATGGTGGCGTGTGGTTGATCCCATCCAATAACGCTTTTGCGGATGAATTTATTGCAACGGAAGAAATGGGAAGAGTTTGCATATTGGGAAAAGTTATGGAACGCCGCAGAAAATACTAGAATATTACCCCCATGAACACACACCGGAAAGATTCGATGAATGCTCGACTGGACACAAAAAACATAGATACCGGAGGGTAACACTATGATAGTTTTAACAATTACACCAAGAAAAAAAGAGAATCAGAGACTTTTTTATAAAGCGAGAGCCACAGCGGCAATTTTTCAATTATGAATTTCCTAAGGAGGCAAAGGCTACCAATGAGCCAACTAATAGGGATGCATGAGGCCTACAGGATTGCAAGAAACAGCGGATATATTAAAGATCAGGCTGTAAGTTATGCAACCATGACGGCGATTGTGGCAGAGGCTTATAAACAAGGGTATGAGAAAGCAGAGGCAGACAAAAAGCCTCATAGTTGAAGAAAGGGGCGGCGCGTCTTTTGGCGTGTTGCCCTTTTTTTCTGTAGAAAGGCGGTTTTGTATATGGTAAAAGGAGCGCAGACCATAGCACAATATAAAATTATGCGATGGATAGATGAACACTTTACAGACGTTGAAATAAAGCCACAGAAAGCCGATAGCGTGAAAATAACGGATAGTGTGGGCGGATGTATGATAATTACAATAAACGCCGCAGGGGACGTTATAGACGCACTCAGCGGCGAAATATTAGACAGAGAGGGGCGAGGGTATGAGCGAGAAGAGAAAAAAGACCACAAAGGGCGCATACTAAAGACCGGGGAATATTGGGATACCTAAGGGGCGCCGGTATATGTTTCGCAAGATGGTAGACGGCGAAAGGGTAACTATCACAGATGATGATCTAATAGAGCTTAGAAAAAAAGAAAATGAACTACTACACCAGATAGACAGAGGGCGCAGGATCAGCAGTAAAAGCGCAAAAACGACTTTAAACGAATATTTTGATAACTGGCTAGAGTTATACGCTAAAAGTGGAAGAAAAGCCACCACATGCACCAATTACAAGAGTTATTATAATACCTATATACGGGAGACCATCGGCAAGAAACCAATAACAAAGGTATCAAAAAGCAGACATACAGAAAATTATAAATGATATGGTAAGAGACGGAAAAAAAGCACTCTACGCTTGCAAATCTCAAAAGCTGTTTAAATATCGTTTGTGATTGTGCTGTTGATGATGATATTATAGTAAAGAATCCGGTTAAAAATATACAGTTACCACAGACAGAAAGCGAAAAGCGGGGAGCCGGTGCCGGAGGAACATATAAAAATCTTTTTGGAGTATGTGCGAAATAGTGACAGATATTCATATAGTTACCCGGCGTTTTTGGTTCTGTTTAATACCGGTATGAGAATCGGAGAGCTTGCGGCGTTGACTTGGGAGGATGTGGACACCAAAGCCGGGGAAATCCACATAAATAAATCATTGAACCGATACAGGGAAAAAAGACTACGGTTTTACTCTGGCAGTAGGAAGCCCTAAAAGTAAAACATCAATCCGCACGATCGCAATGAATGACACTGTAAGACTTGCCCTCCTGCGTTTGAAGATGCAGAGCACAAGAGAGACCCCAACCCTCCCACGTGTGGACGATTCAGGCAACATAAAAAGGAGAGGTAAAGGGCTTTGTATTTCTCAATAATAACGGAATGTATGGAGCGAGCCGCCTTTTAGGGAGCTTATAGCGCGTATTACAAAGCGTTACAATAAAGAGGCGGAGAAGATGGGAAAGGAAAAAATAGAAGTGTGGAAACCACACCAGAGCCGCCACAGCTACACAAGCCTCGCCTATTCTGTCGGCGCAGATATGAAAGCAAAGTTAGCCATATGTTAGGACACGCAAGCATCAATACAACACTTGACGTATACGCAGACCTTAGCGAAGAGAAGAAAAAGGAGCAGGAGGCAGTTATAAAAGCGGTTCGGATCTCGTGACAGCTTTGTGACAATCTTGTGACAAATACCCTCAATATAACGAAGTCTGACACAACCACACGGAGAGTATAACAAACGTGAATATATTGAAAATGAAAGTGACGGAGATTGACGGAATTACTCGAACATATGTGTGACAAGAAAAAATGCTTGACACCTGTTTTGTTTTATGTTATCTTAGCAAAAGGTGCCGATGTATGAATAGTAAAATAAAGGCATGGTGTGAAGAATGGAAGAAAAAATTGAACAGGCGTATCTGTATGATTTTTACGGAGAACTGCTGAACGAACATCAGAGAAGAATTTATGAGGATTTCGTGTTCAATGATCTGTCTCTCGGAGAGATTGCAAATGAAGAGGGAATCAGCCGTCAGGGAGTACATGATCTGATCAAGCGTTGTACCAAGGCTCTGGAAGGATATGAAGAAAAACTTCATCTGATCGCAAAGTTTCAGTCAGCAAAGCAGAAAGTAGCACAGATCGATGCACTGGCGAAGGAGTTTCATTCCAGTCACAATGAAGCGATTATAGAGGAAATCGGGCAGATTTCCAATCAGATTTTAGAGGAGCTATAAGATGGCATTTGACAGCTTATCTGAAAAACTTCAAAATGTATTCAAGAACCTGCGCAGCAAAGGCCGTTTGACAGAGGATGATGTCAAGGCAGCGCTTTGAAGGAAGTTAAGATGGCTCTTTTTAGAAGCGGATGTTAACTTCAAAGTCGTAAAGCAGTTTGTAAAAGATGTGCAGGAACGGGCAATCGGACAGGACGTGATGAACGGACTGAATCCTGGACAGATGGTCATTAAGATTGTAAATGAAGAGATGGTGAAGCTGATGGGCTCTGAGACAACAGAGATCACACTGCAGCCGGGAAAAAAGGCATTGACAGTCATTATGATGGAAGGTTTCAAGGTGCAGGTAAAACAACCACCGCAGCAAAAAGCTTGCCGGAAAGTTTAAGCAGAAAGGAAAGAAAGTTTTACTGACTGCCTGTGATATTTACCGGCCGGGTGCGATCGAACAGCTGCAGATCAACGGACAGAAGCAGGGCGTGGAAGTATTTTCCATGGGAGATAAGAACAGCCCGGTGAATATTGCAAAAAGCGGCGATGGAACATGCCGCGAAGAACGATTTTAACATCGTTATCATCGATACTGCCGGACGTCTTCACATGGATGAAGATATGATGGCAGAGTTGATTCAGATAAAAGAAAATGTCACAGTGCATCAGACCGTTTTGTTGTGGACGCCATGACAGGACAGGATGCGGTGAATGTGGCGAAGACCTTTGATGAGCGCATCGGTATCGACGGAGTCATTCTGACAAAGCTCGACGGTGATACCAGAGGCGGTGCGGCGCTCTCCATCCGGGCAGTGACCGGTAAGCCGATTTTTATGCGGGTATGGGAGAGAAGACTTTCGGATCTGGAGCAGTTTTACCCGGATCGCATGGCATCGCGTATTCTCGGTATGGGCGATGTGCTGACCCTGATTGAAAAAGCCCAGGAGGACTTTGACGAGGAGCGGGCGAAGAAGATCGAGCAGAAGATGCGCAAGAACGAATTTGACTTTGAGATGTATCTGGAGTCGATGAGTCAGATGAAGAAAAAATGGGTGGATTATCCAGTATCCTCGGAATGATGCCCGGACTTGGAATGGAATGGGCAAAGGAAAGATGCCTGAGATCGACAGGCAGCAGCCGAGAAGAGTATGGCGCGCACGGAAGGCGATCATCTATTCCATGACGCCGGAGGAGAGACAGTAATCCTTCCCTTTTGAATCGAGAGGAAGCCGCAAGAACCGCATTGCAAAAGGAGCCGGTGTCGATATTGCGGAGGTCAACCGTCTGGTGAAGACAGTTTGAACAGATGAAGAAGATGATGAAGCAGATGCCTGGCATGATGAAAAAAGGTAAAAGAAGTGGTGGAATGTTCAAAGGGCTTCCGTTTTAATAAAATTTTAACGCATTCTAAATAATCAGTTAAATTTAAGGAGGTGAAAGTACATGGCAGTAAAGATGAGACTGAGAAGAATGGGACAGAAGAAGGCTCCTTTCTATAGAATTGTGGTTGCAGATTCCCGCTCACCAAGAGACGGAAGATGCATCGAAGAGATCGGAACATATGATCCAACGAAAGATCCAAGCGAGTATCATGTAAATGAGGAGTTAGCAAAGAAGTGGTTAGCTAACGGAGCTCAGCCGACCGATACAGTAGCTAGAATCTTCAAAGAGGCTGGAATCGAAAAATAAGATTAGTGAGGTGGTCTAATGAAAGAATTAGTAGAAGTAATTGCGAAATCACTCGTCGATTATCCGGATCAGGTCGTCGTAACAGAGACAGAGAATGAGAAAGCCATCGTGCTTGAACTGCGCGTTGCACAGTCCGACATGGGCAAGGTAATCGGCAAACAGGGGCGCATTGCCAAGGCAATCCGTTCTGTTGTGAAGGCTGCTGCCTCAAAGGAAGAGAAAAAGTTATTGTAGAGATCATGCAGTAACATGATGGGCTGTCCCAGTTGTCTGGGATAGCTTTTTTCCTTACCATGCTAATTTGGATAGCAGAAGAAAGTTGGATAAAGGAGATTACATGGAAGATTTATTGCAGGTCGGTGTCATAACAACCACACATGGTGTCAGGGGAGAAGTGAAAGTATTTCCGACGACGGATGATCCGGCAAGATTTAAAAAACTGAAAAACGTTGTTTTGGATACCGGAAAAAGAGTTAGTCGACCTTGAAGTTGCTGGTGTGAAATTTTTTAAAAATATGGTGATTCTCAAATTTAAAGGGAATTGATGATATCAATGATGTGGAAAAATATCGCAAAAAAGAGTTTGTATGTCACCCGCGAAAATGAGGTAAAATTAAAGAAAAATGAGTACTTTATACCGCAGATCTGATCGGTTTGCAGGCAGAGTCGGACGAGGGGGAAGATTTCAGGCGAATTGAGCGATGTTCTCCAGACAGGTGCGAAATGATGTATATGTTTTTTAAGCAAAGAGGGAACGGATGATATTTTGCTTCCGGCAATCAGAGAGTGCGTCAAAGAAGTAGATCTGGAAAAATGGAAAAATCATTGTTCATTTACTTCCGGGACTTCGTGAGCTGAACGAGAAATAAATTGAATGAAAGAGAGAAGAATGAATTTTCATATATTAACATTATTTCCGGATATGGTCATGCAGGGATTGTCTACCAGCATTATAGGAAGAGCAAAAAGACAGAGGACTGCTTTCCATTGAGGCAGTGAATATCAGGGATTATACGCTGGAACGTCATAAAAAAGTGGATGATTATCCCTTACGGAGGCGGCGCAGGCATGCTCATGCAGGCACAGCCGGGAGGCGATGCGTGGAAGTCTGTTGTGGATCGTATTGGATAC
>VOFJ01002234.1_pt1 | contig 21738 bp, 24 predicted proteins | sample 5384081 | NCBI WGS metagenome assembly VOFJ01 (sample SAMN12384729, study PRJNA508395) | human gut metagenome | isolation source: healthy gut I | host: Homo sapiens | reverse complement strand
CAGCCTGAAAAAGACGAGAAGAAGTTGACTGTTGCCTGTTTTTGTTTGTTTATATATGTTCATGCTTTTTATTTATGAATGGTGAATTATAGTTTGTGTGTTTTGATATAAATCATAATTCATTAATCATAAATCGGATCTCCTCTTCAGTTATGTCGGCTGTTAATGAGAAGCGTATCCGCGCTGTCCCTTTGGGGACTGTGTGGGAGGGCGGACGGGGAGGCAGTAAAAGCCTTTCCGTTGCAGGCAGAGGCTTGTTTGTATACAGTCTTCGTTTTCTCCAATAATGAAAGGAATGATGTGGCTTGCCGATATTTCTCCCCCTTTCCCTTTCAAGGCCTCTGAAAGCAAGTGGCTGGTAACGGCCAGGCGATGCCGTTCGTCGGTAAAGCTGGGAAGTCTCTCAAACAGAAACTTTGTCCAGGCGATTTGAGCAGGTGGGAGTGCCGTGCTGAATATCAGAGGGCGCATCGTATTGATCAGATATTCCCTAACCGTCTGGCTGCACAACAGATAGGCTCCCATTGATCCCAAAGCCTTTCCGAAGGTACCGACCAAGAGATCTATATCGCGGATGCAATCCTGCTCTTCGGCGACCCCCAAGCCGTTTTCCCCTCTTACACCGATAGCATGCGCCTCGTCTACATAAAGCCATACATTCGGATATCTTTTCTTTAAGGATACCAGCCGGCCGAGATCGGCGATATCTCCATCCATGCTGAAAATACTTTCCGTGACGATAATAATTTGCTCGTATGCATGTACGTATTTAGCCAATAGCTGTTCCAAATGCTCATAATCGTTGTGACGGTAACGTTGGTAAGGTGCGCCGCTCAGCAGAATCCCGTCGATGATACTCGCATGTACCAGTTTGTCCGCCAGGATCAACGACTGTTTATCCGTCAAGGCGGGAAGTATTCCGGTATTGGCATGGTAACCGCTGTTGAACAGCAGGGCGGCTTCGCGTCCGAAGCGGTTGGCCATCAGTTCTTCCAGCTCGGTATAGACCATGAAATTCCCAGTCAGTAACCGGGATGAAGAAGAAGAGAACAGCAGGCCGCTTTCCTGCAACTGTTCGATAAACTCGTCCCGCAGATCCTGCCGGGACGAGAGTCCGAGGTAGTCGTTGGAAGATAGGTTGAGCATTGTCTGCCCCTCTTTTTTCGATCCATTTGCCACGATGGACGATATCAGGAAGACTGCGCAGATTACCGGAAGCCCTTAGTTTCTCCAATATGTCGTTATAATCTTTCATTTTATTTTGAATCTAATACGGTTAACAGCCCTTTTGTTAATTTAGACAATTCCTCTTTTTTGAATGATAAAGGGTGGCATCAGGTAAACCAACTTACCGAACGGGCGGACCCAGATGCCCTTTTCGATAAAACGTTTTTGTAAGACGGCCATATTTACCGGTTCTTTCATCTCGATCACACCGATGGCTCCCAACACACGTACCTCTTGTACGTCGGGGAAAAGATGAGGCAGGAGCCAGTTCTTCCCGGAAGCTGTGACTCTATGGCCTTCACCTTTTCCTGCCATCCGCTTTCCAACAGGAGCGAGACCGATGCCGATGCGATTGCACAGGCCAACGGGTTTCCCATGAAAGTGGGCCCGTGCATGAAACACCCTGCCTCACCACTGCAAATCATATCGGCTACGGGTGTACTGGTGACGGTTGCCGACAGTGTCATGTAACCTCCCGTCAATGCCTTGCCGATGCACATGATGTCCGGTTCCACCCCGGCCCATTCCCAGGCGAAAAGCCGCCCGGTCCGTCCGAATCCCGTTGCGATTTCATCAAAGATCAGCAATACTTGATACCGGTCACACAGTTCACGTGCCGCTATCAGAAATGCGGGTGAATAAAAATACATACCGCCTGCCCCTTGAACGACAGGCTCGAGGATTAAGGCTGCGATCTCTCCTGCATGTTTCTCAAACAAGTCTTTTAAAGGTTCAATCGCCTTTTCGTCCCATTTTTCCTCGAATCTGACGGAAGGCTGGGGTATAAAGTATTGTACAGGCAGGCTTCCGGAAAAGATCCCATGCATGCCGGTAACCGGATCGCAGACAGACATTGCGTGCCAGGTATCTCCATGATAGCCGCTTCGGATGGTCGCGAAAGCATATTTTTTTGTTTCCCTTGTGACTGCCAATATTGGATGGCCATCTTCATGGCGACTTCTACTGCAACGGAACCGCTGTCGGCAAAGAATATCTTTTGCATAGAAGGCGGCAGCAACGGGAACAACTTGGCTGCCAGTTCTACAGCCGGTTTCGTGGGTAAAGCCTCCGAACATGATGTGGCTCATCTTGTTCAGCTGTGCCTTGGCCGCAGCATTCAACACCGGATGATTATAACCATGCACGGCCGCCCACCATGATGACATGCCGTCGATCAGCTTTCGGCCGTCTTTCAGGGTGATCGTAACCCCTTCTGCTCGTTCGACCGGATAGACCGGAAGCGGATCGATTGTCGATGTATACGGATGCCAGATGTGTTCCCGGTCAAAGTGTAGTAATTCTTCTGTCGTCATCTTTCCCAATCTGTATTTTCGGTTAATGAATATCCTTCGGAGGTGAAAAGAGCTTTGTCTTCCGTTACCCGGCTTCCGATCGTTGTCAGCAGGTCGCCGATGATCGCCGAATTGATACCTATATAAAGAGCCTTGCGCTGTATCTTTCCACTTAGTTGGGCCCGTCCGCCCGAGAAACGCAGGTAAGCATTCGGGTTGATGAAACGAAACAGGGCGATCGTGGTCAGGAACTCTTCGTCCGTCAGCGGTTGTGCCTTTTCCAACGGTGTGCCGGGTATTGGTTGCAGGAGGTTCAGCGGGATAGAGAGAATCCTTTCCTTTTGAAGCAATAAAGCCATCTCGATACGTTGCTCTACCGTTTCACCCATCCCGATTATCCCACCTGAACAGATACGGAAACCTATTTCCCGTGCCGTCCGGATCGTTTCTAGTTTCTGTTCCGGCGTGTGGGTCGTACAAAGGGTGCGGAAGTAGGAGGGGGCTGTTTCTATATTGCAATGGTAATTTTCCGTTCCGCTGTCGTAAAGGGCTTGCAGTTGCTCACGGTTTAGGAGTCCCATCGAGGCGCAACATTTGATATCGCAGGTTCGCTTGATACGGCGTACGGTCTCTGTAATCTTTACCATATCTTTGTCCGAAACCTTCTTACCGCTGGTGACAAGTGCAAAACGTCTGATCCCTTGCTTATGGTTATGTCTCGCATGGCGGATACATTCTTTTGCCGGCAACAGCGGGTAAAGCGTCACGTTTGTTTTATAATGTCCGGACTGCGCACACCATTTACAGTCTTCGCTGCAATTCCCGCTTTTTGGCATTGATGATGGAACAAGTGTCGAACTTGTTTCCCATGAAGTGGCGGGTGATCTGATGAGCTGCTTCGTAGAGGGCTTCCTTTATCCGGAACGGCAGCCAGTTCTTTTGCTTGTTCTTCGTTGATCATGCCACCGGAAAGAACGTGTTGTTTGAGTGTTTCAATCATGTATTTGGGTATTTGTATAAACGAAAATCGCGGAAGGCCTTCAGTTTATAACTGGGACCTTCCGCAATTTCGGAAATGTTATCTTTTTATTATGTGTGCATACGATGCCGCAGGTCGGTTTGCGATCTGGACAGGACATAAGGCTTGCAGGAGCAGGGACAGGGTGATGTCTTTTGAACAGTCTGGATGAGATGTATTCTCCTTTTCTTCAGTCTCCCCATCGTTTACCTTGTCGAAAGTGAGCACGGACGTATGTACGGAACCGTTTTTAGCCTGGAACCGTTCAGATACGTTTGCCGACAACTGCCCGATCGTAACGGCATGTTGTATACTGATGAAAGCAGCATACCTCTTCCGGCTCCATCTTCTGAAGCGGAGAGCAACAGGTTTGTATGTATACTGCTTCCTCATGGTCTTATGCTACCTTTTCTAATTTTTTCATGACAGAGAAAATGAATACGGCAGAAACGAGACATACGCCGACCAATACACCCCATACGATCCACAGAGGCATATCTCCCCAAATCCACGCTGCTACGGCTGTCAAATAGTTTCCGATAGCTGTTGCAACGAACCAACCTCCCATCATCATACCTTTGTATTTGGGAGGAGCCACCTTCGAAACAAAGGAAATACCCATAGGCGAAAGTAATAACTCACCGAATGTAAGAACCAAATAAGTGGAAATTAACCAATTGGGTGAAACGAAAGAGGCAGTACCGGCCTGGATTGCTTCGGATTGTGCTTCGGGAGTCAATAGGCCGAATGATGAAAACATCATTAAGATGAATCCGCATGCTGCCACCAGCATGCCGAGACCGATTTTACGCGGTGCCGACGGTTCTTTGCCTTTTCTGGATAATGCCCCGAAAATAGCCATGGAAACAGGGAGTTAAAGCAACCACAAAGAATGGGTTGAATTGCTGGAAAATAGGAGCATCTACGGGAACCGAACCATTGAGTGAACTATAGCGGTATCCTAAGAATGCAAGTGCAAGTAGAATGACGATACCGGATATTGCTTTGCCTTTTCCTGTAGAAGACTGGAATAAGGAAAATAGACCATAGACGATAAAGATTATGGCAACCGATTCCATACATCGAACATCATGCTTTCCAAGCCAGTTGAACTTTTGGCCGTGAACTCATCGGCAAAATAAGTCAGGGTAAGTCCGTTTTGGTGGAATGCCATCCAGAAAAAGATGACAACTGCAAACACTAAACACAGAGCTATGATACGGTCTTTTGTTTCTCTCGGAGAGAGAGTTCTTCCACTTTGGCCGTTTCCTTTCCTGCGCTTGTTTGTTTGATATTTCCTTCCACATGCTTGAATGTGCGGCGAGAGGAATAATAGATAGCCATGGATATGATCAGAGAAACGCAGGCCACTCCGAAAGCAAAATGATAAGAGTCGTTTACACTAACCCCTAAATTTTGCTGGGCGTATTCCATGATCTTTACGGCTGCTGTAGGAGCAAACAATGCACCGATATTGATCGCCATATAGAAGATACTGAAGGCGGAATCGCGTTTGGATGCATATTCGGGAGAGTCGTATAAGTTACCGACCATTACTTGCAAGTTCCCTTTGAATAGTCCGGTTCCCGTACTGATTACCAACAAGGCGGAAAACATACAGGCCAAAAGCCAATGTCCCACTGCCTAATGGCAATGCGAGCAGAACATATCCGGCAAACATGGCGATGATACCGATTGTTACCATCTTGCCATACCCGAATTTATCAGCTAAGATACCGCCGATGAATGGTAAAAAATAGACTAAAGCAAGGAATGTGGAGTAGATCGTACCTGCCATACCTGGCGATAGACCAAAGTTTGCTTTTAAGAAAAGTACAAAAATTGCGAGCATGGTGTAATAACCAAAACGCTCGCCGGTGTTCGCTAAGGCTAACGCATATAAACCTTTAGGCTGTCCTTCAAACATAGAATTAATTTGTTAGATGATTATTGAATGATTTGTTTTATTGCACCTGTTTCCGGATAGAAATAAACTTTTACCGGAGCTTTTTATCTTCAAACATGATGGGGGCAAGTCCTTCCCGTGTACCGAACTGGGTAATTTGTGCTTCGCCTTTATAAAGTGTTTTTTGTTCATGCTGATTTCGATGCTGGCTTTACCTGGTACATTATATATAATGCCCTTCAGTGATTTTTTCTTTCTTTTCAGCCTCTTTCGGGTCTAAAACAGGAGCGCGGTCGATGGCTTTTAAGTTCATATACACAGGTGCTCCGCCCAAATCGTCGGCATCTACGATTCCCAATTGGGGGGAGAAGCGGAATAATACTTCTTTATCGAGATTGTCGAAAGGTACAATAGTCACTTCGTAGTCACTGACTTCCTTTGCCCGGATACCTGTGAACAAGTTGGTTAGCGCTTTTTCCTGCTCTTCCAGTTGTTGGATGACCAGCTTCATCGCTTCGCCATCGGGTGGCAGGTTATCGGCATCACCCGTAAGAATGTTCATGCGGCTCTCGCGGATACGATAGATTTGTTTGGCTGCCACTTCTGCCTGCTTGGCTGTAGATCCCGCCATAAGCAACTCTTCTGACAAAACAGAGGCATCGGTTACTTTTGTCGGAGCCTGATTTTTCTTTCTTGCCGCTTCCAGTGCTGATTCATCGGGGGTATATTCGGCATTGATGGAACAAAGCAGTCCGTCTTCTGTCAAATAAGCATATGGGGCAACTGTTCCCGCTTTAAATTCAACGATGAATGTATTGTCTGCATCGGGTACACCTTTTGTTGACCAAGCTGATCTTTCCTAATTCGTAATAGACCTTATCTTCTGTGATAGCGTCTTTTACTCCTAAATATTTTTCTGCGTATTTATAATAGGGACCTGCTTTGCAAGTTACTTTCGTAACTTCTGCATCTACAACCGAGATGTTTTAGGAAGTGAATAAGTTATACCGAAATTATTTGCCTTGACGGCATTTTTCTTTACAACTTTAGTCTGAGCCATAATGGGTAAACTAAGGAGCAGACTGGCTATAATGATTAAATTCTTCATATTCTAATCTAAGTTTAATCTCTACTAAATGATTGTACAAAACTATGAAATATTTTGTTAGTAACCAACCGGAAAAGCCTCTTTTCCTCATTTATAGATCAGAGAAGAGATAAAGAACGGTCCCAAAGGCGGCGGAAAAGGAGATCGAGATATTAGGCTTGGTTAAATCACCGCCCGGGACTGTTCTTGTATATTAATTAAAATAAGATTTGTTTTAGTGATCGGCAAAAGGTAAATTTCTCTTCATTATTAAGCACATATTTTTGTTGACAAAAATGTGACAAGTTGTACTTCCTTAGAAATCAGATATGAATTTGTCGAACTTTTCTGTGTTTTGAGGCTCTCCTGTGAACTTTTTATATAATCTTCTGCGACATTGAGACACCCCTGAACTTGTGATATGCATAATGAAGGCTATCTTTTTTATGGGTAATTGCATCTTTACTAAATAACAAATATGTATTTCTTCTATGGAGATTTGTGGGTAAAGGTTTTTATAAGTCGATTGGTGAAATCGATATGTTGCATCAATCAATTGATGTAGTTCTTCCCATTCATTTGGACCAAGTTGTATGTCATTCTCCCTATGAATCCTAATATATAAAGATGAGTTATGAAAATCTTTATCCAACAAAAAAGAAATGTTCCCTGTTTTTCGAAAATTTGCCTGTTTTCCATTTCAAGCATTAATTTTTCTCGCTTCATATAGTTTCTTTTCGACTTCACCCATTTCTTCTTGTTTAGATCGGAGCATTTCTGTTAATTGAGAAATTTGTTTTTCATTGTCTTCTATGTATTGTTGACTGCGTTTGTATTGCTCTTCTTTTAAATGGGCAAATCTCTTTTTTCTATTTTGTTCTTTTTTGAAAAATATGAAACTTAAAATAAAGATGATACTGAAAACGATAATCACTTGATATATCAAAATCATTCTTTGGGTTGCTTCTTTTTTCGTATTTACTTTTTTCATTAACAATCCTTTGGTAGTTAAACATACTTTGTGTTAGACGCGTATTTTCAAAATGTAAACTATCTACAATGGAATTGCGTGTTTGTTCATATAGATTGGAATATTTGATGAGATCGTTGATGTTTTTTTCTTTCTGAGCTATTTGAGCCAAGTGGTACAAACTACCAGCACGTGTATGAATATTGGAACTCTTTACACAATGATTAAGATAAAATTTAGCAGAATCTAACTGGTTGGTGGCAATGTGCAGTTCTCTCTCTTTTGACAAATATAAGGAATAGAGAGTTTTTTCATTACCGATTAAAGGCTTTGCTTTTTCTATGCATTGATATGCTTTTTTATAGTCTTTGAGACTGAGATATAGATTCCCTAAATCGGTAAGGATAGAGGCTCTGTTTTTTATTGCAGAGTATGAAATTGCACGTTTATAATATATTATTGAACTATCTGGCTTTTGTGTCAAGGAATATATACGTGCAATGTTTCTTAGGGTAAAAGCAGTTTTTACCGAATCGGGTTCTAACTCCAAATATGACAGGGCCTTTTTATACATGGGTAACGCCATGTCGTTGATATCCTGGTGAGCATATAAAGTACCTAAGTTGTTATAAGTGTTAATCAGGAGAGTATAATCTTTTGAATCTTCGCCTATCTCCAAAGCCTTTAAGTAATATTCTTGTGCCTGTAGAGCATCTTGTAAATCGGAATTTACACGCCCTAAGTAGTTTAAGGCGCTGTCCGGTTGTTTTTCGATGGTTTTCTCCGCTTCAAGTAGTATTGGAGTCTTTGGGGTATTATTGCAAGCACCCATGGTCAGGAACAAAACGAGGGCAACAAGCGATGTAATATGTAGTAAAAACTTATTCATTTCTCTTCCCTTTAGTTATGGATTCGAATATACTTGTTTTTCGGGAAAAAAATGATTTATTTCCAATAAAATGTTTTAATCATTTTATTTATTTACTTCGATTTATAAGAAAAAAGCCTATTTTTTTTTGCTGGTACAGTAGTTGATTCGTGAACCCCATCCCTGCAAATCACTCGATTATTTTCTGTAAAAACGGCTATAAAATAGGTAAAACCGGGTGGTTTTCATTGTCCGGCACGGTACTTTAGTTGCCGGACACCCCCATGTTGCCCCCTTTAACACCCGGATGTACCGGCTCTCTACACCCGGATGTAAAGGATGGCAACATGGGGGTGTTTACGGAATTATGTGCTTGTCTTTGCTAAAAAAAGAGATAGCTTTTGTGGAATGAAGAACCGTATTTCGCCTATTTAATACCTATTATATTCGTTTTTACATTTGTTTATTCGATTATTTTATATGCTTTTTAAAAAGTAGAAGAAAGTAGTATATTGATTTCCAGTTACATAATAAATTTTATGTGTTTCAGACGTGTGTCTCGTCCTGAAATAGGTTGACTTCATAAAAGTCAACAAAGATGAAAAAAGAGAAGTCATTGACTCGTCGCAAGGGTGAACCTTATCCTTTGGAGATTCGCCTAGCAGCTATAGGTGAATATCGCTTAGGAGTAAGCCGTAAAGAGATCGCCTTTAAATATTCCATAAGCGACCCTACGGTAATATCGCATTGGATTCGTAAATTTGAGGCAAAAAGACAATCATCAGTGTCAATAAAACCACTGAAACTCAAAAAGCAATCAATAAAAATGACAGAAAACGAATCGGATCTTTCCAAACGGATCAAAGAACTGGAACGCGCCCTCAAACAAAAAAGAGTTTGGAGTTAAAGGATAAAGAGAAGGAACTGAAGCATGAGCAAGCTCATCGCCGTGCGATGGAAATCCTAATAGAACTAGCCAATGAACACTATAACATCGATATCCGAAAAACTCTGGCACCAAGCAGTGAAAAGGCTTCATGACAATCAGCCGGAAATAAGTATCCCTGATTGTTGTTCGTTGTTTGGGTATAGCAAGCAAGCCTATTATAAGAGAGAAAAACAGTTACAATCGGAATTGTTGTGTGAGGAAATAATCCTTAAAATGGTAAACAGCCTGCGTCAGGACCAACCGGTTTTAGGTGGTCGTAAGTTGTATCATATCCTAAAAACCAAGATACATCCTGATTTGGATATAGGGCGCGATAAGTTTTTTGACTTGCTACGCGACAATGGTTTGTTGATCAGACATTCCAGGGTTTATCGGCCGGTAACAACTCTGTCATGGAACCGTTTTCATAAGTATCCAAATCTGATAAAAGATTATGATCCACTATCAGCCAATCAGTTATATGTAGCTGATATCACTTATGTCCGCAATGTCGAAGGAAGATTCTATTATTTGAGTTTGCTCACAGATGCATACTCCCGTAAGATTGTCGGTTGGGCCCTGGAGGATTCCCTGGAGATGTCCGGTCCGATAAAAGCGTTGAATATGGCCTTGGAAACACTTCCCCCGGGAAGCGATCTGATCCATCATTCGGATAGAGGAGTACAATATTGTAGCAAAGATTATATCTCAATTTTACAAGGCATTAAATGTCGTATAAGTATGACAGAAAACGGAGATCCCAGAGAGAATGCAATAGCTGAACGTGTCAATGGAATATTAAAAGAAGAATGGTTGAATAAAGAAATGATAACAACGCTCGGCCAGGCTCGGGATATAGTGAGGAAAGTGATCGATATTTATAACACCCGGCGCCCTCACAGTAGTGTGGAAATGTTGACACCTGAAGAGGCGCATGCGAAGAAGGGGCCTTTAAAAAGAAAATGGAAAACTATTTATAAACGTAAACAAGCTATTCTTTTATGAACAGGATTAAACTGATATATTTGCAACAAAATAGAACAGAGACCGGAAACGCTCGTCGGGACAGGTGGCCCTGCCCCTTGCCGCTTGGGCGCTCCCCGGCCGATGAGTTTGGCTGTGAAAAGCCCCCTGTCCTGTAGTGAAACAGGATAAGGTAACTTATTTTAGGATTAAGAAAGGATTGTCTGTTTTTTTACATTTATAGACAACCTATAACAGGATTTTTTTAATACACAGTCAACCAAAATCAGGACGAGACATGACAAAGGAGTGACAGAGTAGTGATAGAGGAAAATGTCATCTATCACTACCTCTAACGTTTGAATATGAATAGCTACAACCTTTGTAGTGATAGAGTGATAGAGGATTAGCAGGAAAACTTCGTATGCAGATTACAATCTTCTTTGAAAACGGAGGGGGATACTTTGGGGGGGCAAAATGTACGTGCCCCCCCTTATTGAGTTAAATTAATGGGATCTTTTTATTTTATCTGCTTGAACGCTTTTCCCAGCATATCCGTGATGTCACTGGCGATCATGCTTTCTTCTGAACGGTAGACGGCAGCCAGGTCACCGGCTGTCCCGTGAAGGAAAACACCTGAAACGGCTGCCGTTTCGGGCTCTAACCCCTCGTGCGAGCAATGCTAAGATGATACCTGTCAAAACGTCACCACTGCCTGACGTAGCCATACCCGGATTTCCACAATTGTTGAAATAAACGTTTCCGGTAGCCGTACAGATTGCTGTATAAGCCCCTTTCAAGACAACGCAAAGTTGATGATCGGTAGCGAAAGCTTGAGCCTTTTTCAACCGTTCGTATGAATTAGTGCTTTCACCCGCTATCCGGTCGAATTCTTTGGGATGCGGTGTCAGGATGCTGCGTGGAGGGATGCGTTTCAATAAATCTTTATTGGCTGCAATCAGGTTCAACGCGTCGGCATCGATCACAAGTGGCTTTTCTACTACTTGGAGTAGTTGTTCCGAGCTTTGACGGAATCCGGATGTTGTCCCAGACCAGGCCCGATCGCGATTGAGGAGTAGGCTTTGATACCGGAAACAGAGCTGAAATGATCTTGATGTTGATCCAGATCAACCATCGCTTCTGGAAAGGCAGTCTGCAAAATCTGCTCGCCACGTCCGGGGATGTGGACGGTCAGTAAGCCTGCTCCACTTCTAAGGCAGGCTTTAGCGGATAGGAGGGCTGCTCCCATCTTTCCGTGGCTTCCGGCGATCAGAAGCGCATGGCCGAATGTCCCTTTATAGGCAAAGCGGTTACGGGGTTGGAAAACAGCAGCAATATCTTCTTCCGTCACCAATGTGAATTGTGTCGGGGTGCTGGCAATTATTTCCGGGTGTAACAGGATGTCCAGTACTTTCCATTCACCGACAAATTCTGCATTTTCGGGAAGTAGAAACGCTAATTTCGGAAAACCGAATGTCAGCGTCAGATCGGCATGGATAATAGCGTCCGGATCGTTCTTGCGGTTGTCTTCTCCGAACAGGCCGGAAGGAATGTCGATCGCAACGACGGTCGCATCCGACTGGTTGATATATCTTACCATTGCGGCAAATCCTCCGGTTAAGGGGCGATTCAGGCCGGAACCGAACAAGCCGTCTATCACGACATCCCGTTCTTCCAGTTCGGGCGGGACAAAATCGTCCACGACTTCCGTGAATTCGATCTTTTCCATGTGAAGCAACCGTTGCTTGTTCAGCTCACAGTCATCAGAAAGACGCATGGTTGGATTGAACAGATAAGTTTCCACCCGGTAACCGGCATCCGTCAGCATACGGGCGATTGCCAGCGCATCGGCTCCGTTGTTTCCTTGTCCGGCAAATACGATAATACGAGTTTGTTTGGAATAGCGGCGGCAAAATTCACTTGTAAATACGGTTGCCGCACGTTCTACCAAGTCGATAGAGCTGATCGGTTCGTTTTGAATGGTATATTTATCGAGCTCTCTGACTTTATCTGTTGAGAATATCTTTATCATAACTATCGGTTGTCTTTGTTTCTTTGTGCATACAAATGTAGGAATATTACTTTTCTTTTGAAAGAAAAAGTTTTGCTTACTTTTGAGTCACTGGGATTTTGCTGTGCATGTAATTTGTTTTCATAAAAAACACTCCCGATTATCTGTTAATAACATGATAATCAGAGAGTGTCTTCTTTTTGAGCGGTAGGCGAGGCTCGAACTCGTGACCCTCAGCTTGGGAAGCTGATGCTCTACCAACTGAGCTACTACCGCGTTGGATGGTGCAAAAGTATACAAATCTTTTATTTTTTACTACCTTTGGCTCAAAAAAATTAGAATAATTTATAGGAATGGAAAAGCTAACGCTGATAAAGGTGGGAGGAAAGATTGTGGAAGAAGAGGAAACACTTCGCAATCTGTTGAATGATTTCTCGCAGGTAGAAGGATATAAAGTGCTGGTTCATGGGGGCGGACGTTCCGCTACGAAGCTGGCTGCACAATTGGGTATCGAGAGTAAGATGGTGGGCGGTCGCCGGATTACGGATGTTGACATGTTGAGGGTGGTTACAATGGTTTACGGGGGACTGGTCAATAAGAATATTGTCGCCGGCCTTCAGGCCTTAGGTATAAATGCGTTGGGACTGACCGGAGCGGATATGAATCTGATGCGGTCGGACAAACGTCCGGTGGGAGAGGTGGACTACGGTTTTGTCGGTGATGTGAAAGAGGTGAATGCGGATCTGCTGGCATCCCTGATTCATCAAGGTATTGTTCCGGTATTGGCTCCCCTTACACACGACAAACAAGGACATATGTTGAATACCAATGCTGATACGATCGCAGGAGAAGCCGCAAAAAGCTCTGGCGAAACATTTTGAAGTGACTTTGATGTTCTGCTTTGAAAAGAAAGGTGTCTTGAAAGATGAGAACGATGATGAAAGTGTGATTCCCGAAATAGACCGTACGGCTTTCGAGCAGTATGTGGAAGCGGGTGTGATTCAAGGGGGAATGATCCCTAAGCTCGAAAAATTCGTTTCAGGCGATCGATGCCGGGGTTAAGCAGGTGATTATCACGCAGGCTTCGGATATTCATTTGGGGGAAAGGTACACGTGTCTTTTAAAGTGTTACTAAATTTGTTGCTCATATTATGTTTTGCAACAAATTTGGGTTAATGATAATAAGTAAAATTGTTTCGTATATTTGTGGTGTAAATAGTTTAAGTGTATTTTTAAGACGAACGTTGGGATACTGTACAGGTCTGTTTTTTTGGTAACTAATTTGCGAAGGAATATATAACAATATACCTGTACAAAATAGAAGGGGAGCTTGGGAGAGTTTCCCCTTTTCTGTTACCTTTGCTTCGTGTAATAAAAAGGCGATGGAAAATAGGAAAATAGTTGTGAATATTCGGAACGTCGTGACCCGTTTGCCGGAACTGCGTTTTGAAGAACCTCTCAATTGGATAATAGAAGAGGGACAACAATGGGGGTGTTATCGGGCCGAACGGTGCGGGCAAAACATTGATTGCTGACGTCATGCAGCGTAAATTTGCATTGAAGGAAGGCGAAGTTGCTTTCGGATATGAGGGAAATGTCGGTACCCTGGTGAAAAGTATTGCGTTTAAAGATATTTACTCCTTGGCCGATTGCCGTAATTCTTATTATCAGCAACGCTGGCATTCGACTGAAACGGATGAGGTCCCAACAATAGAAGATATATTAAAAGAAGATGCGGGATCGGAAGATTATCATAAAGTGTTATCTTTGTTCGGCATAGAAGAGCTTTTGCCAAAAGAAACTGATCTTCCTGTCCAGTGGTGAGTTGAGGAAGTTTTTGATTGTTCGTACGTTATTGAAGCATCCTCGTGTCTTGATATTGGATAATCCGTTTATCGGATTGGATGCTCCTTCGAGGGGTGTTCTGGTGGAGATGTTGCAGCAAATAACGAAGTTGAAATGTGTGCAGGTGGTTTTACTGCTTTCCAATCCGGACGATATACCTGAAATGATTACACATGTCTTACCGGTCAAGCAACGCAAATGTCTTCCTGTTTACAGCCGAGAGGAATTCCTGAAGCAAACGGATCTGATAGCCGATTTATTCCCATTCGAAGGAAAGGAAGATTCCGTTCGGAGCGGGGCGTTTTCACTTCCGGTCGGGGAACAGAAAGAACCTTCCGCTCATCTCGTTACTTTCAGGATGGAACATGTTTCGATCAAGTATGGTAACCGTACGATTCTGAAAGATCTGATTGGGAAGTGAGAAACGGGGAGAAATGGGCGTTGTTCGGTCCGAACGGGGCTGGCAAATCTACTTTGTTGAGTTTGATTTATGCCGATAATCCGCAGTCGTATGCCAATACGCTTTATCTTTTTGATCGTAAACGTGGTTCGGGGGAAAGTATCTCGGGATATAAAGAAGCGTATCGGATACGTTTCTCCGGAAATGCATCTTTTCTATATGGATGAATGTGCCGGTATTGAATATCGTCAGTTCCGGATTTTTTGACTCGATCGGGTTGTTCAGGAAATGCACGGAGAGGCAGCAACAGGTAGCTTTGGCCTGGATGCGTGTATTCGGTATTGAAGAGTTGAAAGACCGTTCTTTTCTTACACTTTCTTCCGGTGAACAGAGGTTGGCGCTTTTAGCGCGTGCGTTTGTCAAAGATCCGGACCTGATTATCTTGGATGAACCGTTGCACGGATTGGATGTGAGCAATAAAAAGAAGGCGGCTGCCATTATCGAGCAGTTCTGTTCGCGTCCGGGAAAGACGTTGATTTATGTCACGCACTATCCGCATGAATTGCCAGCTTGTGTGGATAAACGTTTTGAATTGGTTAAACACGCTTAAGGATTTGTCAGATGAAATACAAACTTGTTGCCTTTTGGTTGATCGTTTTCGGAGCTTTGTTTGCTTTTTTGCAAATGTGTTTCGAGTATCATTTTTACTATATAGAACAGAGCTTCAGCTGTTTTTTTTTGTTTTCCGAGGCGTATATAAGGAATAAACTGCTTCTTCCGGGTGGCTTTTCCATGTTGGTGGCGGAATTCCTGGTGCAGTTTTTTATCCGTCCCTATGTTGGGGCGTTGGTTACTGCGGTCTTATTGACAGGTGTCGGGGTTTGTACGGCTGGTATTGTGAAACGGATCGCGCCTGTTTCGGGGCTTTTTATCCTTTATGTGCTACCGATGTTGGCTTTGCTGTTCATGCATTTCGACTTCAATTACAGGGTACAGGGCACTGTTTGCTACCTGATGATGATGGCTTTGCTCTGTGGGTATATGAGGATACGGAATGATCTTTTCCGTTTGGTGGCAGGTTGTGTGTTGGTTCCGGTCTTGTTTTGGTTGGCAGGATCGATTACCGTCTTGTTTGCCGGAATGGTTTGCCTGTTCGAAGGGTTGCGGAAGACGCCTAAATGGTATATCTCGTTGATCGGGGTTGCGGAAGTTTTGCTATTGGGTGTTGGAACGGTTTATTTCTCTTTGATGGGTGAATACCGATGGGTTTTTGGTCCGGATCTGTATTACCATTATACGCTCCATCCAAAAGAAATCATTTATTATTCTTGGATTTGCCTGCCTCTGGTCTTTCTTATCGCTTTCTTTGTCCGGAATAAGAATAGTTTGTCCGGGAAGAAATTGTTTGCGGGGATCAGTTGTATTGCTCAATTGGCTATGATTGCTGCCGTTCTGTGGTGGGGAATGCCCAAATATAGCGATGCAAAGACACTGAAGTTGAAAAAACTGGATTATTTTGCCCGAACGGAACAATGGGACAAGACGATAGAAGAATGTAAAGGGAAACTGACAAATTTCTTATATATGTGCCATCTGAATATGGCATTGGCCAATAAGGGAGAACTTTCGGATAAAATGTTCAACTTCGACCAGCGGGGACCTCAAGGATTGCTTGTACAATGGAATAAATCGGAAAATATCTCTTGCATGCTCAGTGATATCTATTTTACGATGGGGGCAACCGCTTCATCGCAGGAAATGGCTTTTGAGGGGTATGTGAGTGCTATGGAGGATGGCAATCCTCGTATGTTGAAGAGACTGGTGCAGACAAATCTGATTTACGGTACGTATCCCGTAGCTGAAAAATATATCTCAATACTTGAGAAAACATATGCATACCGGGATTGGGCTCAATCACAGCGCAAATACCTTTATAATGACGAAGTTGTCGAAAGCGATCCCATATTAGGAACCCGTAGGCGGATGTTGCCGGATCGGAATTCATTGGCAATGATAAAGGGGTTGGCAGGAGATCTGGCGCTTTTCTTGGAAAAAGGACCTGCCAACTCTGCTACTTTGCAGTATTTGGGTGCAATGTATTTATTGGCTAAGGATCTGGAAGGATTTAAAGCGCTGGTGGAAAAATATTACGGGACAGAGTTTTTGCCCGTATTGCCCGTGCATTTTCAGGAAGCCGTTATTGTGATGTCTGAAAAAGAACCGGATTACTGGAAACGTTTCAATGTCTCCGAAACAATTGTTGCCCGCTTCACCGACTATAAAAAAGCAGGTGCTTGCGAACCGCAATAACAGTGCTATTGCCGGGCTGTTGAACCGGTCGTACGGAAATACCTACTGGTTTTACTTTATGTTTAAATGATGCGTAAGAAAATGGAAAGAAAGAACGTATATATATGTATGCTGGCGGCTTTGTTGTCTTGTTCCGACTCGGTGAAAGTGAGCCGTACATTAGACGCGATGCCTGCCATTTTTCCGGATTATAACGGTGTGGTTATTCCTCCTAATATGGCTCCTTTGAATTTTGCTTTGGATGATCAGGATGCCGGATCGCGTGCTGTTTTTTCTTTTGGTGGGCAACAATTCGAGGTGAAAGGAGAAAAGGGTAGCATTGTGATTCCTCCTTCCAAATGGAAGAATTTGCTGGAATCGGCTGCCGGTGACTCCATACAGGTGACGGTCCAAGTGAAACAAGGCAAATGAATGGGTGGCCTATTCTCCTTTTACTATCCGGGTTGCTCCCGGAGAAAAGTAGACTCTTATTTGGCTTATCGTCTGATCGATCCGGGATATGAGTTGTGGAACAAGATGGGAATCTATCAAAGGGATTTGGAGAGTTATACGCAAATTCCTATTATTGAAAATAAGATGAGTGGAAACAACTGTGTGAATTGCCATTCGTTTTGCATGCAGGATCCGAATAAGATGCTGTTTCATATGCGCGAGACTTTTCCGGGGACGATCCTGGTCGATGGCGATAAGATTGAAAAGCTGAATACCAAGACGAAGGAAACGATTTCTCCTTTGGTTTACCCTTCCTGGCATCCTTCGGGCAAATATGTGGCTTTCTCTGTGAATACAACCAAGCAGGCATTTCATCTGAATGACAGGAATAGGGTGGAAGTATATGACGAGGCTTCCGATGTAGTGGTGTACGATGTGGAAAAACACGAGATCGTGACGGCTTCAAATATCTTTTCGAAAGATGCTTTTGAAACATTTCCGACTTTCTCTCCCCTGACGGAAAGACACTCTATTTCTGTACAGCAGAGGCTCGACCTATTCCGCAGGAGTACTCGGAAGTCAAATATAATTTATGTTCCGTCTCTTTTGATCCGGTGACACGTGCTTTTCGGGGCGCAGGTCGATACGCTTTTACAATGCGAAGAGCGGTGGGATGAGTGCTTCTTTTCCGCGCGTTTCGCCTGACGGACGTTACCTTTTGTATACATTATCCGGTTATGGAAACTTTTCGATCTGCATAAAGATGCTGATTTATATATGGCGGACCTTCAGACAGGCACGAGCCGTCCGTTGGTGGAAGTGAACAGCAACGATGTCGAAAGCTATCATTCCTGGAGCAGCAACAGCCGGTGGTTCGTTTTCAGTAGCAGGAGGATAGACGGTTTATATACACGCCCATATATTGCTTATGTCGATGAAGACGGCAAAGTTGGCAAGCCCTTCCTGTTGCCTCAGAAAGATGCCGGTTTCTATCAGTCCTTTATGAAATCTTTCAATATCCCGGAATTTATAACCGGAAAGGTAAAAGTACGAGGCCGGGTCTTGGCTATTAAGGCAAAAGAGGATAAGGGGACGGATGTCAGGCTTGCTCAGCAATAAGGTTGGATAGAAAGAAAAGAAATGGTGGTGTATCAAAAGAGCTGTAATCCTTTTTTGATACACCACCATAATAATAGGCAATTTCTTTTTATGGAAGAGTAATAAGAATAGAACCACCTTCTCCTGTGTAATCAAAACCTCCTTGCAAAGCTTCTATGTAATAGTAAGGAGCTAATTGGAAAGTCTTGTCATCTAGCTGTTTATTATTTGCCAAACTGATTCCTGCAAAATCACTTGGGTGGTGGGCATAAATTGCATTTGAGGCACTTCCGTCATAATTGATTCCGATAAAGAATTTATTATAATAAATAATGCCATCCTTAATCCAAAATTCGATATAATCGCATGAAGTTGAGGCTACAGCGTTTCCCCATCCGCCATCATCATTTTTCAAACCTTGTTCATATGGTTTCATTACACGATAACGGTCAAAGCCATCCGCTTTTTTGAATTTCTACATCGTAAGGCTTTTCTGTAAAAGCCAAAACGTCAGCAAATGTACCTGTTCCCAAAGATACCCAGTTATAGTCTTTATTAACCGTAACTGAAACTGTGTTACTGCCACTTACAGGTTCATTTGTATTATCCAATGTTAGTGTGATATTCAATTCTTTGCCAATTTCCAAAGGAGATACGTTGACTGTGACTTTTTGTCATATTTTCACCAGCAGCAAAAAAGTATAATCGGAAACAGTACAACCGGCTAAGGGGACTTCATCGACCGTAGCAGTCAATACAATGGTCCCACTTGATTCGCTGTCGGCATTTGCACGTACTAGATCTACTGTAAAGGTCGGATCAGCTGGTGAAACCGTGATATTAGCTAAAGAAGCATTTACAAAAAAACAGCTCTATTTGCTGCATCTGTATATAGAGCACATTCTTGTTCATTATCACAGGCTGCAAAGCCCAAGATAATTGATAGAAGAGTGGTTAATGTTGATAATTTTGAAATATATTTCATCGCTTTTATCTTTTAATCAATGAATAAATTTATTTAGTATCACCGACCGGATTTTGGTCTTTGGTCTGGTCCAGACTGGAATTTCCATCAAATTCAGTTTGAGGAATTGTCAATACCCACATATAGCTTTCCGGGTCATTTGCATTGCGATTAACAAGCAAAGCGTCAGTCGGCCAACCCATTTCTGCAGTTCGTTTGAATCCCTGTTTCAAACGACGAATGTCGTAGATACGACCAAATTTCGCCCCAAAGTTCGATACGACGCTGTATAATGATTTCTTCCAATAATGAACCTGTATAATCAGAAGTCAATTTTCCCCATAGATGTACCGGACTTTTTGAGCACAGCTGTAAGACGCGTCACGCTTTACTCATCAAATCCATTAAGTATTTTCGCGTGCACCAGCATCATTTCCTAAACGACATTCTGCTTCAGCAGCAATCAGGTACATTTCTTCTATACGCATCCAAACATAATCTCCCATCCAAGTTTGGATATCGGAAAACTTAAATTTTTCCTGCTGATAACCACCATCTTTATTGTTGGCATCTTTCGGGTTCCACCAGACCAACCGTTCGTCTTCCGTTCCCATTTTTCCATACAAATCTTTGTTGATCTGTTTGCGGGCTTTTGCTCCGTATTTATCGGCATCTGCATCCATGTGTGTGAACAAACCTGCATACATACCGCTTTGGTCAGATATGATTTCTGCCCCCCACATAACATTTGGTGCGCTTACGCTGTTCAAACCTTTAAATTCTGAAACTTTTGCAATCGTGCATTTGCTTACAGCAATAGCTTCTTCCGATGATTTTTTAGCGGTAGCCCAGTCTTCCATCACTAATGCGATACGAGCCTGCAAGCCTAATGCTGTGGCATAGTCGATATGTGAAAAATGTGTTTGCGGGTTGTACCGTTTAACCGTTCGACAGCTTTTTATTGATGTCATTCATAATCTGAGCATATGTCTCTTGCACTGTAGAACGTGGTTTTCCTTCTGTACCGGCGACTGTCGGCTCGACATATATAGGGCAACAAGGTTCACCCTCATGTCCTTTATAGGTCCGGGCAAAACTTTGCGCTAACATGAAATAGGAGTAAGCCCGTATTGCATAGGCCTGCCCCATGATATAGTTGACTTCCGTTTCTGTCCCTGCCATAGTTTCCTCTGCATCAAGTATATAATTAGCATTGGAAATCCAAGTATAATAGCAATTCCATAAATCATATGAGCGCCAAGTAGTAGCAGTATATCTGCTTTTTACGTTATATAAGCAATCATACCAGAACCAGCCGCTGCCCATTGCAGCCATGATCATATCTTCTCCCATCACATCGGCCATCAGATTGTAAGCACTGATACCGAAGCATTGGTGTGTATTATCTGTTGGAGACCATGCTGAATACATGGAATGGTAAAGACCGTTCAGTGGAACTAAAGCCGCATTGGCATTTGCTAATAGTCCGCTTCCGGACATTGAATCAGTCGGATTGGTATCAAGAGAACTTTCAAGCATGACGATAGAGTCGTACAAGCCACCAGACCGACAATCATATATTTGAATATCTTTTTCATCTTGTATCTTATAAAATAATGATTTAACATTAGAAGTTAATTTCTACACCAAAAAGAGTATGTTTTGTTTGGTGTATACGAATAATCGGTTTCACCCTTAAAATTGTATTGAGGGTCCATACCTTTCAAATGAGAAAATAACGCCAGGTTATCAATGGAACCGAATACACGGACATTTCCCAGTTTTGCTTTTCTCATCCAGTCTTTAGGCAAGGAATAGCCTAATGTGATATTTTTTTGATTGCAAAATAAGATGCATTGATTAAGAAACGATCTGTCGTTGTATAAGCACCGTTGATTTCCACACGAGGCACACCTCTGTAATATCGCCTGGTTTCTGCCAACGGCGTAGCTGATGTTTATTCCAGGTGTTCGTCGCATATTGGGCGTTCATGGAACCTGTATACAGGCTGTCATATATTTTACCGCCAATCGAATAGGAGGTTAGGACTGACAAATCGAAGCCTTTGTAAGAAAAGTCTGTTCCAATACTTCCGTAAAGATCCGGAATACGGTTGCCTTGATAATATTTACTGGTTGATGCTTTTGAATAGTCATCGCTGATACGTTCGTTGATGATGTTTCCATTTTCATCCTTGTCGTATACCCAATAGAGTTGAGCGCCTGTAGCTGGATCTACTCCTGCTGATTTAGCCATATAGAACGTATTGATAGGCATGTCCCTCTTTGATACTGTAAACTCCCTTATGATTTCGGGTGCTGTATTAGTCAGCTTCAAGACTTTATTTTTTTTTACAGTTGATCCCATCCAACTTATTTCCGAACAGAAATCATCCGTTCTGATAGCAGTACCTCTTATT
>VOFJ01001755.1_pt1 | contig 21748 bp, 41 predicted proteins | sample 5384081 | NCBI WGS metagenome assembly VOFJ01 (sample SAMN12384729, study PRJNA508395) | human gut metagenome | isolation source: healthy gut I | host: Homo sapiens | reverse complement strand
CGAAATCTCCTGCATGAGTTTCCCCACACTTACCATCATTCCGTTTGAAAAGCGGTATGAAGCAATGAAGGAGTGTGAGCTGGTAGTTTCCGCTACAGCCTCCCGCATCATATTATCCGGGAAAAAAAGACATACAGTTGTTACATCCGACTGCAATTTTGGACCTGGCATCTCCGCGGGATGTGGAGACGGCGGTTGGACGAAATCCCCAGGCACTTCTGATTAATCTTGACAGTTTAAATGAAATTGTAGAGACGAACCGGAAGCAGCGGGAAGAACTGGTGCAAAAAGGTCAGCGTATGATAGAGGAAGCCATTGGGGAAACCAGGGAATGGCTGGCAACGACCGGTGTCGATGAGACGATCGCTTCGTTGCAGCAGCGCTGTACGGAAATTGTAGAGGACAGTTATGCATATCTAAACCGCAAACTGGATCTGAGTACGAGGGATCAGAAAATTGTAAAAAAAAGATTTTAAAGGCATCATTAAAGCGTCTGATCCGGGAGCCGATCTTGGAGCTTAAACAGACGGAATCCAAAGAGCAGCAGGAACAGTATAAAAAAAAGGTATTGCAGGATTTATTTCAGTTTGATACCGAAATCCGGGAGTAGGGAGAAAAAGAATGAATGTGATCATTGGAACGAGAGGATCAAAACTGGCATTGGCGCAGGCAGAGTATGTAAAAAACCGCCTGCAGAAACATTATCCACAAAACAGTTACGAACTGAAAATTATATCCACAAAAAGGCGACCGGGAACACAGAAAAAAAAGTTAGACCAGATTGGGGATAAAGGACTTTTTGTGCGGGAAATTGAACAGGAACTGCTGGATGGAACGATCAGCCTTGCAGTACACAGTATGAAAGATATGCCGGCCGAACAGCCGTCCGGACTTGTGTTTGCACATGCATGGAAACGGGAAGATCCGAGGGATGTATTGATTTTGCGGGAAGCCGTTTCACTGGAGGAACTTCCACAGCATGCTGTGATCGGCACCGGAAGCCGAAGAAGGGCATTTCAGCTTCTGCAGCTTCGAAAGGATCTGCGCATTACGGGAATACGCGGAAATGTCGATACCAGAATAAAAAAGATGCAGGAAGAACAACTGGACGGAATTGTACTCGCGGCGGCGGGACTGCACCGGCTGGGGAGAACTTCTTTGATCACACAGTATTTTGAGCCGGAACAGATGATACCGGCAGCGGCACAGGGGACGCTGGCACTGGAATTGCGGGAAGACCACAAAGAATTGTTCGAGCAGGTGAATGCACTTTCAGATATCGTGACGGAGGAGATTACATGTGCCGAGCGGCTGTTTTTGAAGGGAACCGGTGGGGACTGCCATATGCCGATCGGAGCATATGCCTGCAAATTGCCCGATGGAAGGATGCAATTGCTTGGAATGGTCGGAAGTGCGGATGGAAGCAGTATAAAAGAAATGTAAGGTTTTCGGAGAGACACCGCAGGAAGCGGCACAGCGTGCATTGCGGGAAACCGGGTGTACCCGATAGGGGTTCGGTTGCGGGCAATACCGCAGAAGTGGTATAATAAGATAGATTTTTATTTGCAAAACCAATGCCGGAAAATGAATTTTCAGCATTTATTAAAAAAAGCAGCAGTGCTGACAGGGAAAGGAAAAAAAAAGAATGGCATCTATGGTATATCTGGTCGGTGCAGGTCCGGGAGATCCGGGACTTGTCACAGTCAAGGGACTGGAATTGATAAAAAAAAAGCGGACTGTATTATTTATGACAGACTTTCGTCTCCGGAATTATTGGGGTATGCAGGAATGGACTGTGAGCGTATTTATGTAGGAAAAGCGGACCGGCATCATACGCTTCCGCAGGAACAGATCAATGAACTGCTGGTTGAGAAGGCAAAAGAATATCATTGCGTTGTTCGTTTAAAAGGGGGAGATGTCTTTGTTTTCGGGCGTGGAGGAGAAGAAGGCCTTTATCTGCGGGAACATGGAATCTCCTATACCGTTGTTCCGGGGGTGACTTCTGCCATTGCAGGATCCTGCTTATGCAGGAATTCCGGTCACACACCGTGGTGTTGCCACAAGCTTTCGGGTGATCACCGGACACCAAAAAAACGGAGAGGATCTGTCAGAACCTGATTTTACAACGATGTCAGATTCAAAAGAAACTCTGATTTTTCTCATGGGACTTTCGAGAGTAAGACAGATTGTGGATGGACTGATGCAGGCAGGAAGAAGCCGGCAGACACCGGCAGCTGTGATTTCCCATGCTACGACGACAGAAGCGCAGGAGATTTGTGAGGGTACGCTGGAGAATCTGGCAGATCGTGTGGAAGAGGCGAAACTGACCTCTCCGGCACTGATCATTGTTGGGGATGTGGTTGCACTTCGCAGCCAGCTGCATTTTTTTGAAGAGAAGCCGCTGTGGGGGGAAACATTATCTGGTTGCAAAAATTGGTCCAAAACCTTCACGTCTGGCCGCCATGCTCCGGGCAAAGGGGGCATATACCAGTGAGTGTATGACAGGTGAGATTGTCGGTGTGCCGGCAGTGTATACCGCACAGGAACTGGCGCATGTGGACGTATTATTGTTTACAAGTGCCAATGGGGTGGATTATTTTATGAAAAATGTATTTGCATCGGGGCTGGATGCACGGGCACTTTTCCATACCAGATGTGCAGTGATTGGACAAAAAGACGGCAGAAAAACTGCGGGAGTATGGAATTTGTGCAGACTTTATGCCGGAACATTCCAACAGTACGAATCTGGCACAGGAATTAAAGGAATATCTGGATCAGGAATTTCGCGGAGATCCGTTTAAGCGGGCGGTAATCTGGTATCCTACCGCAAAAAATGCAAAGGATAACCTTGTGGATACACTGCTTTCTTTCTGTGATTGCGGACGGCTCAATGTATACGAAAATGTACCTTGTCCGATGGAGGTGCCAGTGTACAAGGATGTATACGATGCGATCTTTTTTACCTGTGCGTCTTCGGCGGAGCGGATGCTTGGCAGTTTAAAGCCACAGGAGAGAGAAACACTGGCATCCGTTACGGATATTTATTCGACGAAGCCGAAATGCAGTGCAGCACTGGGAGAACTTGGCGTTTCTCCGGTGATTGAGGCTGCTGTAAATACCTATGAGGCCTGGTCAACTGTGTTTTGAGAAAAGAATAAGTATGAAGTATGCAAATATTATTGTAGATATATCGGTAGAAAAACTGGATAAAACTTTTCAATACAGCATCCCGGAAAATCTGCAGGAGGAAATACAGGTTGGTGTACAGGTGGATATTCCATTTGGAAATCGTAAACTGACAGGGTATGTCATTGAACTGACAGAGGATGCCGAATTTGATCCCAGACGGATTCGCCCCATTATTTCGGTACATGAGGGAAGCGTGGCAATGGAATCCCAGCTCATTGCACTGGCCGGATGGATGCGGAAGAATTACGGTTCCACCATGAATCAGGCACTAAAGACCGTACTCCCCGATCCGCAGACAGACGAAAGAAGTACAGAAGCGGGAGATTGTATTACTGATTCCGAAGACAGAGGCGCAGCAGAAACTGGCACTCTTTGAACAGAAACACTATACGGCGAAAGCAAGGCTGCTGCGGGAACTGATACAGGAATCCGTACTGGATTATTCGCTTGTCACCGGAAAACTGAATATATCAGCAGCAGTGATCCGGGGTATGGCACAGCAGCAGATTCTTAAGGTGGAGAGCAGCAGACAGTTTCGCAATCCTGTGTCACATCTGGATCAGAAGGGATATCATCTGACACTGAATGAAAATCAGCAGCGTGTTGTGGACACAGTATGTTCGGATCTGGATGCTGGAATTCATAAAACGTATCTGCTCAGGGGAGTAACCGGAAGCGGAAAAACAGAAGTTTATATGGAACTGATTGCGCATACGGTGGCACAGGGACGGCAGGCAATTGTCCTGATCCCGGAGATTGCACTCACCTATCAGACCGTGATGCGCTTTTATAACCGGTTTGGGGACTCGGGTATCCATTATGAATTCCAAACTTTCCCAGGGAGAGCGCTTTGATCAGTTTGAACGTGCCAAGGCGGGGGATATTGATATTATGATCGGGATCCAGGTCTGCGTTGTTCACACCATTTCCGCATTTAGGGCTTATTATTATAGATGAGGAACATGAAACGTCTTATAAAAGTGAGACGGCACCGCGGTATCATGCCAGGGATGTTGCAATCGAGAGGGCGCGCATGAATGATGCATCGGTACTTCTTGGTTCTGCCAACTCCTTCAGTGGACAGTTATTATCAGGCAATGCAGGGAAAATATCAGCTTCTGACGTTGTCTGAGCGTGTGGAGAAGAAACCGCTGCCGGATTGCGAGGTCGTAGATCTGCGCAGTGAATTGGGGCAGGAAACCGTTCCATCTTTTCGGAGAGATTGCAGGAACTGATGGAAGACCGGTTAAAAAACGTCAGCAGATCATGCTGTTTTTAAATCGGAGAGGAATTTCCGGATTTATTTCATGCAGAGCCTGCGGATATGTGATACAATGTCCTCATTGTGATGTTTCGCTGAGCCAGCATGCGGGAGGCCGGATGGTCTGTCATTATTGCGGATATGAGCAGCCATTGCCAAAGATCTGTCCATCCTGCGGCAGTAAATATTTAGGCGGATTCAAGGCGGGCACGCAGAAGATTGAGATGCTGGTGCGGCAGAGATTTCCACAGGCACGTGTGATGCGTATGGATTTTGATACCACACCGCACCAAGGGATGCTTATGAGAAGATTCTGCATGCATTTGCCAATCAGGAGGCAGATATCCTGATCGGCACACAGATGATTGTCAAAAAGGGCATGATTTTCCGAATGTGACGCTGGTAGGAGTACTTGCCGCAGATATGTCTCTGCATGTTCCGGATTTTCATGCATCGGAGCGGACGTTTCAGCTGCTGACGCAGGCGGCGGGGCGTGCCGGGCGGGGAAAGGAACCGGGACAGGCGGTAATCCAGACGTATGATCCGGATCATTTTGCAATCCAGACCGCAAAGGAACAGGATTACGATGCATTTTATAAGCAGGAGATTGCCTATCGGAGAATGCTTGCCTATCCGCCGGTGTGGCAGCTGTTTCTGATTCATTGTACGGGAACCGATCCGCAGGTGACGACAGCTGCAGCCAGGGATCTGGCAGAATTTCTGCATCGCGTGATATCACAGAAAGGAAAAAATATTATGCTGGTAGGATGGCAGATGCATCCATTGCAAAAATCAGTGATGTTTACCGAAAGGTCATTTACATGAAGGCGCCGGAATATGCGACGCTGGTGGCATGTAAGGATCTGGTGGAACGAAAAATATAAAAAAAATAACAGCGCATTTTCCAATGTGTCTGTACAGTTTGATTTTAATCCAATGAGTGGTTTTTAGGAGGACATTATGGCACTTAGAACAATTCGAATTCAGGGAGATCCCGTACTGAAAAAAGTATGCAGACCGATTCCGGAGGTGACGGATCGCATCCGTACTCTGGCGGAAGATATGCTGGAGACCATGTACGAGGCAAACGGTGTTGGACTTGCAGCACCGCAGGTTGGAATTTTAAAGCGTATGGTAGTCATTGATATCGGGGACGGACAGGGAATCGTTTATTATGATCAACCCGAAATTATCGAGTCTGACGGAGAGCAGACCGGAGATGAAGGATGCTTAAGTCTTCCGGGAAAAGCAGGTCAGGTTACACGTCCGAACCATGTAAAAGCAAAATTTTATGATCTGGACATGCAATGAGTGGGAAGTAGAAGGCGAAGGTCTGATGGCACGCTGCATTTGCCATGAACTGGATCATCTGGATGGACATATGTATACAGAAAAAGTAGAAGGCGGACTTCATGATGTGAATTATGAGGAGCCGGAAGAGGAATAATATGAAAGTAATTTTTATGGGAACACCGGATTTTGCGGTGAATACATTGGAAAAGATCATAGAAGCCGGACACGAGGTTATGCTTGTGGTGACGCAGCCGGACAAACCAAAGGGCCGCGGGAATACCATGCAGTTTCCACCGGTAAAGGAATGTGCGGTTTCCCATGGACTGGAAGTATTCCAGCCGGTAAAAATCCGGGAAGATGCAAGTGTGGAATATTTGAAAAAGTTTGCGCCGGATATCATCATAGTGGCGGCTTTCGGGCAGATTCTTCCAAAGAGTATTCTCGATCTTCCGAAATACGGATGCATTAATGTACATGCATCCCTGCTTCCAAAATACCGTGGGGCAGCCCCGATCCAGTGGGCGGTCATCAATGGCGATGAGATCACGGGAGTTACGATTATGCGCATGGATGTCGGACTGGATACCGGAGATATCATTGCCAAAAACAGGTGCGCATTGCAGAAGATGAGACAGGTGGAAGTCTGTTTGACAAGCTGGCGGCAGTCGGCGCCGAGCTGTGTGTGGAAACCATGCAGATGCTGGAAAACAAAACGGCGACCTTTACACCGCAGGACAATGAGGCGAGTACCCACACAAAGATGATTTCCAAGGAGCTGGGAGATATTGACTGGAAAAAGCCGGCGGTGGAGATTGAGCGCCTGATCCGTGGATTAAATCCATGGCCGAGTGCCTATACCCATCTGGATAATAAAGCGTTTAAGATCTGGAAAGCCCGGGTGGTGGAGACAGATGGCGCTTATGCACCGGGGTGTATCTGTAAAGTTGGAAAAAATACGATGGTGGTACAGACCGGAGAGGGTGGACTGGAACTTTTGGAAGTACAGCTTGCCGGGGTAAGAAACGGATGGATGCAGGATCATTTCTGCGTGGCTATCCGGTTGCAGAGGGATCTTTTTTACAGCAGTAAGACGGAGGTGGATTTATGCCATACATTTATTGGGACAGTACCTATATACTGGTTGTTATCGGTGCAGTGATCTGTATGATTGCATCTGCACGGGTAAAGACAACGTTCAACAAATATTCCGCATACCGCAGTATGTCAGGAATGACGGGAGCACAGGCGGCAGAGCGGATTTTGCACGCAGCAGGAATCTATGATGTGCGGGTGCAGCATGTATCGGGAAATCTGACTGATCATTACAATCCTGCCAATAAGACACTCAATCTTTCCGACAGTGTCTGCAATCAGACTTCGGTTGCAGCTGTGGGTGTGGCAGCACATGAATGCGGACATGCGATCCAGCATGCCAGAGGATATGTGCCGCTTCGGCTGCGTACCGCATTTGTGCCGATTGCAAACTTTGGTTCCATGCTTGCATGGCCGGTGATCATTCTTGGTGTGATCATAAACAGCCGTTCCTCCATGATGCTTATCAATATCGGAATTCTGCTGTTTTCGTTTGCTGTGTTATTCCAGCTGATTACGCTTCCGGTGGAGTTTGATGCTTCGCGTCGTGCGATGGTTCAGCTGAGGGAACAGGGAATCCTGGGAGAGCAGGAACTCCATTACACAAGAAAAAGTTCTTACAGCAGCAGCACTCACGTATGTGGCAAGTGCAGCAGCTGCGATTCCTGCAGCTGCTTCGAATCGTTTTTACTGTTTGGAGGAAGAAGTCGTGACGACTAAGGTCAATGAGAGAGCACTGGTGCTGGAAATGCTTCTGGCGGTCAATGAGGAGGGACAGTACAGTCATCTGGTCCTCCGCGATGTGCTCGATAAATATCAGTATCTGGGAAAACAGGAACGCGCTTTTCTGACGCGCCTGATGGAAGGAACGCTGGAAAGACAGCTGACACTGGACTATGTGATCGATCAGTTTTCCAAAACCAGAGTAAAGAAAATGAACCCGCTCATCCGCAATCTTATGCGCATGAGCGTTTATCAGATTATGTATATGGACAGTGTGCCGGATTCCGCAGTGTGCAACGAGGCGGTAAAGCTGGCAAGAAAGCGTGGGTTTTCCGGTCTGAGCGGATTTGTCAACGGTGTGCTGCGTAGTGTGGCAAGAGGATGGAGAGAAGTTCGCTTCCCGAATCTGAGCGTTACATATTCGATGCCGGAATGGATCGTGGACATATGGACCGAAAAATTATGGAGAGGAAAAAGACCCGTCAGATTCTGGAGGGGACTTACCGCAGAAAACCGGCTGACGATCCGTACCAATCTTTCCGCTGTGACACCGGAAGAACTCGTAAACAAACTTAAATCAGAAGGGGTGACAGTACATGCGGTTCCGGAACTGCCGTATGCTTTTGAAATATCCGGGCTGGATTATCTGGCGGGACTGAAAAGTTTTAAAAGAAGGGCTGTTTTATGTACAGGATGTGTCAGCTCCATGCTGGTTGCGGAAACTGCGGCACCGAAAAAAGAATGATTATGTGATTGATGTGTGTGCGGCACCGGGAGGAAAGAGTACCCATATGGCAGAACTGCTTCAGGGAAGTGGTATGGTAGAGGCAAGGGATCTGACAGAATATAAGGTGGATCTGATCCGGGAGAACATAGCCAGACATGGATTGTCAAATATGAAAGCGGTACAGATGGATGCAACGGTGGATGATCCGGATTCCCATCAGAAAGCGGATGTCTTAGTCTGTGATCTGCCGTGTTCCGGACTTGGCGTTATGGGAAAGAAGACGGATATCCGTTATAAGATGACCAAAGAAAAGGCGGCAGAGCTTGCAAAACTGCAAAGACAGATTCTTTCTGTTGTATGGGATTATGTCAGACCGGGCGGGACACTTGTGTATAGTACCTGTACGATCCACCGGTCAGAAAATGAGGATAACACCGCATGGTTTTTAAAAGAACATCCGGATTTTTCCCCCTGGAATTCCAGAGACAGATTTTCCCGGGAGAAGCCGGAAGTGACGGATTTTTTTTTTTGCAAAGCTGGTAAGGAGTAAATAAGAGGATGAGTGAAAAGACAGATATTAAGTCCATGGATCTGGAAGAATTAAAAACCTTTTTTTTTCCGATATGGGAGAGAAAGCGTTTCGTGCAAAGCAGGTATATGAGTGGTTGCATGTGCGGCAGGTGGAAAGCTTTGAGGAGATGACGAATCTTTCCAAAACCTTGCGGGAGAGACTGGATGAGACCTGCAGGATCATCACACTCAGAAAAGAACAGGTACAGATTTCAAAACTGGATGGAACCCGCAAATATCTGTTTTTACTGGAAGACGGAAATGTCATTGAGAGTGTGCTGATGAAATATAAGCACGGAAATTCCGTATGTATTTCTTCACAGGTCGGCTGTCGGATGGGATGCCGGTTCTGTGCATCAACACTGGACGGACTGGTGAGAGGACTTGCACCGGCGGATATGCTGGATCAGATCTATCAGATTGGTAAGGATATCGGAGAGCGGATTTCGAATGTTGTTGTCATGGGCACCGGGGAACCGATGGATAATTTTGATAATCTGGTAAAATTTATCACTTTGCTGACGGATGAGAACGGACTTCACATCAGCCAGCGGAACCTGACTGTTTCCACCTGCGGAATTGTTCCGCGGATGCGGAACTGGCGGATAAAAAAAACTTGCGATTACGCTGGCATTATCTTTACATGCATCCAACCAGGAAAAGCGCCTGCAGCTGATGCCTGTGGCGAACAAATATGACATTAAGGAAGCGGTCGATGCCTGCCGTTACTATTTTGAACAGACCGGCCGGCGCATCACGTTTGAGTACAGTCTGGTAGGTGGTGTCAATGATACAAAAGAAGATGCAAAAGAACTGACGGAACTGATCCACGGGATGAACTGTCATGTAAATCTGATTCCGGTGAATCCGATCAGGGAAGCGGGATTATGTACAGTCAAAATGCACATGTCATCGAAGCTTTTAAGGAGAAACTGGAACGGAGTGGTTTAACGGTGACAGTACGCCGTGAGATGGGGCGTGATATTGATGGTGCCTGCGGACAATTAAGGCGCAAGTACAAAGAGAATCAGAGACTTGCATAACGAAAAGTCATGTGCTAAGATAGACAGATGATGGAAGAGTATGTATATTACATGTAATTGAGAAAGGATAAAGCGGATGAAGACGTATTCCATAACGGATACAGGCATTCTTCGTGAAATGAATCAGGATTATTTTTTCGCGTCGGATGAACCCGTTGGGAATCTCCCGAATCTGTACATTGTTGCAGATGGCATGGGGGGACACAAGGCAGGAGATTACGCATCGCGTTACACAACGCAGCGCATCGTTGCATCCGTGTCCCGGAGTTCGGGAGAAGAACCAGTTACAATTTTAAAAGAGGCAATAACAACTGCAAACAGACTTCTGATCACAGAAGCTGCAGAAGATGAAGCGAAAAAAGGTATGGGGACGACACTTGTTGCAGCCACCATTATTGACGGACGGCTTTATGTTGCAAATGTCGGAGACAGCAGACTGTATATCATCGGTACGGATGGCATCCGGCAGATCACGAGGGATCATTCTCTTGTGGCAGAGATGGTCAGGATCGGTGAAGTAGGTGCAAAGGAAGCACGTGAGCACCCGGACAAAAATATTATCACCCGCGCAGTCGGTGCAGGGGAAGAAGTAGAGGCAGATTTTTTTTTGAAGTGGAATTAAAGAAAGATGACCACATCTTAATCTGTACGGACGGACTCACGAATATGGTGGAAGACGAAGAAATCTGCAGTATTATTCTGCGGGATGCTTCCATTGAGGAACGCGCCGGACTTCTTGTAAAAACTGCAAATGACAACGGTGGAAAAGACAATATTACAGTAATGATTATAGAACCATTTTCTTGATGAGGTGAAAGAATGTTAACAGTTGGGACGTATTTAGCAGATCGCTATGAAATCGTAAGTAAGATTGGTGCAGGCGGAATGTCCGATGTTTATAAAGCAAAGGATCATGTGCTTGGCCGTTTTGTGGCAATAAAAAGTATTAAAACCGGAATTTTCGGAAGATCGTGGATTTGTAGCAAAATTTCGCACGGAGGCACAGTCAGCAGCAGGGCTGGAGCATCCAAATATTGTAAATATCTATGATGTAGGAAGCGAAGAGGGGCTTCATTATATCGTCATGGAATATGTTGAGGGAATCACACTTAAGACATACATTGAAAAGAAAGGACAGTTATCCTTTAAGGAAGCCGTCAGTATTGCCATTCAGGTAGCAAGAGGTATTGAAGCTGCCCACAACAAACAGATCATCCATCGGGATATCAAACCGCAGAATATCATGATCTCCACAGAGGGAAAAAGTCAAGGTCATGGACTTTGGTATTGCCAGAGCCGCATCTTCCAATACCGTCAGCTCGGATGTGATGGGATCTGTTCATTACGCATCCCCGGAGCAGGCGAGAAACGGCTTTGTAGACGGAAGAAGCGATATCTATTCTCTGGGTATTGTTATGTATGAAATGGTAACCGGACGTGTACCTTTTGACGGAGATACAACGGTTGCAGTCGCTATTCAGCATCTGCAGGAAGAGATGACACCTCCAAGTGTGTATGCAAAAGAATCTGCCGATCAGTATGGAAAAGATCATCTTAAAATGTACGCAGAAGAATCCGGACCGCCGTTACCAGACCATTGGAGATCTGCTGGCGGATTTGCGCAGATCGCTGGTACATCCGGATGAGGATTTTGTTGTGATTGCTCCGCTTGTGGACAATGGAAAGACCAAGGTCATCAGTGGGGAAGAATTAAAGCAGATCAAAGAACACGGGGGGAGCCAAAAGAAGACAGGCACGCTTCCAAGCTGGAATCTTCCTATGATCCGGATGAGGATGAGGACGATGAGGATGAGGACGAAAACGAAGGACTCAGTCCGAAGATGGATAAGGCAATGACCACCATCATGGGAATTGTGGTGTTTGTTGTAATCCTTGCAGTGATTATTTACCTTGTGGGAAGTTTCTTTGGCTTATTCCGTTTTGGCAGTAATTCATCAAAGAATACAGAAACGCAGACGCAGACACAGACGCAGACACAGACACAGACAGAAAGTGAACAGCCTGTCGTGGTACAGGATGTATGCGGAAAGTTACAGGAGGAGGCACAGTCTGAACTGGAAGCACAGGGGCTGTATATGTTTGTTATTCAGGAGCAGAAGTCGGATCAGCCGGAAGGAACCGTTCTGAATCAGGGCCCGGTTGGTGGTTCTGAAGTATCTGCCGGAACGACAATCAATGTAATTGTTGCCGGAACAGAAAATGTGGATTTCACAGATTCGGAGAGTCAGAGTGAGCAGAACGATGTTCCGGTTCCAAATGTAGTTGGAAAACTGGAAAAAGATGCTTCTTCTACCCTTTCAGCTGCCGGATTTAAAGTATCCAAAACATACAAATATGATGATTCCGTAGATGCAGGAAAGGTTGTTTCCCAGAGTCCGAGAGGTGGAAATGCACAGGAGGGAAGTACGGTTACGATTGTGATCAGTCAGGGAAAGAAGTCTAGTACGGTGCCATCTGTTCAGGGTAAATCCAAGAAAGATGCACAGGCGGCTTTGCAGAAGGCTGGCTTAAAAGTTGCAGTGAAAGAAGAATACAGTGATTCTGTCAAAGCAGGTCAGGTAATTTCACAGAGTGTATCATCCGGCAAGATTGTACCGGCAGATACAACGGTAACGATTACGGTAAGCAAGGGAATGGAAGAGATAAATTACAGCTATAAATTCTCAAAGTCATATGCAGCACCGGAAGGAGCAGTCAGTGCAACTTATACACTGACGGGAAGTGATGGCACGACCTATGCAAGCGGAACCAGTGATGTCGATGGTTCTCTTACGATTGGGGCATCCGATATGGCATGTGAGTCCGGTAAAGTGACGATTACCTGGAGCATTGAAGAAATAGATGATGAAGGTCTTTCCGATACGTCTACAAAGACAGAAACACATTCTGTCAGCTTTTCAAAACAGTAGGTAATATATGCAGGGAAAGATTGTAAAAATTTCCGGATTCTACTACGTTCACGTAGCGGGATCCGGAATTTATGAATGTAAGGCAAAAAAGGAATTTTCCGCAACCAGAAGATCAAACCTCTCGTGGGTGATGATGTGGAAATCGTTGTACTGGATGAAGAAAAAAAAGATTGGAAATGTAGAAAAAATTCTTCCACGTACCAGGGAACTGATCCGCCCCGCAGTGGCAAATATCGATATGGCACTCGTAATTTTCGCGGCTGCAAAACCAATTTGAATTTTAATCTGCTGGACCGTTTTCTGATTATGATGGAATATCAGAAGGTTCCGGTTACGATCTGCTTTAACAAATGCGATCTGGTGACGGAAGAACAAAAGAAGTATTACGAAAAATTTATAAACTGGCGGGGTATGAGCTGCTCTTTACAAAAGTGCAAAGACACAGGAAAATGTGGAAAAACTCAAATCTGTGTTGCAGGGAAAGATGACGGCAGTGGCAAGGGACTGTCCGGAGTAGGAAAAATCTTCGCTGATCAATGATCTGCAGGATGCGGTGCAGATGCAGACCGGAGGAATCAGTGACAAGATTGAGCGGGGAAAAACATACGACACGCCATTCGCAGATTATACCAATTGCGGAAAACACCTATATTATGGATACCCGGGGTTTAGTTCCATGGATCTGCCCGGATTTTCCAAAGAGGATCTGTGGACATGTTATCCGGAGTTCGTGCGTTTTGAGCCTGGATGCAGATTTATCGGATGCAGTCACATCGGAGAGCCGGATTGTGGCGTTAAGACTGCACTTGCAGAAGGAAAAATATCGCAGGTGAGGTATGACAATTACGTGCAGCTTTATCAGGAAATGAAGAACATGCGCAAGTATTAGGAGGAATCAATGAACTGTTTATCACCGTCAATTTTATATCGGCAGATTTTGCTAATCTGGGAGAACAGATTCGGTTGCTGGATCAGGCAGGTGCGGAATATGTACATATTGATGTGATGGATGGAATGTTTGTTCCGAGTATTTCGTTTGCATTTCCGATCATTCGTTCCATTCGTAAATGTACCGATCGGATTTTTGATGTGCATCTGATGATCGAGGAACCGATTCGCTATATAGATGATTTTGTTGACGCGGGAGCGGATATTATTACATTCATGCAGAAGCATGCAGGCATCTTGACCGCACAGTGGAGGCAATCAGGGAAAAAGGGAGTTCTGGCCGGTGTGGCATTAAATCCGGCCACTCCGCTGGAAACTGTCCGATATATTCTTCCGAAGGTGGACATGCTTCTTATCATGACCGTTAATCCGGGATTCGGAGGACAGAAACTGATTCCGTATACGTTAGATAAAGTGCGGGAAGCGAGAAAGCTTGTGAAGCAGTCCGGATGTAAGACCGATATTGAAGTAGATGGGGGGAATTAATCTGGAAAATGTGGAAGAAGCCATGGATGCAGGAGCCAACATAATTGTGGCAGGTTCTGCGGTTTTCAAGGGAGAGATCGAAAAGAATGTGGAAGCATTTCTGGAAAAGTTGCAAAGGCAGGGGTAGAAGATGAAGTATTTAATTGTTTCCGGGGGAGAAGTGAAGGAAGGTTTTTTAACCTGGATTGTAAAAAATGGAGGATTTGATGTCATATTAGCGGCAGATGCGGGAATGGAAGCATTGTATCGGGATCATATTCTGCCGGATATCATAGTGGGGGATTTTGATTCGGTAAATCCGGATACCCTTGAATATTTTTCATGACAAAGAGCAGATCGAGGTGTGCATGCTGAATCCGGAAAAGGATGATACCGACACGGAATATGCGATCCGGGAGGCCATTCGCAGAGGTGCAATGGAGATTGTGGTTATTGGTGCAACCGGTACCAGAATTGATCATGTACTGGGCAATATCAGTCTGCTTGGTATTGGTCTGGAGGAACAGATAAAGATCAGCCTGGTCGATGAACATAATCGTATCCGCATGATTAATCAGCCGTTGACGATCCGGAAAGCGGAGCAGTATGGAAAGTATGTTTCTTTGATTCCATTTTCTGAAAAAAAAGTGGTGTTACCCTGCGTGGATTAAAGTATCCGCTTACGGATTATACGATGGGAGGATTTAATTCTCTCGGAATCAGCAATGAAATTGTTTCAGATGAAGCGTCAATTTCTTTATCTTCCGGACAACTTATTGTAATTGAATCAAAAGATTGAAGATTTTATGAAATGACGGAAAAAATGGTACGAAAGAAGTAGTTCGTACCATAAAAAAAAGCAAAAATATTATGGAAAAATGCTTGCATTGGAGTAATAAGTCTGCTATGATTATCTACGACGAAGGTGTCAAAAAGAGAATTCTTTTGACGCCTTTTTTTGCGTTTAAAAGTATAAAAGAATGGAGGAAGATTAGATGAACGCAGGGGGATACGGGATTTATGCTGATATGTTCAGCTCTGGTGTTTTTTATGACACCTGGATTAGCCTTTTTCTATGGAGGACTGGTGCGAAGAAAGAATGTCGTCAGCACCATGATGGCATGCGCAGCGATTATGGGATTGTCGGTTGTCATGTGGGTATTGTTTGGATATTCACTGTCTTTTTGGTGGAAATCATGCAGGAATTATTGGAGATTTCCGGTGGTTTGGATTGCATGGAATTAAAATGAATGAAGCAGGTCCATATGCGTCGACGATACCGCATCTGGTTTATATTGCATTTCAGATGATGTTTGCAATGATTACGCCGGCTTTGATCACGGGTTCCCTTGTGGGTCGTGTAAAATTTAAGGCATTGTTTTTATTTATTATGTTCTGGTCCGTCATTGTATACTATCCAATGGCACATATGGTATGGGGACAGGGAGGATTACTTGCAGAAATCGGATCGGTTGATTTTGCCGGAGGAAATGTGGTGCATATCAGTTCCGGTGTCAGTGCATTGGTATTTTCCATTATCCTTGGCAAGCGAAGAGGATATGAACAGACGGCATACCGGGTACATAATATTCCGTTTGTAGCACTCGGAGCATTTATCTTATGGTTTGGGTGGTTTGGATTTAATGCAGGAAGTGCACTGGCAGCGAACGGACTGGCAGCACATGCATTTATGACAACTGCACTTGCCAGTGCAAGTGCCATGATGTCCTGGATGTTTATTGATGTGATCAAGGATGGAAAGCCTACCTTAGTAGGTGCTTCTACCGGTCTGGTTGTTGGACTGGTTGCAATTACACCGGGAGCTGGATTTGTTCCGATCTGGTCGGCAATTATCATCGGAGCACTGGTCAGCCCGATCTGCTGTGGTACCATTTCCCTGTTGAAAGGAAAATTAAAGATTGATGATGCACTCGATGCATTTGGCTGCCATGGCATCGGAGGAGTCTGGGGAGGAATTGCAACCGGATTGTTTGCAAAACATTCTATCAATAATCCGGTTGCCCGCTGGGATGGACTGTTTTTTTGAAATTACCGTTTATTTGTTGCACAGATTATTGGAATTGTTGTGACAGTTGCCGTGGCGATTGTCGGTACACTGGTCTGCCTTGGCATTGTAAGATTGTTTACGGAGCTTCGTGTAGATGAAAAAGCAGAAAAAGTTGGTCTGGATATTTCGCAGCATGGAGAGAGTGCGTATCCGACATTTAATGGTCTGGATTCATAAGTCCCAGAAACAGACCTCGTATGTTATAATGGATCCGTCAGTTATTTCGAGACAGAGATAAATCTGGAAGTATAAAATAATCATGTATAAGGAGAAAAAAGAAGCTTATGATGATAAAAGTGGAAGCAATCGTCCGGGAAGAAGTTTTTGAGGATGTAAAGGAAGCATTAAACGCGATTGATGTGAATGGTATCACCGTATCACAAGTGATGGGATGCGGTGCACAGAGGGGATATAAAAAGAGAGTGCGTGGTACAGAAGTAGAATGTTATGATGCAGCCGAAGATTAAGTTTGAGATTGTGGTATCGTCCGAGGAATGGGAGAAAGCGACCATTGATGCCATTCAGAAGGCTGCATTTACCGGAGAAGTTGGGGATGGAAAGATTTTCAGCTATGAGATCCGTACTGCTACAAAGATCCGTACCAGAGAGAGCGGGGCTGACGCCTTAAATTAGATTTTTAACAGAATCTACAGCATTGAGTTTTGGTTTTGGTAAACAGGTAAACAATAAAAAGAGCATCCACATGGGATGCTCTTTTTTGCATATCGAATTTACCTGATATAGGAAAATTATAACTGAGGACCAGCAGAAACCAGTGCCTTACCAGCTGCATTTCCTTCGTACTTGGAGAAATTCTTGATGAATCTTGCTGCAAGATCCTTAGCCTTTGTCTCCCACTCAGAAGCATCAGCATAAGTATCACGAGGATCAAGAATTCCTGTATCTACACCGTTTAATTCGGTTGGTACTTCGAAATCGAAGTAAGGAATCTTCTTAGTAGGAACGTTGTTGATGTCTCCGTTTAAGATTGCATCGATGATTCCACGGGTATCTTTGATAGAGATACGCTTTCCGGATCCGTTCCATCCGGTATTTACGAGGTAAGCCTTAGCTCCGCTCTTCTGCATCTTCTTAACAAGCTCTTCTGCGTACTTGGTCGGATGAAGCTCAAGGAAAGCCTGTCCGAAGCAAGCGGAGAAGGTAGGTGTAGGCTCAGTAATTCCACGCTCTGTACCAGCAAGCTTTGCAGTAAATCCGGAAAGGAAGTAGTACTGTGTCTGCTCTGGAGTCAGAATAGATACTGGAGGAAGTACTCCGAAAAGCATCTGCTGACAGGAAGATTACGTTCTTTGCTGCTGGAGCAGAAGAGATTGACGTACGATATTCTTGATATGATCGATTGGGTAAGAAACACGAGTGTTCTCGGTAACGCTCTTGTCTGCGAAATCAATCTTACCAGCTTCATCTACGGTTACGTTCTCAAGAAGAGCATCTCTCTTGATTGCGTTGTAGATATCAGGCTCAGAATCCTTGTCAAGGTTGATAACCTTAGCATAGCATCCACCTTCGAAGTTGAATACACCGTTGTCATCCCAGCCGTGCTCATCATCACCGATCAGACGTCTCTTTGGATCTGTAGAAAGTGTTGTCTTACCTGTTCCGGAAAGACCGAAGAAGATAGCTGTATTCTTGCCATCTAAATCTGTGTTTGCGGAGCAGTGCATAGAAGCAATACCCTTAGAGAGGAAGGTAATAGTTCATCATGGAGAACATACCCTTCTTCATTTCTCCGCCGTACCATGTATTGATGATAACCTGTTCTCTGCTTGTGATGTTGAATGCTACACATGTCTCAGAGTTAAGACCAAGCTCTTTGTAGTTTTCAACTTTAGCCTTAGAAGCATTGTATACAACGAAATCTGGCTCGAAATTCTCAAGTTCTTCAGCGGAAGGCTTGATGAACATGTTTGTTACGAAATGTGCCTGCCAAGCTACCTCTACGATGAAACGGATAGCCATACGGGTGTCTTTGTTTGCACCACAGAATGCATCTACAACGAAAAGCTTCTTATCGCAGAGCTCTTTCTTTGCAATATCCTTAACAACTGCCCATGTGTCTTCTGTCATTGGGTGGTTGTCGTTCTTGTACTCATCAGATGTCCACCATACAGTGTCCTTTGAGTTCTTGTCCATAACGATATATTTGTCTTTTGAGAACGTCCGGTGTAGATACCAGTCATTACGTTAACTGCACCAAGCTCTGTCTCCTGACCAACTTCATATCCTTCAAGGCCAGCTTTTGTCTCTTCTTCGAATAATTTCTCATAAGAAGGGTTGTGAACGATTTCTGTGGTACCGGTGATACCATACTTGCTTAAATTGATTTCTGCCATCTTGATTTAAACCTCTTTCTTTATAGTATAGTAAGAAAAAATTCCTTTTTCCCTAATTTAGTATTATACATAATTACCCAAAAAATCAATAAAATTTGTATGAAATTTTCCCCTTTTTTTGAAATTTTGGGGGAATTTGGTCACATGTTTTTTTCCTGTACTTTTTTCACGGTTTCAATGAAGTGTGTTACATCGGCATCCGGTTCTTTGGCATAGAGAATTCCGTAAGGGATCGGGTGGTCCCAGTCAACAGGGAGTGTTACAAGAGCCGGATGGACATCTTTCCAGCATTCAATTGTGACCATGAGGTTCTGGGACTGTTCACACTGGTTAAATACCTCAATATCGTAAAACTGCGGAGCATCTGCAATGTGAATCTGTGGATGCTTCAAAATCTCGGCGCGGATTGCATCGACGGTATCGGAATCGCCTTGTTTTACCATCATAAGTGTTTCTCCATAGAGATCTTCGATGCGCAGGCGTTTTTTTGACGCCAGCCGGTGTTCACGCGACATAGAAATGCAGTGCTGATAAGTGCCGAGAGGCAGAAAGTTACAGCATTCAGCCAGAGCGCAGAGTCACAGACTCCGATGAGAAAATCAAATTTTTTGCCCAGGGAGGAAATTTCGGTAAGAATGCCCTGATGGTCGTCCTCAAAAGGAACAATGTGCAGCCGGTAACCCGGAAACGAAGCATTTACTTTGTACCACAGATCCATAAAAGGTTTGCACGGATTGAGAAGCGAACTTCCGATACAAAACGTTTTTTCAGAAAGGCTGGCAGCGGCACGGGCTTCCGCGATGGCATTCCGGGAATAAGAAAAAAAGGTATTTGGCATGGCGGTAGATCACCTGACCGGCGGGGGGTCAGATGCAGTCCCTGGTTAGTGCGGTGAAACAGTTTCATGTCCAGCTGTTTTTCCAATGCGTTTACCTGTTTCATGACAGAAGGTGCGGACAGATAAAGTTTTTCCGCTGCTTTGTTAAAACTTCCGCAGTCAGCGGCACAGACAAAAACAGTGAGTAAATGATTGAACATATGGAAAATACCTCCTCATATGTATTGCTTATAAGTTAATACGAAAATATTATAATATCGATTCTTCTACGTCAAGAAAAGCGCGGTTAAAATACAACTAAGAAAAGAATAAGGGAGATTTAAAAGTATGAAGTACGAAGAAAGAGCAGCATTTGAACAGGCAGATGCCTTTGGAATCGGAGCACCGAATGATGCATATGCGCAGTATTTTGTCGGAGATTCCTTTTTGAATCCGTTGACCGATCCGAAAAGAATGTCCGGTTTTTATGGCAAATGTCACATTTGAGCCGGGCTGCCGGAACAATTGGCATATCCATCACGCAGACAAAGGTGGTGGACAGATCCTTGTCTGTACCGCCGGCGAGGGTGTATATCAGGAGTGGGGCAAAGAGCCGCAGATTCTGCATCCGGGGGATGTGGTATATATTAAACCGGGTGTAAAGCATTATCACGGAGCGGCAGCAGATTCCTGGTTCAGTCATATTGCGGTGGAATGTCCGGGAGAAAACTGCAGCAATGAGTGGTGTGAGCCGGTAACGGATGAGCAGCAATATAACAGTGCTAAAATAGAGAGGTTTTAAATTATGGCAGTAAAACAGACAGCAGGAAGAACACAGTTGGGAGAGTTTGCACCAAAGTTTGCAGAATTGAATGATGATGTGCTTTTTGGTGAAGTGTGGAGCAGAGAAGAACAGCTTTCCCTGCGTGACCGTTCGCTGGTGACGGTTGTGGCACTGATGGCACAGGGACTTACCGATGAATCATTCAAATATCATCTGCAGAGTGCAAAGGCAAATGGTATTACCAAAGAGGAAATAGCAGAGATCGTTACACATGCAGCGTTTTATTGCGGATGGCCGAAAGCATGGGCAGTGTTCCGCATGGCAAAAGAAGTATGGAATGAGGAAAAATAGGGAAGTATAAATAAATATAAAATATACATTGAAAGGAAGAAAAACATGTTAGAAAATACATATACACTGGAAAAACGGAATTAAAATCCCCAAATTAGGACTCGGTACCTGGTTTATCGATGATAGCAAAGTGGCAGAAGCGGTAAGAGAAGCCGTAAAAATTGGTTATCGCATGATTGATACGGCGCAGGCGTACGGCAATGAAGTGATATGTTGTGAAGTGTAGATGTCAGATTTCCCAAAACAGTGTTTTTAGCGGAAACCTCCATCTGCTAGTCAAATGCAAGCATTTGACTCTCGCGACATTCGCCAAATTGACACGCCAGCGTGTCAGCTTGGCTCATTGTTCGCGGATATAACACAACATAGGCGGCTGGCTCATTTGTGGTGAATGATAGATTGCAGATGGTGTATTAAGAAGGTGATACTCTTTTTAACTGAAACTGTAAACATTTAGCACAAAGGAAGGAGCAGCGTATGGAGTTAACATATCATTGGGAAGGCGATGTATTGATTCCAGATTTGGAATTGGAAGATGGAAGCAATTATCAGATTGGCAAATATGGCAGAATGCGACAGAGGTATTTGTTTGAAAATCATCATGCCATGTATACACATCTGGTTCTTACGGAAAAAAAAATTGTGGAAACATCTGGAAGAAGTAGATATGGAATGCAATGACATGATGGATATGCTTACGGTAAGAATGGCTGAGCGTGAAGGTGTGACGGAGCATTTGAAGTCAGTAGATCAGCTTGATGGGTGCGGAAGATGAATAACATCCGGAGCAGAGCAGAGGAAGTAGTGTTGCATGATCTGATTTATAGATAAGAATAAAGCAGGAATCGTCATGGTTCCTGCTTTGTCTTACCATATATACGAGAATGGAGCTATTGGTTGTTATTATCATTCTCATTGACTGCTTCATCTAGCAGTAATCGAGATTCCAGCTCATCCGTTGAAGGCAGTAATGTTGCAAGATTTTCTGGTAAGAAATTCGATAATTCGTATGCTGAAATTGCTATTGGTTCGTTGGAACTGTTAACAGCATATTTGGCTAATACATTATTTTTTTCTTTTGCAGATGATCAAGCCAATAGTTTTTCCATCGGAATCCATTTTGACAATATCGT